>Ga0056128_1012810_pt1 | contig 10207 bp, 6 predicted proteins | sample WorMetLIZISLAND2_FD_71113 | JGI IMG/M metagenome (GOLD analysis project Ga0056128, IMG submission 71113) | Marine gutless worms symbiont microbial communities from Max Planck institute for Marine Microbiology, Germany - Olavius geniculatus... ... | reverse complement strand
GTAATTTATGACGTCATATAGCTCTAAACCAAAACGATTTGGAGCGCTAACGCAAACAGCATAGAATCAGGCTCACTGTTGCATGACAATTTTCCAGTCTGTAGCTAAGTGTACCAAAGTAGAGCCCCGTGCTATCTGACTTTGTGAAAGCCCTAACAAATACGTTTTTGAATTTCTCATTTGCATATGTGAATATGCAATAGCCTGCATTTGCACTAGCTGCAAATAACAGCATTTGAGTCAATTACAACTGCAAACAAAAACGATGGGCATTCAATAAGTTTTGAGCCTCAGTATATTGAACAAAAATTTTCTGTTATCTATATATTAGTAAAAGGTACCTACCTGGCGTATTCGTGTGAGCAGATTATGCAAGTGACATCATTGTAATTTATGGCGTCATAGGGCATTAAGCTGAAACGATTTGGTGTGCTAATGCAAGCAGCATTTGAATCAGGATTGTTGCATGAAACTTTTTCAGTCTGTAGCTAGATTTACCAAAGTGGGGCTCTTTGTCATCTGATTTTACGAAAGCCTTGAGATCTACGTTTATGAATTTCTCATTTGGGTCTGTGAATATACTATAGCCTAATCTGTGGTAGCCGTAAATCAAAGCACTTTAGGCAAAATATGACGCTATGCCAATATCTGATGGTACCAAAAAATTTTATTAAAAATTTAGCTGTTAATTATATCAGTTGTGTTAGTGAAAGGCCAACCAAAATTTGTGACTAGTTACATGGGCCCCCTGATGGACAGGGGGCCGAGAGGGGCCCGGAAACAAGCCCTGCACAATTTCCCGGTATTTTAGCACTGCAGTCCAGTGCAAAGTCTACAGTTACCCAGCTGGCTGTTCATGACTAGAGACTTTTACACCAAGACCACCCTGCATACAGCAACGACCTTACCCCCAGTGACTATTATCTGTTTTGAAACCTGAAATCTGATAATGATGGTGTCCGCTATCCATGATGATGAATGACTCAGGCCATTTTTATTGGCGCTGGAAATTGCTTCTGTTTAATGCTCTGTGACGTCATAAATTACAACGACGTCATATCCGCAACCGACTCATTAGAGTTCGTAAAGGATGTACGTTGGAAAATATTGTTGTCTAATATGTCGAGGCCGGAAACTTTTGGGATGACCCTCGTATGCAGTTCTAAAATGGAGTTGTGCTGTTGTAAATGCAAATTAAAACTAACGAAATTTGTATTCACTGCATGCATTTTTAGGGCTTTTTCTTGCCAAAAAATGTGCTTGTTGCTGGGCTCTGATGGGTGAGCTTATTGCGCTCTATGTGATGATGTTGGGGCTCGCTGTAACCCCAATCTGCTCTCGGCTTTTGACATTGATTTTTGGCCATTCGGTACTTGGTTCTTGTGTGTGCAGTTGTAAATATATTTTTCTAAATTAATTTTTTTACTGCATGTGGGCACAGTGGTACATCGGTGAGGCAGGCAGGTCCAAACAAGGTTGGATCGGTGCCAGCGACCGATGAAGAAGTTGATCCCAGATTGAAGAACTTTGAGCCACGTATAGTTGAGCTCATTATCAGTGAGGTAATAAGCTGTCTGTTGACTAAATATTATGATTGTATAGCACACATTTACTGTGCATTATTTAGCTGGAATATTTTTGAAATTGGAAAAAAGTTGGAAGTACGGGTGAAATGTCAGGAAATTTACAAAAAATGGAATTATGTATATCAGGTAAAATAATTATTTTAACTTCAATTAGCAGACTGTTATGATTAGTGATGTAAATTTAAGTAACGAAACAACGTAGCTTCTGATGAATAGTTTTTGCTAAAATTAGCTATCAGTTGGTTTTAAATTTCTGGCATTTGAATTATGACAAGATGCTAACTCTAATGTGTGTTAACATTGAGGTGTGTGATTGCTGTCTGTAGATAATGGATCATGGTCTGGCTGTCACGTGGGATGACATCGCCGGCTTGGAGTTTGTGAAGAAGACGGTGAAAGAGATCGTCATTTGGCCAATGCTACGGCCGTGCGTATTTTTTGCAATATATCAGCAGTTTGTCGGCTGTATAGAATGTCGAGACACCTCGGAAGATACTAGAAAACCCGATAAAAACCCGCCTGTCATTAATCCAGTTTTAATTTCTGGTTCCTCTAGTAATGAAATATGTGTTAATGTAGTTAACTGCTTGAAACGTCTGAACTCATGAATTTGCAAATTTTTCGATTTTTTATGCTCTGGGGAGGTCCCTAGTTAGTAAGTTTAGATGGTTGTTTTTGAATAACTTGAGCCTTGCTATTGCAAAACCTTATTTCAAAACTATATTACAAACTGCAGCTTGAGACATAATTGACATTTGGCAGTCATGGAAACTCTTTGTAATACATCAAGGACTCATTTTTGCAGTTATTTCAAAGCAATTTTATTTGACGTAGTAGACAGTTATTTCTTTGCAGTGCATTAGTTTATATTTTTTGTGTGAAGGGACATATTTTATGGATTACGTGGTCCGCCGAAGGGTTTGCTGCTGTTTGGTCCTCCAGGCACAGGAAAGACACTCATTGGTAAGAATAACTGTCATTTGTGGCATGCTTTTTAGTTTTATGATACTTCTTATATTTTGCTTGGAGTTGCCAGCAAATATTTATTTATTCACTGTTTTTATTTGCTGATAGAACTGAATAACAGTTATAAAAAATTCTAAGGTTTAGTTTAGTAACGGTGTTTATGTTTCGTGCAGTCTAATCATAGGTTATTATGGCGGCAGCATTCGTTGTGTAATAACTTTGTTAGTACATCTATGTTCCACCATCCAGCTGTCTCTTTTCAGGTTTCTGTCGAATGGCAGTCTCTAGGCAAGTTACTTCTGTTTTCTGCATTTTTCTTTCTAGTCACGTAATTTTCATTTAAAATGTCACTGATGATTCTTAGGCACTTTCAGCCTCTTGTTTTGCTTTTCATTGGCTTTCCATTATGTTTTATAGCAGTGCGTCATGTCTTGAAATGTGTCGTATCCGAGCCTTTGTTCTAGTTCCACTCTATGGGAGATATTCCTGTTTTCTTGGACTTGTTCAGCTGTCGGTGACACATTTTTCACTTTACCGTAAAAGACTGTTTCATGATGATGGATTAGCAGTGGAGAAGCTTCAAGGAATGAAGTCACAGTTCTGATTTTTAGTGTATATTTTAAATTTCATCTTGTAGATGCATTAGTTGTTGCATCAGTTAGGCATTTGGTCAAAAATTGATTCCGTATTTCAGAAATGTTTTGTTTTCTAACATGTTTGTCCCCCAGAATATGGAATAACACTAACGCTACATTGAAACACATTCTGGGCACCATCTAACACCATATGACTGGCACACTTTTCCGATATTTCTGCCATCTGTGCATTGTGCTGTACATTTTATGTGTCCCAACCACATGCTGAGCATTGTGTTATTGCCGATCTGTGGTCAGCAGTGCTAACCAATGCTATAAGTTTGGTACCGCTGTGGGATAACTGATGCTGTGAACAGGTAAGTGCATTGCCAGTCAATCAAAGTCAACGTTCTTCAGCATCTCGGCATCTTCGCTCACGTCTAAATGGGTTTGACATTCTATTACTTTTTGGCAAAAAATTACTGCTCAGTTACTGCACTATGCATTATTCCTACAGAGCATCGTTGGCTCGACTCCTTGGAGTTAACCTTATGAATGTTTCCATCTGTCCACGAACAGGTTTTCTGATATGAACGAAATCTGGCACATGTACACACGTGGAGGTCATTGAGTGCTGCACGAAGGCACTATGTGACTTAGTCCAAGCTTAAGGTTACTAGTCGTTGAGTTAGAAATTTATCCATTTTTGGAGTATTAATCTTCTCTGCCATTTACAATATTAGCTTGCAAACTAGGGATCATTAGCTGAATATTATGGGGCTGAGTTTTTGGTATCTGACCTCTTGTTTGCCATGTGATTAGTTGACTGTCAGTTTGACACGGCACTAGTTAACCTGCATTTCAGATACTGTTGTTGTACAGTTAAAACGATACTGAGAAAGCTACCCAGTACTCATTATTATTGGGTCTTGGCGATATCAATACTAATACCATAATGCAGTGAAGCACAGTATTTATTTTTCAATATGGCTATTAAATGACCATGTTGTAAAAGCTATGGTTTTAAAGTGGAATCATAACCATTAAGTCTCGCCTGTGTTTGGTGGGACGTTAAATCTTACTCACTCACTCACTACCGTCTCCCACACATGCTCAGGGGCCGTATGCATGACAATGTTGTAACTTTACTTCCAAACTAAAATTGATTTATGTCGGACGTAGTGCTGAGTCGGTATGCATAACGGTGTCTCATTGCTAGTCAGACTCTTACGTTTGAACTAATGCTAGTCGCTCCAGCGACCTGTTGTAAATATTTAGCCGGTCGTTGTCAATGTAAACTAGCATCGCTAAGAAGGAGCTGCAATCACGCAAAGGACTTCTCTCGAGTTGATTACGCTATTCAAACTAATTGCAGTATTAAAAATTGCTGAGTAAAACTTTTCATTCTATAAATTTCATTTATTTGCATCACGCACTCTTGCTTAGCCCATGGAGCTGTAACTAGGCTCGAGCACACCCCAGACTGCAGCTGACAACAAGTCAGCCCATATCTGTTTTTAACTTCAGGCTGGCCGAGGCAGAGTGCATTTAGCCACGAAATTCCAGAGTCAAACTACCCAACGTCAACTACATCGGTGATAGCTAGTAGCTCACTACGACAGCGTTTTGCTTGCCGTCGGATGTAACTTGCTAGTTTGGAAGTAGTTAGTAGTGACATAGGCCTTACATCCAAACTAATCTACGATGTTGTTATGCGTACCACCCCAGGACTTTACCTTTTTCCCACTTTCCCTGCCGTTTTCTGCTGGCAGCTGGTACACCACTGACGTCATGATGTCTGAGCTGTATCGGTATTGGATATGACAGTCCATAAAAATATCGCCCAGTACCCAATACTGCTCAGTACTGGTGAATATTGGACAATACCCAATACCAATATTGTTCAAAGGCGGACGTTGTGATACAGGTAGGTGAAGGGGAGAAGATGGTTCGTGCCTTGTTTGCCGTGGCACGAGTTAATCAGCCGGCTGTTGTATTCATTGACGAGATCGACTCGTTGCTATCTCAGCGAACTGACTCGGAGCATGAGTCTTCTCGACGAATCAAAACTGAGTTTCTCGTTCAGCTGGTACTTTGTCTACATCGATTGATTTTTCTGTTGTGATCTTCGCATACGTTTGTGTCAGTTGATTATTATTTCATTTCAGATGCCAGCAGTATGCCATGGTAAGCCAATTTCTTATTGTGTGGCAGCCAGTGTAGCACTGCTACATGTTGACATAGATATTGAAACAATACAGGGTCGCCTCCTCCTGTATAACAGATTTTGACAACTTCTGAATTTTCTTAAATAAGAAACTACAAGGTTATCCATTTCCTGAAAAAGTAATATTGTTTGCTTTATGCATTCCAGCACTTATTATGTAAAACCTGTGTCGTTAATAGGATGGAGCAACGACGGGAGAAGACGACAGAATTCTAGTCGTTGGTGCCACAAACAGGTCAGCTGCAGTTGTGGCGATTATAAATTGCCATTTTTATTGTCTAGCAAACTAATTAAATTTTTAGTCAAAGTGAATGAGTGAATGGACGTAACATCTTTATCGAGTGTTGCAGCCAATGGCAGGATTAAAACATAACAATATTATGACAAAGTAAACAAAATATAGTATGAGATTTGGTGTCTGGTGGCATGGCATAGTGAGTGCCTTGTTTGTCGTGATGCATGAGGACGCTGGGAGCTGTTTTATCATAGAGGTCTCTTACCACACTGATTTGCTCGAAGACCTTTGTCTCAGCAGTTATTTGCAGCATTTGCTTTTTGCTGTGCACTGTTTTTTTATTCTCAGATACTTCAATATACAGGCTGAGGCTTACATAGCTGAGTTTTATATTACTTTGTTAGATGTATAGAGATAGCAGCACTGAGTGTATACACTACTTATCATTTTGGTTTTGTAGCAGATATGTACAGGGTGGGCCAAAAAAAATTGGACCTGTTTGAGCGTTGATAACTCAGCGATGGTTAGTGGTGGAAAGACGTGTCATACGTCAAATGTTTCAGAATGTTGTAAGGAACAAAATGATAAATTTGCATAATGAAGCATTTAAATATTCTTTGCCTAATTTGCAGAAATATTCGTCACTTCCGAAATTCTGCCCAATTTGACTGTAACACATGGATTTAACATGGATATTTGAGCTTTTATAACTTAGCGATGTTTACTGATGGAAAGGTGCGTAATATGCTAAAAGTTTCATAATTGTGTACAGAAGAAGTGTACAACTTGCATGTCTCAGCATTTAAATATTCTTTGTCTCATTTGCACAATCTGCCGCACACTTAAAATCATGCTAAATTGGCAGTAACACACGGATTTAAGTTGATTTTCATTTAGCATACAGTGAAATATCAACAATCATTAACACATACATTGAGTTTAGATGACATTTGATAGGTAGTTGCCCAGCTTTTGCATTCATAACCGTCATCAGTCCTTTTAGGCAGCTGATTGATCACTAGAGTCGTGTTCAGGATCAGCTAAGCCCAGCATTCGATTAGCACATGTTTTAGCTGGTCAGTTACTGAAATTTTGTGACCATGCTATCTGTTGCAATGTCCCCACACTGAATAATTTACAGAATTTAAATCTGGACTTTTTGGCAGTGAGTTTTTGAGTTCAATGAACTCGGGCACATGGGAGCAGGCAAATGCCTAATTTCAGGGGTAGTGAAGATTTATGCAAATTAGGCGTAGAATATTTAAATGATTTGCTATGCAAGTTGGGCTTTTTTTGTCTACAACATTCTAAAACTTTTGACATATCAAACGCCTTTCTAGGGTAACCATTGCTGAGTTATCAACGCTCAAACAGGTCCGGGTTTTTTTGGCCCACTCTGTAGTGTTACTTACTCAGAAATGTTTCCCGTGTATTGGTAAGGCAGTTTATTAAAGGCTATTTTTCATGGTTTTATGCTGCTACTTTGGGCATGGTTTGCATAGCAGATTCTTGTGTTACCGCAGTTTGCTGGATGTATAACGAATTATAGGATTTGTCATTTCTAGGGCCCACAGTTTTCCGTGGGCTGCGGAATTTTTTCTTTGCCGTAGAATTTTGATATTTCCGCGGAATTTCACGGAATTTTGCAGAAGTTGAAAATTCACCAGCGATTAGTATGATTCTGACTTGATGGCATATTTTTATTACGGAAAAAATCAAACCGAACTACTAAAAGCTGTGGGCCCTTCTAATAGCTATCGCACAGTCGTAAATAAATGCAGTGCAACCTAACAGATTGCACTTTTAAAACAAAAAGTAGGTAATTTTCTTTGTATGTTGTTAGCATAACTCAGCACAATGTCACCATGCCAGCCGGTTCTTCAGAAACTGAAGTTAGAGCTTATTTTACTTACAAATGAAAGGCCACGCTGAGCCGCGGAATTTGGACAATTTTGCTGCGTAATTTCGCAAACTGGTCCACGGAATTTGGCAAAATTTTCTGCAGAAAACTGTGGGCCCTAGTCATTTCTTAGTCATTGCTTTGACATTCTTGACTGGGCAGCAGGAAGAACATCCAACCTAACCTAAGGCTGCATTCATGTAGACACAAGTACGAGTTTGGCACTGTACGAGTTCTCGTGTACGAGTTCCGGCAAACACGAGTTTGCGTGTATTTCAATGGCAGCCATTCACATACATACGAGTACGGGTTGCCTGTAAATTTAACTCGTGCAAGTAGTTTCTGTGCAGGTCGTGTTTTTATTTAACCCGTGTGAAGTAAACTACCCGTAAATGGCACTAATATAATTTATAAAAGCTGTGGTGCATATTTGACGTAGGACCTGACCTGACATCATTGTAAGCTTGTTCATTGTTAGAGGCGCACATTAGAGGTTAGTAAAATGTTAGCAATGTGATGGAATATTGTTGTTTTAATGGCGAAGCATTAACTTGATTCAATTTTATTAGATATGGCTGACACGCGTTAAGTTGTGTGCTTGTACAAGTGACCGTAAACGTTCCCCTCATACGAGTGAAGCTTCTAAGAGCCATGAATGGAAACCTGGACTCGTACTCGTACTCGTGTCTGTGTGAATGCAGCCTAACTTGAGGTAATTATCTGGTTGAACAATAGCAATGATGACTGACTGGGCAAATGGGCGACTGTCACAGGCCGCAGGAGATCGATGAAGCTGCACGTCGAAGGTTCGTGAAGCGTCTGTACGTTCCGTTGCCAGAGCACGAGGCGAGGAAACAGATCATGGAACTGTTGATGTCTCAGCAAGCTAACAGTCTCACTAGTGACCACTTCATGGCAATTTGCGCCCAGACCGATGGTTGGTCCACTGCACTCTGCTGCCATTGTTATTGATACAACAAACTTAAAGTACTACTTTGAAAGACCCTGAACTTCCAAAATAAGGGATTTTTATTGATTTTTGTGATCTTCGGCTGCAGCGCACACTCTAAGAATGAACTGCGACGAAATGGCTGTAGATAGACTTACAGTTTGCACACAGGAACTGCTATAGGCTTTCACACATCTCGTGAGCATTAGCTCAAATTTCTTGTTAAATTAGGAGCTCGTACTGGACAGAGAGAGAGACAGAGCAAGACCCACGTTGCAACCTGCTAGGATGACCACACAATAAAATATAAAAATAACCAAAAATAATATACAGCATAAACATCAGTTTGGATTTGCCTGTTTAGGTGGCAGAGTTCATTGCGGGCAGAATGGCAACATCTTATTTGTCGTCGAGGACATTTTGAGAAAATCGCAAAAAAATTTTTACGTGATACATTTTTTCCAGTGTTTTAATGCTGTTTTGCAGTATGTTAATAAATAAAATGTATTGTATTTGCTCGCTATATATTGAATGAATGAATAAATGAACGTTTATTAGTGTTGCAGCCAAAAGGCCGGATTGCATCATTATATTGTATATACAGTGCAATATAATACAAATGTCACATAAAATATCATAAAATGGCAGATAAAAATGCAGTTGACGATTGCAACATAAAACGCTTGAAAAAATGTTATTGAGGCCTGATAGATAAATATTTAACACTTTGAGGTTTTGCATTTGGAAGAACTTTGTTTTTAGGACGTTTTGCTATATAGTTACGTTGTTTTTGTTTTGCCATTTTACCTTTTTTATGTGATATTAATGATTTGTCTTCCTGCCTGTGGTTGTGAAGTGCTTGCAAGGCTGTGTATGTGTTATAATGTTGTTTGTAATGTTGATGAATTCCCATGTTGGCAGGCTATTCTGGTGCGGACATGGCAAACCTGTGTCGTGAAGCGGCACTTGGACCAATCCGAAGTCTGTGTTTCAACGACATTCAAGAAATAACGGCCGATGAAGTCAGTTTTCAATAATATTACAGTTACTTCATAACTATTCGTGACTTTATTTTATGACTTTTAGTGAACTTTTGTATTTTTTTGGTTCTTGTGAGTCTTCTTTTTGTGCTTACTTCAATTCTGGTTGCATCGTATCACAAATGAAATTGTTTGAAATTGAAATTGTTCAGGTATCTGATATTTACTGGAATCTGATAACCAGCTTATCAGTCGGTCAATCAGATCACATTTATGTAGCACTGTATGTCAGAAACGGATCACAGCTGCATGCTTTGAATGGATCCTGCTAATATCAACAGTAGCCATATTTTGTTATAATGTTCACTGTTGTTCAGTTCAGATATTGGAATACAGTAAGGTTATGGCAGTTTAAAAGTCAAAGAATTTGTGAGTAAATACCTGTTTCGTCACGTGTCCAAAAGTTTGTAATCTGCTGTTGAAAACAGTATCAGTTATTAGACATAATTAGAAAAAAGAAGGCATAGGAGTGATTTAATAGAAACATTTAAAATTATTAATGATTGTTATAATTTGAAATCAGATTTATTTTTTACATATGATGAAGGTCTAAGTAGAGGTCATTCTAAGAAACTATATAAAAAACGCAGTAGATTGGATTTGAGAAAATATGTATTTAGCAACAGAGTAATTGATCACTGGAATGCACTGTCTGATGCGTGTGTAACTAGTAATACAATAAATCAATTTAAAAATTGTTTGAAACGGGAATTGCAACCGGAAACACAC
>Ga0056128_1012809_pt1 | contig 10207 bp, 12 predicted proteins | sample WorMetLIZISLAND2_FD_71113 | JGI IMG/M metagenome (GOLD analysis project Ga0056128, IMG submission 71113) | Marine gutless worms symbiont microbial communities from Max Planck institute for Marine Microbiology, Germany - Olavius geniculatus... ... | reverse complement strand
GCGCGATACCCCAGTCAACGAGAGCTTGTTCAAATTGCCTCGTTTTGGCTGGGCCAAATTTTGACAAACATAATAGGATTTCGCGATCCCATGCATTCTCGGAAATACGGTCATGATTTAGCAGGGGAGAAGCTTGTAATATGTAATAACTCGTTAATTCGGTAAAACGGTACATACCAAAAATTGGGAGGTTTATTTCGAGAAAATCCGATGTATATGCTGCCGCCATTATCAAAACGAAACACAACAACCAGCCAAAACAAAAAAATAACCGTTGAAATAGATTAAAAACTGAACTAAAAGAGACTTGCGCTGTGTTGCGCTGCTCTTTTAAAGCGCTTACTAGCCAAAAAAACGAAAAAAATAGCGTTGGACACGGGGCTTCCTTCGAGCGTTTAGCTTAAAAGGATATTGTTACGCAATCTGCTCCCACTGTACCGTGTTATCAGCGAACCGATGCAAAGCAGGAGTGTGCAGAGAAAGATCCAGAGAGAAGGGGAGCGAACGTCGATTTCGCTGCTGCAGCACGTTTGCGTTTTATGACCCAATCAGCTTCTATGGTCGACCGAAGCCGCTTTGCCGCGCGTGACTGGGGCGATGCCGATCATAAAAACCGAACGCAATCTCGAAAACGTGATCCGCGTGCGACCTCCTGACATAAACGAACGATCGCTGGCGTCGATTTGCCACTGTCAAACTTCGGGTCAACTAGTGAAAAGAAGTAAGTAAAATGAACGCATTTCCTGCATTTTGCTACGAATAGCTTCAAATCGTAACCAAATTGCTTTAAATACTCCTGACTTTTAAAAGCTGTATTTACCCCATTTTTTAGTTTACTGGTAAGAATAATTCTAGCAGAAATAACGTTAACAACTTTAGTTGTGGACTTGAAATAAAATGGAGTGCGCAACCCAAACATTGACAACTACATACTAAAAACACTAAAACGACACAACACTAAAAAAACACTAATCTACACTAAGATTAGGCTTATTTGCACGCATGCGCTGTCACATGCTTGTCCAAAAGCCAAAATATGCACAAAAATGCTACAATGCACACAACATGCGTACGGTCTCGTGCATAGAATTACATCCGATCATCATAGTGCACGAAAACCATTAGTCGTTAACGCATAATCGTAATATTACAACATATAGACATTATATACGTTTATATACATTTTATGCAAGTTAAAATTCTGCACATCACTGCAACTGCTACCGCACTGCAGAACGTTGCGCTGCGCTAGGACACATAGCATGCAACGTCTTACATACCACTGCGCATTCGATCTCGGACGGTGTTCTATGAAAACACGTTATCATTTACCGCTCCCCGAGTTAGCATGTATATGATAGTTCACAGACCGCCGATTGAACAGCTAGATAAAGTGTGGAATACATACTGGAGCGAATTAGACTAGTATGAACGGCTTGCTCGGAAGCGTCGTGAACGTACGCATTGGGATGGCTGCATACCAGGTGATTATTGTCCGTCGATGGCACTCGTCAACCATGTGAATTTGTTGCCGCATCACCGAGATGCACATTTCTCACCCATAGAGTACGCTCGGCCCCTTTTCTCGCAAAATTCCTTACTACAATTGTCTTTGCATATAGTCCGCCCACAACTTGTGGCTTTTGTTCGTCGCCGCTACTGGCCATTTTGGCACTTCCGGGAATTTGAAGATGCGCAGCAGTATCTACTGGACAATCTTAAAATGCCTAAAGTTATCTCGTATTGGGCCTTGCCGCCATTGGACTTTTTTGAAAAGCACCGCCTGGGGTGCAATCTCTGCATCTGAGTGCGTCATCAACGCCTGCCATGCCGTACGAACATGCTGTACATCGAATATCTATCTACAGCAGATCACCAGGTATGTATAATAATGAATCTGCATACCAATATTGTTAACGTACATGCAGTTCTGTACAATAATAAGCGTGCAAATAATACATAATAATCCAGTAAACTTACAAGCTGTGATTACATCTAAGAAAGGTAGTAAAGCATTAAATTTTAGCATTTTTATTAGCCTCTTAAAAATGTGTTCGTAGCGTTCGCCAGTTCCGCTACATTAGTAATGCTTGATTGCTAATTTGGCAGCTATCTCTACGGACGACGAGTAGCGTTTTGGCGTCGACGTCATCTGTTTATCATGCAACAACACAACATTCGCGCGCGTGGTCATGCTGTACAATTAGGCCTACACTACGTGCCTTCTGTACAGTCAGAAAAGTGGCCTGGCGTCTAACAGTAAGTAATTTATGTACATTATGAAGCTCTGTTTACTCGTTATTATGTGTTATTAACACACACAACAACGTCTGTTTACTTACTAATAAGCGATATAAACATGTCTAAACACCTAAGCACCGAATTATACATAATTTATGCAAATTTTATCATTTTGTGTTTTATTTTTTTTGTTTTGTATATTTTTTGTGTATTTTGCGATATTTTCCTACAACATTGAACATTTAACATTGACATCAAAACTTGCATGCTGTCAAACGTTTGAGATATAAACAAGCTCGTGTTTTGTGAACTCCAATGCATCTCGAAGTCCACCCAAGAAATTTCCAGGCGTAATTTTCACGCTAAACATGTCATATTTAAGTTGCAGCTGGGCCGTGTAGCCAAATTTTTTACCGCAACTGAGTAGTTCTTTGCACATCATTTTCGTCGATTGCCTTTCATCGTACTGCCGGAAGTTGCAAAATACCAGAAAGCTGGTAAGAATAGAAAATTCAAACGTAAAGCCTAAACAAAAGCTTACGCGGTAAATTCAACCGCTTTTTGTCTGCTTTTTGTTGTCGACCATCTCGTTTTCGGTTTGTTTAACTATTTGGTCGACTTGGTCTTCCACGTCAGAGTAGTATACACTTTGCAATTCCCTTATCAGCTCAGCATCCATGAGATTCTCGTCCTCTTCTTCTACTTCTTCGTCACTTAATCCAGTTGGCCGTATATTCATGAATGTGTGTTCTATTACCCAGGTTCCGGTTTTTACTTCCGGTTTCCGTCCACGGTCGTCTCCCGACATCTGAGAGGCAAACCAACACGTTAAAACAGTAAGTAAACAACATTTAATATACATACAGTTACAATACTATACAGAAAATTATGTACAAGCCCCTTCAGGCTATTTCCTCTAACGTCCTCGTAGGGTATATACTTGAGACTTGCACAGTGTTCATGAGCATGAGACTTGCGCAAAACGACAATATCTATTAACTCATTGTTTACACCCAATATGTGTAAAAGCGCATAAAATTGTTGTCCAATTATTCGCCTTATTTTGATAATCTCCCAAGGATATATTTTTATGCCTGTGTGGACTGGAGCTGGCTTATTAAGCGTGTTATCTTCGACGTTGAAGCCAGTCCAACGAAGTTTTATACTTAAGAACCCTTCATGCAAGTGAATTTCCGTCGCCTGTCTGTTAACGTAAAAAGCATAAAATCCAGCATTAAAAGGTAAAGTTCCGATACTATGCGCAAATGTTTTATTTTCATTTCCCAACTCCGGCATTAAGCTTGTTCTTGCTCGGACAGATTTACGGTACCTGTACAATAAATAAGTAAAAAATGCAAGAACCGATACAATGAATGACAGTAGCAAAATTAATTCCACAGGGAACAATTTGCGTAATGTATTCTGAAACTGTAAAAAATCCAATGTCATCGTTTCGGGTATACTGGTCGTCGTTTTGTGTGTTAAATGTTTGGAAAATTCGTAAGCTTGCGCACCTCTAGTCGCGGCCACTAGTGCAAAAAGTGTCCTCACTTTGTATTGAATGATAGGTGTTAAAATTAATGCTGAAATGCCACATATCGTCGAAAATATAATCAGCCAATCAAATGGATTGAGAATGTCGAAATTCTTGGTGTGATAATGATTCTCTAATAAATCCGAGATAACGTAATGGCCAAGGTTTTCAAATATTTTCTCGTCCTTTAAGGTATTATTGATTGCTTGTTGTAAATCAAACTTACTCGCTTCTTCGATCGCCAAACGCGCTTTATAGTCTTTACTGGCGATAGTTAACTCTAGGAGGCTAGCTTTTATCGACTGGTTACGTAAGCAAGTTTGTTTATTAAATCTAACTCGCTGTTCTCTGTCAAAAATTTCGTTAGATATGGAAGATTCGTCAAATAATCTGGCGTAAAGGACAATGAGATATTGTCGTCCAGCGGACAGTTCAACGATGTCGCCGTGACCACGTAACTGTTTGCCTGCATAACACAGTCGCAGTGTTAGTTCTACACGTACTGAATCTCCGTCGCGACGAAATTGTGAGTAAGATTTTGTTGCTTACACGTGATCGTGATTTTAGAGATGTTAATTAGTAAAAATTTATTATTTGTTATTTGCACAATCCCCTTGTGAATCTTTCTATTAACTATGAGATAACGACAGCATGTTTTCAATGCTTGTAAGTCTCCCTCTATTAATGTTAAGCCGCAGCTTATTTTTGATCGCGTTTCTAGCAGTAACGGCGAAGTTCGTAAGTCTAAAGTGTCACTCGTCGGCAGATAAGCTTCGTCTGAAATACTAAGGTAGTAATCCAGGTCACGATGAAAAATTAAAGCTTTAATACTTGTGGCTATCATAGTATAGTGATCTTTACCGTTCGGTGCTAATAAGGGGATTTTGTTCAAATGATATACGTCCATTAATCTATTCAATGGCGCGATAGTCAGCGGAGCTTGTATAACAATAACGATAAAATTCGTATATCGATAACTGTGAAAACATGCTTGTTTATAATAATATTTCAAATTCGTCTGCAGGAGCCGTAGTTCAGGATTATTTGTGTGAAAAAAGCTGTCTAGTTTAACCAAAGCTTTTGCTAGTGTTCTGTGTTTCACAAAGAAATGAGGCAATTTTCACATTGTCAACAGTTCAGCCGCCTCATAGAGTTGGTCAATTTCGGATATTTGAAAACTAAAATTAAACATCGTCTGAAAAACTTGCGTTTACACGTGAACCCGAGACTGAGTTTTTGTGAACCCTTAAACTAACTTCGATTGAATCTGTATAATCGATTGTCTTTGAATCTGCATCAGATGTATAATATTATCAATTCTTGTCTTTTCCACCTTGAAAGCGGCAAGAAAATGCTCATCACCTTGTTTCCAAACATTATCGGCTTCTAAAATAGACCGTTCTAGGTGCACTAACATGGTAATTACTTCATCTAATTTTTTCTCTTCGGCGAGTCCTGTGATTTTCGATAAAAAGTTACTCCAACCGCTACGTTTGGTTATCGATTGTAGCCTAGGTGGAATGTCTATCATCACAGCGTATATCTTACGTAGGTGCGTTTACAAATGCGTTTGCATTCTCAAATACATCCGATGATACACTTGCACTAACTGTCTCACATTACGGCATGACGAAAAATTTTGAGACTGATAATTGCCTGTCCAACGACAATCCACGTCTAAGTTTCTGTGTATTGGGTTTAACATTTCCGGTAGTTTATAGGTGAATATTAAGCGTGCCATCGCAGTGGCCACTTGCACCTCGCCTCTTATTGTCATGATAAACCCATAGTCTGTCAATCATCGTCAACTCACCGAAACAGATTGTTGCGATGCATATTAGCACTGTCCAGCAAAGCCAGTAAGGTATACTTCGAATTCTCGCCATCTTCTACACACAGACACGTCCGATAGCGTGCGTCACCCCTTGGTTCGGTCGAACCCATTATTAAAATATACGTGCCAGTGTTAAATACTATTTCACCGTATAAAGCAATCTGCTGTTATGCAGAGACGGTGCTCTAATTAAGTTCAGCACGCTATCGTCCGTCCTGTCAGTCTTCGTCGTTCTCGCTTCATCTGTCTTTGTCTGTCTTGTAGTAATCTATACCGTTGTAAAAGTGTAGGCGTCACGAAGTCCGCCCATGCTTTCGAACCGTCCGCGAACAGTACTAGAAACTCTTTCTTCTTATTTCGTACTCGTTTTTTTAATATTCGTTTCGCGGCTTCGCACCCGGACAACTCGTGGTTTGCCGCTTCGTCAGTCGTCTTTTTTGATTTTGGTCCGTACCCGTTGTGTCAACTGCTTGTTGTTCTTTATGTAGGTTAGTCGGTAACCGCGCAAGCAGGTCTGTACGGTCCGCAGTATACGGCTTCAGTCTGTCGGCTGGTACAAGTCGTTTGAACGACTTACCTGTGTTGACGTCAATCAGTTTATAGGTGAGCCCTATATTGTCTCTACCTTGCATCAACTGTGCGATGTAAATTGGTCCTAAAGCATAATTCCTGTGTGTTAGCACTCGATCTGAATGTGGGCGAATTCGATTATCATACAGCAAAACCTAGTCACCTACTGTATATGTAGGCATTACTACAGCGTTCTTCCGATCATATTGTTTCGTATCTTCTAGCTTAATTTCGTGTTTATTCTCACGTACAGCTTTATGTAGAATTTTTTAATCATTGGCTAACCAGTCAAAATATTGTTTATAATCCTCAGTGAAAGGTGACGTGTCGATACTAAAATTTGGTTCATTTACCGGCATTTCTTTACCATAGACTAGCTGATATGTGGAAAGCCCCAAACGTGTATTCGCCGTAGATCTAAGTGCCATCTCCAGTACTGGTAAAACATCCTCAATCTCGGTATTATCTTTAGCATAAATTTTAAGTAACTCACTAGCGCGTTTTACGCATGATTCCGCTAAACCATTTGAGCGTGCCGTAGTAGCACTGCTTGTTTTATAAGTGATATTTAATAATTTTGCCATATGCTTAAATAAAACCCCGCCGAATGCTGGTTCGCGGTCACTTAACACCAAAATCGGTTGCCCATATTGAGCTACTACGTGCTCAAAAAATACCATGGCTGTCGTAAATGCTGTCAAATCTTTTACAGCCTGAAGAACAGGCCAGCCACTGAAAGCGTCCACACAGCATAATATCGCCACGTTCCCCTGCTTTGTTTTACGCGTTAGCGTCTTATGATCTAATGCAGAATGACTAAAAGGTACTGTCGGTACTGGTAGGGAGTGTAAAGGTGGTGGTCTCAATCTAAAATACCGTTTAGCCCTTAAACATGTATCACATGTTTTACAGAACTCTGCCACATCCTGAAATAGCTGTTTCCACTAGACTTTCTGAGACAAAGACAAAAATAAACGTTGAATCCCAAAATGTCCCAGATTATTGTGATGATAAGCTAATAAATCGTAGCGAAATTTTCTTGGGATGCACAATCTTTCTGCCAACAGTCGCATCCGTGCTACACGTTTATTTCTCGGTATCGATAGTCTATACAATCTCACGTCTTTTACAAAATACTGATCTGCTATCAACAACGTGACCTTATTTTTCTTGTCGTTCCCTGTTAGTCCCCCTGTCGTCAAATAACGAAAAATATCCTGAAATTCTTCGTCTTCTATATAGTCCTTGTCCGTTATATGTAAGGTTTGTTGCACGATGTCGCCGTCTTGTATTCTACACTCGCTGTTGTTATTAGTGTCCGCGCCGTCGTCACGAGGGTCGTCTGTCGTGTCCCGTGCAACGTCGGCATGGCTTCTACTCCGTGTCTGCATACTATGCTGAGTAACGGCCGTACATTCCACCAGCATCGGGCATGAATCCGACTGTCGTAGGCCTGGACGTTCCGTTCTGTCATCCATATTCTGTAACGGTAGGTCCCTTATTCTTATAGCGTCATTTAAAGTAGTATCATTCTCTTCTACGGCTTTAAGTCTGGTTTCCGTCGGTTTATACAGATAAATATAAGGGTAGTATTCCTTTTTTATATTATCACTAACTGCCACTATGAATTCCTGCGAATCTGGCGCTGGTAAAAATTCCTTTTTCTGCTCTTCGCTCATATCCTCAAAGATTCTGGACAAGGCATCCGCCGAATAATTTTTGCATTCTCTAATAAATTTTATTGTAAGGCGAAATTGCATAAGATAAGTCAACATTCGGCGCTGTCTCGCGTTCACTGCTGGCCAACGATCTAAATGTAACACTCGCGTGTTATCCGTCAAAATCGTTACATTTTTATTAATAGCAAAGCATTCATATGCTTTAAGGGCTAAAATCACAGCTATTAGCTCTAATTCTGCGGGTGTATAACGTGTCTGAGCTTTTGTGCACGCCTGTGCCCCATAGCTCACCTTATTGTCGTCCCCCAATTGCATCAATACATACGAATAGCCACCTGTACAAGACGCATCTGTGTTAATCACCAAGTCTTTATTAGGGTCTATGGGTTGTAAAATGGGTTTGCTGATCAAACATTGCTTGAGATAATCTAGTTCTTCCTGGCACAGTGCGTTTCATTTAAAATCTGTATCTTTTTTTAGTAACTGACGCTTGTTTACAGTTCGCTGTGCAAAATCCCTAATAAATTTTCTCCAAAAATTAAACAAGCCTAATAGACGTTGCAAAGATTTATGACTCGTTGGTGGGCATATGGATTTAATAACTTTGATCTTTCTTGGACTCATCATAATGTCCTTTTCACTGATACAGTATCCGAGATATTCAATTTCCGTAGCTGCGAACTCTCATTTTGTAGGGTTACAACTCAAATTATTAATACGTAACGTCTCCAATAACAATTCTAAATTATTCATATGTTCTGACCAAGTACTAGACGTAGTCAGTAAATCATCCATATACGCGTAGATTTTACTCGATTTACCCGAAAATATATTAGTTAAAACTGTTAACATAGCACTAGGGCTAGTGTTCAATCCAAACGGACAGACTTTGTAACAATATCTCAAACCATTAGAGGCTGTAAAAGCTGTCAATGGGCGTGATTCTTTTTGGAGCTTGATCTGAAAATAGCCACTGCAGAGGTCACAAACCGATAAATATTTACATTTTGATGACGTTACAGAGTCAATTAGTTCATTAATTTTGGGTAATTGAACCAATCTTGGTGCGACTAATTGATTTATGCCACGCAAATCGATAACTAAAAGTTTTGAGGTGTCTTTTTTGGCAACCAAAAATATAGGGCTGTTATAGTCCGCTGTCGGGGCATGTTCAATGACTCCCGCTTGGTACATATAATTTATTTGTCTCTGTGCCTCCGTGGCATCATCTGGATGCAAACGGAATTGACGGCGAAAAACTTTTCTATCTGACAGCAAATCTAAATAAAGTTCGTAATAAGGGTACTGTTTAATTTCCTCTAACGACCTAGCAAAAACATCCTTATATCGTCGTAACAGGGTTTATAGTTTGTATTTTTGTTTTTCTGTAATGTCCTTATTATTAATTTGGAATTTGTATTCTTCTAGGAATTTGTCCAAGTCTGCGCGTGTATCAGTGTCCTCTGGACGAACCGACACTGCCGCTACATTACTACGAGTCTTCTTCTCGACATATGGTATACAGCTTTGTAATGTATCAATATTTTTTACTGTTGCTATTTAAATTCTTTCTTTTAGGACTACTGTTTGTGGATTATAATTTAAAACTGTGCAGACCGTTTTTCCATTCTGGCAATTTGACAATGATCGTGCCGTCGCAAATTGTCGAAACTGAAAATGCTTCAATGGCTCTAAAAGCACTGTTTTGGTATTATATTGCTGTGGTAGGCCCACTGGAATCGTGGCTTTGAAAAAAGCTGATAGACACGTAGACGAAATTGTAGTAACGTAATCTTCCTTATTTTAAAATGATTGTAAAGGGACACGTACCAGATCATCTGCAATACTAACCATATTTTCTTTATAGTCGATAATTACGTGATTTTGGCTCATAAAATCGGCACCCAAAATTAGATCATGTTCTAGTCTTTTAACCACTTTAGCCGTTTGTGGAATAGATAGACCAAAAATATACAAGGAAATATCAACATTTGCTGTTACCGGCATTTGTCAACCATTTGCCGAATATAGAGTTACAGTTCTGTCTGTGGGTCCAAATTTCAACCCTAGTTGTCTGGCTATTTTTTCATTAATGATAGTCGTTACCGATCCTGTGTCGATCAATCATTTAACTAATCTACGTCCTACTCTAACAAGGACGTAATTATTGTTTAATATTAGCTCCCTTACAATAGTAAGGGAGCTAATATTGCCCTACAAGATTTTTATTTTTTTATTGTTCACTATTCGTCGTAAAATCCTTTGGTCTCCGTAGTCGGCAATAGGAGACCGTAACCGTCAATCAAAATGTGTCTGTGTGCGACTTCTCACGGCAGCACGACAGACCTT
>Ga0056128_1012804_pt1 | contig 10212 bp, 5 predicted proteins | sample WorMetLIZISLAND2_FD_71113 | JGI IMG/M metagenome (GOLD analysis project Ga0056128, IMG submission 71113) | Marine gutless worms symbiont microbial communities from Max Planck institute for Marine Microbiology, Germany - Olavius geniculatus... ... | reverse complement strand
GTCCAATGCATTTCGATAGTTTACAGTATATGTCCATATAAATATAATCAGTGAGCTGTTAAGACCGGTAGAAAAAAAAAAAAAACAGTTTAATTTCAAATTGTACAACAGCAATGATCCTTTCATCCTTCTGTATTATTTTAACTAAATAATAAAATTGTCAGTCACGAGACCATTTGATTCGTCACCAGCGCTTTACTATAAGAGGTCCATCGTCACCATGCGTCTATCTTGCACCGTTATGGAGATTTGGCGCCTCAAAGATGATGGGATCACGAATTTGACCTTTTGGGGTCACGTGACGTCATCGATCACGTGACCATTCGACTCCCGGAGATCGACTTCATATGGGTGGTCCATAGTTACCATGCGTCTATCTGGCACCGTTACGGAGATATGGCGCCTCAAATATTGAACTCACAGACCTGGACACGGAAAGAAAGATAGAAGAAGAGAAAAAGAAAAAGGAAGGGGAGAGGAGACGGAAAGGGAAAGGAAGGGAAAGGGAAAGTGGAAAGGAAAAAGAAAGGGGAAAAAATGGAGAAAAAGAATGGAAGGTAAAGGAAAGGAGAAGGGAAATGGAAAAAGAAAGGAAAAGGGAAAAGGTATACGGGAAGGAAAAGAGGAATGGGAAAAAAGGGAAGGAGAAAGGGGAAGAAAGATAGGAAAGGGGAAGAGGAAGAAGAAGGAGAAAGGGAAAGGAAAGGAGAAGAGAAAGGTAAGGTGGAAGAAAAATAACTTAAGAAAAGTTGGACGCACGGACGCACGAACGGACGCACGGACACTCAGGTGATTTTATACCCTGTCCAATGCTATGCATAATTTTTACCCTAAAATGCTATGCATAGCATTGGACAGACAATTATTATCGTGGTGGACTGGTGGTCCTATCTGAGCTGTGGGCCACTGGGTCTGGGGCCGCAGCCCTGTCTGCCCCACACCCCTCATGACATCACCATAAACATGGCGTTGTGGCTATTAATGTTGGCTTGTGACTGCTATAAATGACCCTTGTAGTCAGGCAGCATGTCTGTATCAACATTCAAACTCTGTCTGCGAGCAAGAGCAACGGTGTCTGCCTGTCCACAGCTCGGCTATTACAACATTATAGCAGTTGCAAGCCACATCGCCTACCGATTTGTTACTTGAGCATTACTCACGTCAGGTTGCAGCTGAACTGAGCGCTTGTAATAGCCCTCCGCTTCATCATTGCGCCCAGCTTGCCTGATCCACCAGAAAACAAACAAAGTAACAATATGGTCAACTCTTGTTCAAGGCTAAGCACTGCCCTGGCTAGTGGGCAGCAAAAAAGTAGCGCCATCTAGGGAATTACATTTCATGAATCCCAGCCAACTGGTTCAAACAGTATCGTGCATGCAAGAAAGACACAAAAACCAATGTGACCTTTGACCTTGATATTTAATAAAGTTCTAGAGAATGTCAAACTACATGGGCATGTGTGCCTGTTGGGAAGCTAAAAGAATCCCTTAAATTTAGGCAGCGTGTCTGTAGCTGTCTCTGTGTCTTACTGCCGTCTATCTGTCGGTGGTATGTCTGCAAAGCAAAAAGTCTATCAACAGCAGCTGTAACAAAGGTTAGCTGTGGCGGCTTGGCATTGGAGCTCGCCAGCATATCGCCTACCGGCTTGTTTGCGTGTCAGTCTGTCAGTCTACTGACCTGAGAGCAGTGGCAGTGTTAAAGACAAGCTCAAAGTCATCAGGTGACAGCGAGGATGCTGTCAGGTAGCTAGTGGCAGCATCCACGTGACGACCGACGTCATTCAGAAACTGACCTGACACGCCACATCACTTGCAATGAATTAATAGCTCTTCGTGGCAAACTAATGTTCTCTTATTAACACCCATCGAGACTAGAAAAAGCAGCTAATGTCTGTGGGCAGGTAAAAAATCTCCGTACATAACCGTTAACCAGCCACCGAGGTCGACTCAGCCTTCTACCCTCCTTGGGATGGTAAAATCGGTATCAGCTTCTGGGCTGAATAATAATAAATGGCGATGATGAGTCTAGTACTATAGCTGCCAATATAAGCAGATGTATAACTCAAGTCAATGAGCTTGAAAATTCAGCAGCCACTCAGCACTTATGCTATATTCGTCAGATAAACAAAGTGAACTAGCACTGACTAGCATCCAGTGTCCAGAAAAACATTTTGCTTATCTCTATCAACAGCAAACTACACTGTGTCTCAAAAAACATAACGAACATTTTCGATTGTGACTTGAACATGAATTATCGGATTTTAATAATTTTTGATAAGAATATTCCTGAGGCAACTGGCCATCAAATTATTACGTATGTAGTTTCCCACCTCACCCACCGTATGTTTCTGCACTACCTGAGAAAATTAAAACCAACGAAATACCTAAAGTGGTATTATTACTTAATGTAAATAACGCACAAAAACACATTTTGTTTACATTTTTGACACTTTGGCTGACACTTCATCCAATTGTTTCGTTTTTCAGCTGCCTGCAATAAAATTGATCGAATTGATCGAAATGTTGGTCAAATGTGAAATCACAAACATGGAGACGATTTCTCCACTCATTGACAGCAGTATTGATAATGTTACGCTCCAGACTAATCCAGACTTCACCAGTCGCTTCTTGAATTCACAAACATTCCTTACAGTAACGTCATATGGTAGACATACTGCTGCATGACGGTCAAATCTTGTAATCAACTGGCTCTTGGGGGCCACAGATCAAAATAGATAGAATCTATTGACGTTTTTTTTATAATTTCAATGCATATTTTGCTTGGTCTAATTTCCCCAGGTAGTGCAGAAGCAGACATTGGGTGAGGTCGGAACTTAAACAGTCACTTAACAATTAGTTGTGTCGGAAATATGTGTGCCAAAAATTATTGAAATCTGATAATCATGCTTCAAGTCACAGTCAATAATGTTCGGGATGTTTTTTTTCACGTTTTTTTGCACATTTCAATGCATATTTCTCTTGGTTTTCTTCCCCGATATAGTGCAGAAGCAGACATTGGGTGAGGTGAAAAACTGAACAGCCATTTAATGGCAAGTTATGTCAAAAATATTCACACCAAAAATTATAAGAATCTGATAATTTTTGTTCAAGTTAGCATTGAAAATGTCCGGGATGTTTTTTTGAGACACAGTGTATAAAAACAATTATACGAATGTATGCACATTGCACCGGCATGTGTATTAGGTAAGCTGAATGACATATTTCACCACAAATGGTACTGTAAAAACTTTGGCAGTTACGGAGCCCATCTGGCAGTAAAATTTGTTACATTGGAAATTTTTCAGCCACAAAAAGTTCGCGGCTTTGACTAACAGACAAGCCTGGTCACTGGTCACACCATGCACACCATGTACAGACAGACCGTAATGCTGATGAACGCTGGGGTCGGTGGAGTCAATATCACGAGCTTTGATGAACAGTTGCTCAGCTGCGGCCAATGACCCCTTCACAGCAATGACAATATATTGAACTTTATTCACCATAAAATGGTAGCACATATACAGAAAAAAACATAAACATAATTAACAGCACAGCGGATGGTAAGACAGAGTAACAGTAAGATGACACAAATAGATGAACGCCTTAACTAACGAGCGAAAAACCCGAATCTCTGTTTAAACTTTACCGATCTATTACCCAAGACAACGCTGGGTAAGGAATACAATAACAATTATGCTAAGTGTTTACAAAATTTTAACGACCCCCCTACCCCGACATATTCTGACCCTTTCACAGCAACGGCAAAAACAACACTCAGAGCAACAGTTGACAACAGTCACCAACTGCGCTTTCCTGGTTACCAGCCTATGGACGACGTGACATCCGCAGAGTCATACTCGTTATCCATCTTCTGTCAATCAATCAATTAATGAGTCAAAAACATCTGTGTAGCACCTCATACTGAATGGCAACGCTCAACAATCTAAAATGCTAGGCCTAAACAATGTAAAAATCCGAAGTTAAACCTAGAAAGCTGTATCACAAAATAAAATCTAAAATCGATAAACGATGATAAATAAGAATGTTTTAAGATCATGTTTAAAAGTCGAGTATGTGGCACTGTTGCAAATGTCAGAAGGTAGTTGATTCCAGGCCTGTGGTCCAGCGGTGGAAAAAGGTCTCGAACCAAACACCATCTGTGAACGTGGAACGTCAAAAGGGCCATCCTGCACTGAATGTAGATGACATCTTCCAGTGACCCACAACTTACCTGTTCACCAAATTCTTTTTCTGACGACTATTTCCCGGATGGGATCCCGTTTGCCTTGTTTCTCGTGAAAATTGCAGTAGTTTGTATAACTCAGTCTAAAAATCAGTGGCACTACGACAGTCAGGATCACGTGACAGATGAAGTGACACCATGGCAGGAGAATGACAGCAATTCCCCCCCTTAATTTTAACCTGTGCAAAATTTTCTTCTTGTCTCTAAATTTTCATGCAAAAAACACAGAATTTGCAGCTGAATATCCACGCTCCATTTTGGGCGTTTTTGGCTCAAGTTTAGAAGCACAATTAAAATTCTGAGCAGCCATATCTCCCCCGTCAGTGATTGACAGCTGTCTGTCACTGCAACTTCATGCCTACCCCTCCTCCAGACTTTTTTAACCCATGATACCACTGGATTTACTGACATGTCGCTGGAGCAGTTTAGCCAGAGTCAGGTGCGCTGGGATGTGATCGGGTTTGACTCTGAGCGCTTCCCTGTACCAGAACTCAGCACTGCGCCAGTCCGACAGCTTCATGTATGCCTCACCTATCAACAGACAGCAACAACAACATGACAGACAAACGGACAGACAAACGGACGAGCAAGACCCATGATGTGGCCGACTAGCAACAATAACATCAGCAACGGTGTTAGAGCAACAAAAAGAGATCAAACTAATTTGGATTCGGTTTCAGTACTGGTATCCAACACTAAATACAGTTTCAGTGTTGTTTTGGTTTCAGAGAAATTCACCGTAATGAGTTTCGGTTTCGGATTGAACTCTCGCATCTAAATCCGCCCCCACTGGTTTCAGAAGGATGCGCGAATAGCAAGTAAAGTTTAAATTTCTATAGTGCATTCTGAAAAAAATACCTAATGCGCTTACGTGACAGACAGACGCCAGATGACAGACCACTTAACATAAAAATGCATTAGAATAACAGAAGTGAGTAATTCTGCCTAAGAATTCAAAGCGCCATAACGTTGCAAGCGCTCGTTCTCCGCCTTTGGTTCTGCAGTAGAGTTTTCAGCTTATAATAATAAATAATAATAATAAAGCGAATTTATACACGGCGCCTAAAAGCAGAAGTCACTAGGCGCCTGTGGTGCCATATTTAGGGTGACCACTTTCCAGAGCACGAGATTCCCCGACTTTTCCAGTAGGACGGCAAAGATTCATCGATATACTGTTTAACCTGCAGTCAACAGTGGTTGCTTCACGTTAAAAAAACAGACCAGGTAGTCCCTGCGCTTTCAGGATTCATCATGAAATGAATTTTGGCCGCCACTGCAACAGCTGCAGAATGACATGCAAGCGTAGCCTGAAGAAAATGTGAAAAAACCGTATGGTCCAGTTTCCGACTTTGGAATTCCCTGACTTTTCCAGGTTTTCCAGACGAGTGGTCACGCTGCATATTCTGTGTGTTGCGGGTTCTTCTATGACGCTCTATTGATCTGAGCCAAGTGACCAGCAGTTGTACATGACCAATGGTGGATCCGGAATTTTGGAATAAGGAGAAGGAAGGACAGGGACTAGAGAATGAAATTTTTTTTGAAAATTTTATGCCAAAATAATGCATTTTGTGCAAAATTATCACTTGCTTTAAAATGCATGATGCATCCAGTCAGTAGGGGGGGGGCCTTGAATCCGCTACTGTGCATGGCCAGCAGCAAACTTTCCCGTCATCAATCAGCCAGTCAGTCAGCACGAAACGTCTGTGCATCTACAAGAATAATTGTCTTAGCAGCAGCACGACTAGCCAGCAGTCCGTCTGTCCGCGTGTATGCTCGTCTGCCTGGGTGCGTTTATAATCAGACCATTCATCAGCAGTCAGCACAGTCCGTAATTAGATCACGCCTTCCGCTGACTCGCACACGCGTCCGGCCCGGCAGTCACGTATTTACTCTGCAATTACCCAGCAAGCCACTGGCCCTGCAGCATTGATCATTCTATTAGTCGTCTCGGTCGTCTTAGTGGCGTACCTACGCCGTCGGCGCGTAAACGCAAGAAAATGCGTTCACACCGGCTACGCACACCGGCTCGCCACTAAAAAATAAATTAATCTTTTTTGTTCAGTATCGACAGAACTGCCTAACATTGTACAAGAAATAAGGCAGACAACGCCGAAATGACAACATCGAAGAATGATTTATCGTCTCAAATTGAGGCGCGTATAGAGAGCGAAGTAACTGAACTGAACTGAACTGACATGGTTTATTTTTGACGAACTGACCAATGGACAAGCACTAATGCATTACAGTAGACACCGTCTAACGGCATCGGTGTGTACGTGACTATTCTCACGTACGCGTCAACCAATGACCAATGAGCTCGCCCTCTTGCCCATCGGCCAGTTCGTCAAAAACTAAACCGTGTCAGTTCAGTTCAGTTATGTTGCCTTTATCGAGAATCAGATAAAAATTTGAAAACTATGATAGTGTACTATTTCGGAAACTGAGCGCTAAAACCGGCGGCGCTCTGTCGCAGCATCCCACAGTAACGCCACTGAGGACAGTGTCTCAGCATTGATCCAAAGCTGATCAATTTATTACTGACCGTCCGTCCATTCGTCCAACAGACGCTCGGTGTACAACAACCCCCCCGCCTAAATAAAGCCCCCTGGAACAAACCCCTATCAAAGACACCTGTATGATAAAACACGTATGGTATAAAATATGGCACAAGAAGAGTTTTGCCAAAAACAGGCTTGTCGTAGTGAGGTTTTGCAGTAAGGGAGGGTTATCACAGGGGGTTGTTGTATGGGTTTTTGTGTCAAAGAGGTAATGTTGTAGAGGGGGTTTAGTCAGTACCCAACAGATGCCAGCTCTGATTGGTCACATCAGTCACAGCCAGCCAGACACGCTAGCTATATATGACTGCATAGATATTGGGAGATATTAATTATTTACAATCACTGCACTGCGCAATTCCAATGCAGCGTATATATAGACCAGTTATTAATCAACCACATAATTAAGTACTGTAGAAATCAGTACAAAGTACAGTGCAAAGACACGTTTTGAAATTTGTAACTGCAGTCGTCTTTGTGTTATATACGTGCAAGCTGAAAATTTCAATTTTGGCTCCAAAATTCCCCCAAAATGGTGGTTTTACGCTCAAAATTTTTGTACTTTAAATAAAAAATTTTCGGATAAAAAGTCAAGTAAGTAGCATACCAAGCATGTTAAACAGACTTTGTGGAGAATAGTGTGATGGAAGTTTACTGACAGCTTGCAGATAGACGTCAACCGCTTCCTGTAAATGGCAGATACCAACATGTACGATCACACACACTCACGATCGTGCACCACAATAGTCCTACTAACTGCTGCACTTATTGCCAAGTGCAAGACTTATACTAGAACCCTGAAAGTACATGTGCAAGTCAACCCCTTGGTAACTTCACATCCAAATGGTGGCGTGGTGGGTGGCTCAGCGGTTAGGGCGTTGGATACGAAACCGGAAGGTCCACGGTTCAGTGCCCAGTCGATGCGCTACCAAGTAACAACCTTGGGCAAGTTGTTCACATCTACCTGCCTGTGTAGGTGCAAGTGTCTAGTGGTCAATGTCGACTCGTAACTGTCAGGTTGCGGTTCGATTCTCACTGCCATCATTTGCAAGCAACCTTGAGCAAGTTGCCAACCTACTGTGTGCTCAGGCCAACTCAGCCTCCTACCCTCCGTGGGATGGGAAATTAGTAGTAGCTTACGGGCTATGAGGTGGAGGCCTAGTGTGGCTGATTGGGGCAGTAGTATGTCTGCTAGCTGCAAACTGCGGATCCAACTGTTCGCTGACGCGGGCAATGGATGGCTGCATAGTGCGCTGCGGTGACATTAGCTCATGCCAATCAGCTGCCACTTCCAGGATTGTTAAGCGCTTCTGGTCTTGATTCCGTCTCATGTAAGAAGCGCTATAGCAAGTACTGGACTTTATCTTTTTATCTTTACAAGTAATGTACGTCAAACTTAGCAATAACCACTGTAAACGGTGACCCTGCAATGGTTTTTGCAACAGATTAACGAGAAACAGCATTTTTACTGCTCACGTGCTTGATCCAACATATTATAGATTATGCAGTATGTACACTGCAGCAGGTTTAATATAGCTGTAGATGCAAATTCATCAAGTCTTGGAGTTCAAGTCCAAGTCCTCGGATACTAAGTACAAGTCGATCGAAACATGGACTAGAGTTCAACTCAAGTCCAAGTCCAGGACTCCAGTCTTACTCTTCCAAATAAAGTGAAGACGCATGTGTGACTGAAACAAATTTCAACGCAACTGATTCACCATTGTCACCAACGTCACAGGCTTGCGCCATTAAAAAGATACAATCTTTACTGAACACTTTGCAGCAGTAGCTGCAGTCGCACAGTCGCTCCAGTGGTTGGGTCAGTTTTAGTGCACTACGTGGAGGTAACAAACTAACAACCAAGCACTGCAGGCAGAAACTGGGGTGGATAAAAACCTGGAAATGTATAAAAAGTATATAACTTATTCAAAGTATTCCCATTCCCAGCCCAAAAGTGGGGCACCACAACTTCGTTGCTCAGCTTTAACTGCCACTGAATGATATGCCATCAACACTGCATAAGTAAGTAAGTAAGCAACGTGACAACACCTGATGTCGACTGTCATCATCCAGCAATCGTCCAAGATTGTACAAAGCAGAGATGATGGTCTGTTCATGTAGGCGTGGGTCCTTCAGTCCTGATATGTCGATATCGCTGCAACGTCTGTACACCTGCAGGAAATCACAGAGGTACTTTCAGTTTCACTTTCACTCTCAGTCACACAGCTCACCAGTGATTCTCTGTCCATACATGGTAGTAAAAATCGATGCCTCTGGAAACAAGAAAGCCTAGCTAGCAAAAAAAGAATGCGCGACAGCGGTGCATGTTTGAAGGCCCACTGCGAACAAAATCTAAGCTCACCGATCCCAGCAACTAAAATTGGATACGATACACTCACACACGCCACCGTCTCGCGTGGCTGCTTCCGTTTGAGTGGTCGAATGCGAGTATTTTGAAGCAAGTACCCAAGTTTGACGCCCCTCATGGAGAATTCCTTGAACGCAGAGGGGGCGAAATTTAAACTAGTGAAAACTACCTTTAATGCTAAAAGTTTCACGTGCAAGCTGTTCCAGTCTATCCAGTTTATCTCTAGCGATTTCGGCGCAATTCGCTCTTGAAATATGTGTCACAGCCAAAAATTGCCAAAAAATCTATAAAAACGTTTATTTTGACGTTCAAGGTCATCCAAGGTCCTAGCTTTCGATGCCAATCAAAAGCCAGTGTAGGACTTGCTATTAGTGATTAGTAGTAACCTAGGCCCTATCTTGCACCATTTCTGAGATACAGCGGCTTATTGGCTGAAAATTGCAAATTTTTCCCACCCCCTTCTCATTTAGCGCCCTCACTGGGGGTGACCTCTTTCGAATTTATGGGAAAGCTTTACGGTTCCTGAAACGAAAGTCTTCCAGGCAGCCGACGGTAGGGATTTAGTAATCATAGCTTGCACCGTTTTTGACTGATCCACCCGTGTGACAGACAGATGGACGGACGGACAGAATTGCGATGGCTAAGACATTTAACCCCATTTTAACGGAGTGTGCCCAAATATGCTCTGATGGCAGACATCTGAGACATAATCATGCACGTCAAATTTCAACCAAGAACTCCTTTGAGTTGACTGAGGTCAAAGTTCAAAGTTTCCCACTGACTTTGCTGGTTGACCATACAACACTAACACACTACCGCGTGTGTGTGATCACTGTGCCCAGCAGAGTCGTGAGCTCAAGAACGTAGGATGCAGAAAGACACAATTTTCCAACCGACAGCTGAAAATTTCCAACAGAGAACAAAACGAGCGCTCAAAACTTCAATTTTGCCCCCAAATCCCCCACAATGAGGAATTCCGACTGCATAAATATAACCTCTTTAGAAAATAATTTCACACCAAAAAAATTTAGGGGGATTCCCCCCCCC
>Ga0056128_1012797_pt1 | contig 10214 bp, 8 predicted proteins | sample WorMetLIZISLAND2_FD_71113 | JGI IMG/M metagenome (GOLD analysis project Ga0056128, IMG submission 71113) | Marine gutless worms symbiont microbial communities from Max Planck institute for Marine Microbiology, Germany - Olavius geniculatus... ... | reverse complement strand
CTCTAATTTCCCCCAATCGGACTTAGGGCGCCGGGCGGACTCACGTTGGGCTTTGCCCCAAATTTCTAGTTATTTCTTTGCTGTTTATTTCTTGTCTACCGTATTACAGTGAATAAAGATGTGTGTGTGTGTTGCCACCCGATCTCATATTTTAATGCTATGATGCAACCGAATTCACATATTAAGACACATTCACGTCAAATGTAAGTCAAATTCAGTATATTCATATCGAAGCGGTTCATCTTGTGCAAAGTTTATTTTATAACGTAGAAAAATGTTTATTATTTTACTGTATTCCTGATTTGCGGACGCTGATGCTGTGAACACGTGCGTCGTCGTATCGTTGTTGAGTTCTAATCTCAGTCGTGCCGGATCCACCGTTCAACCAGACGTTCAGTTGACCATTCAACAGCGATGCCGAGTAGAATCCCTGCGCACAGTAAAACATGTGAAACTAGAAAACCCATTCAGCCCAGTGCTGATATATTACGCGACCGTCCGCCTGACTTTGAGCGTTTGAATAAAAAGTTGGCAAACTGGTTACTTCTGCCCTGGGAAATTTCTACGTAAATTTTTGGTTTGTCTTCATCTTTCCAGTTAGGAGTCTGTTTGGAATAGACGGCCGGACGGACGGACGAACGGACGAGCGGGCAAAAACAATAGTGAGGTCTACTATAAAGGCCGCATAATAACGTGCAAGCTTTCATGTTATAACTAGACCTACTTGACGCAGTTTGTTTTTGTTTACATAAAACATACAAATGGGTGATTAACTAGATAATTAATTATTCACTTGTCCGCTCAGTCTAAAATAATGATGAAGACGATAATGACACATGAAAGTAATGATATTTGGCGACGACAACAGCGATTCCGTTTGACATTGCTTCTAACTGAAAATAATGTTAATTCACGTACGCAAACAGTTAAAGTGATAGTAAGAAATGCCGGTGTCGTGGAAAATTTGTCGCACATGGAAAATTCTTCCCACCTCCATATTCTCATAATGTGACTAACCCTAACCCTAACCCTAAGGGGTCGTCCATAAATAACGTCACGCTCCGAGGGGGATGGAGGTTTACATTATTGTGACGAAGTGTGACAAAGGGGGAGGGGGCGGGGTAAATTTTTCCCCAAAATCGCGTGACGTTATTTATGAACGACCCCTAACCCAAACCCTAATCTTAGCCCTAATCCTAACCCTGACCTTAACCCTACTCTTAACCCTGACCTTAACCCTAACTTCAACCCTATTCCTAATTTTAACTTTAACCCGTACTGCTGCATGTGGGAATTATTTTCCGGTGCGACAAATTTTCCACTCCACCAGCAGTAACAACTAACCGCAACGGAGCCTTTGGCCAGTAGCAGCAAAGCGTCACTCTGGTCAGTCTGAAATGAAAACCCGAGTGAAGCGTCTTGCGTCAGATTAGGACTAGTGATCTCAATGTAACCAGGCTCTGGAAAGCCAAGTTCAGCAACCTGCAGACACACACACAGTCATTGGTTATGTTTATTGCCAAAATATGTAATAATGTCTGCATGTAGATACACTACTTCGTGATATAACCAGCCATCCAGTGTAACTCAGCCTGGCCATCCCTCTGTGAATAGGCGCATTAAGTACCAGTGACAGCTGTCGTGTAAACAAACATACTGCATAATGTACGAGAACTAGCCCCGTATCCGTGGTCTTGCAGTGTAAGCCGGTGTCTAGCTGAGGACTAACGAAATGGAGACCAACACCACCCACAGGCCTTTTGGCCTGGAAAGAACTTTACGTTACGTTTTTACTAATATATACTAAATATTTTTGTTCAGTTTAGAACTGTGAGGGCGATATCATCTTCATCAGCACTGACTTAACGGCTGAGCTTATCTACCGTAAAGCATCTGTTCCTCGTGTTTATGCGCACCAGCATCGATTACTGAAAAGTGCAACTCTACAGCGTCTGATACCTGCAAGCGGCATCCGCGATACATTCCAACATAAAGCGCCTCTTCGTCTTCAAGGTTGATGTTTCTTGATCCGAGTGAATTTACCACAAACTGGCGCATACAGCCGATAAAACTGCGCCGCGTCACGTTGTAGCTGCAATCACACACAAGTAATCTGAGCAATGCTCACGTAACGCGCGACGGCATCAGTGCTCCCAACTGGAAAATCAGTATGCAATGTGCAATAGAATAATAATGCATTCTGAAAAGATATATACACAAATTCGAGGCCTTCGCATAGAGAACTAAGAGGCCCTAATACATGTCTGCTGTACTTCGACACTAACGAGAACAGTATTCTGGCCCACAGTAAATTGAAGACCGTTATGTGCTCACAGCTCAAAAATAGCGCACCACAAACACAGACGGCACAGAGTAACAGTTTGATGACAAACCCGGGCGTATAAACACTGTGCGGAAGGCCGGCAAAAAACAGCGTGCTGTCGAGAAACTGCAGGGTGCCTATGCCATCATCTATGGAGTCACTCACTCTCTCCCGGTCACCATCAGTCACGTCAGTCACATCCAGCTGACCTGCATCAACATACATCACGCATCGTCATCGCCAATTCACACAACTCAACTCAACTCAACACCTGAGTTGAGTTGCGTCGAAGCTGTGCACTCTAGAGGGCGATGACTGTCGTGAATGTGGGCGACAATGCAATGACGTCATTAGCACTGTGACGTCACGCCGCTGTGCACAGACCACGCGTTGTTTGCTAGTTGAGCTGAGTTGAGTTGAGTCGCGTCGGCGTCGTATGTGTGAGTTGGCCATTAACCACACCGCCAGTAGTTCACTAACAGCTACATGCTTTCGATTATGAAAAAAAAATCTGGCTGCCAATAAACGTCTGACTATAAGTTTTACTTATTTACTTACTTACTTACTTACTTTAAAGTTTTGATAGCTGCCATCAATTATCACTTATTATTATTATTATTATTATTATTATTGGAAATACACGACAAAGGGCCAAAGCCCTAACAAGCCACAACAAAATTACAACAAAATCGAAGTAACTAAAATCTCCAGTCTCTGATAGCGAGGTATAACAATATTACTGAAAAAAACTTTACAATAATTAGCTAAAAGTGTTGCAGTAAAAAATGTCTACAAGACAGCCTAGCTACCGCTAGGGAAGACGCGCTACAGCCTATACAGTTCCTGTTGCAGTACTGACATTCAAGGTCATCCAAGGTCAATGATTTTCATTTCATCTGAAAGAACGTATGCCACTTCATATTAGTAATTAACAGTAACCTTGGCCGTATCTCTCATCGCTTCTGAGATATGACCAGTTTTCCGTTGAAAAACGCACACTTTTCCTACCCCCTCCATTCAACCCCGAATTTGAAAATGTTCCACTTGCACCAAATCGCTGAAATTTTGCATGCCTAATTAAGGGCTAATTATTCGTCTAAAAGTTTTCACTTACGACCTACCGTTTAGCCAAAATACTTCCGTTATAGACAGACGGACAGACATACGACACACCGTGGCAGAGACGCTGTACGCACTACAGCATAGCTGTAGCGCGTCAAAAACTGTTAAGACTGGAGAAGCCGGTGTTGTCTGTTGGCATAGATTGTTCCATATTTTTGCTGTCGTGTGGGCAAAGAAATTGTCTTACATTAGAACTGCACCCTGGTGTGAACAGTTTGTATCAATAGCCGCGACTTCTGTCGTCTCTGTGTAGTCTGAAAAATTTGTCAAGTTTGAGAAACAAAAACTGTTTATTCAATTCACAAATCCATCTATTTTCACAACGCCAGCCATTATGACTCTACATACATACACAGTACTACTTATAACTTTCAACAAATGTCTGCTATCGTTTAATGCGAAAAAATCAACATACAGTTTTCAGAACAAGACTACCTGCAAGTCCTAATCGTTTGGCCTGTACTTTGATCCAACTGTTAACATTGTAAGTACGTTCGGTAGTCATAATGGCTCGTGACCCGCCACTGGTGCCAAACTGGTAGACAATATGGCCATCTCTCAACTCTATCGACGTGAAGTGACCCTGTAACACGGACATATGACCGAAACAATGTTAGAATATAGATTATATTCAAATAATTATAACAATTTCTATCTACGTTACTTTCAACTGATAATTATCTTTTGTCTCCAAACCAAATTCAACTCCACATTATGCCCCACTTGTACATGCAATGTACATGTTACAGTGAAAGTGTGAAATCAATTGTTTCGTAAAATCACTGAAACTTTCAGTAAATCAATGTAGTTACTGTTTCTGTAGGCTACATAACATATACTGCATTTGAATAAAGACATACCGTTGTATCGTTAGCCACAAAGAATAGCAGAGCATCCTTCCAGATGGTCTTGAATTCGAAGGTGACACCAAATCTGTCTGCTTTGTAGCGAACCTGAGTGTGACTCGCGTAGCCTGAGCCGTCAAACTGGTAGACACCATACTGAAACGTCTCAGTTATCGGCCTGCGAATTTCATACCACAACAACAGTTACAGACACGCAGTGAAATTACAAAATGTACCAAAAAATGTTCCACTTTGTTTTTGTCAGAACTTTGTCAAATATTCATCAAATTTGATAATTTCTAACACACAAAATTGCCAAGACGATTGAATTATGTAAGATATACTCATTGTCCACGTCACATAATTTACGTCAACGTACTACCGCGTAAAATGCAGATGCTCCAAATTGTTGCATAATGCTGATTATTTTCACGATTTTTATTGTTGTCTACGTAAAAGTTTTAACGACTTAATTAAGAACACAATAAACTAAAATCTGATTTAATCAGCAGAATTATAAGTTTGTATATCAACTTGCTTCAAAATTATCAGAATTTATGCCCAAAGTGTACACAATGGCTTAGACGTGACACCAAGGCTGACAGCGGCATTAATGATCAACTGATCAAAATGCACAGCACTCATTCATGGATAAAATGTGTTTTAAGTTCATCAATCAGTTATTTTGTTGTCTGTTATTTTCATCATAAAATATTTAAAACCAAAAAATTATTTTATCACATGGTACTCTCTGTCAAATTGATAATAAAAATGTGAGCAATCTGATACTGATAATCATTGCATAATGCAAAAATTTGGAGCATCTGCGTTTTACATGGTACTGCGTTGACATAAATAACGTGAAGTAAACAATGAGTGTACCTTACATAATATTGTCGTCTTGGCTATTTGTGTGCCAAAAATTATTAAATTTGGTTGAGATTTGACAAAGTTTTGATAAAAACAAGTTGGGACATTTTTGACACACCCTGCATAACATAAGCATCACAGGAGCCGTTAACATTATCATTATCACTATCATCACGTAGCCAACCTGGACCGAAGCATCGCTGGCACCATTAATGTGCTACACAAATTAGTTACTTACTTCTTTCCGCCAGGTCTCTATGCGGCAAAAAGCAGAAAAAAATCCACCAATCAAATGTTTCTTCAATAAAACAACTGGCAGACATTGACTGTACAAACAAGTCTAAAGCGATTCGGAGAGAGGCAAAATTGCTCTCGCCTCTTGGCACAGCTCCTCATTTCTATTCACTAAGTGGCAGCAAAAATCTGCAATTGCATGTCTTGGCTAGGAGGTTCAAACCAAACTCTTGCCTTACCTTGGGGTCAGGCAGTAAAAACCTCCATTGACCTCCATCTGACTCAAAGTGTCCTTCGGTCCCACCTTTCAAATGGCATGTCGAACGATATAAGCAGTGTGCACGAGTGTGACAGACGACAGACGACATACAGACAACAAAACAAACTACAGAGAAATGGGTAGCTATAGGAAAAATCGCGAGCGCTAAAATGATTTCGCCTAAAACTATACACAGAAGCATATAGAAACTGTGACATACACGGCGACGCAACCCTCGCAGTTGTGAGATTGTACAAGATGGCGGAAGTTGAAAAGACCGATCGGTTTGCCATCCATCTCGACGTCACCGATACAACCATCAAACGTCATCCCCATCACCTCATTCGGTGCCTACAATAATTCACACATCAACACAATCACACATGCACAAACCACTCGCCAACAGCAACGTTTAGTTACAAAACCAGCACATCTCGGCCACAGTTGCAAACGATTTTTAAAAATGTCTTTTCACCAAAGTCGTTATAAACGTTTAAACAAATTTTTTTTCACTTTTTTCTTCTATGCTCGTTTGCCCGCACTCCGCATTCATACTGCCTGTGTCTACTGTCTACAGTGAGATAATGCGTCGATAACCCACCGATGCAGTCATGCATGAACAACCAATCGACCATGTAAGCCAGACGACCGAATGTCGGCAAGCGTGGAACAAGTATCGGTCAGTTAAACCACAGTGTGTAAGTTTACTCACTCAAATACCACTCCAGACCGTGCTGTAGGCTGTAGCACACACTCTAAAGCGTACTGCAAAGTCTACAGCAGAGATACGATGATATCTCACGTGGTATCCGTCAGGCAGTCCTCCAATGAATAGGTCCATGTCGTGTGTTAGAGCAATGCGGGAATGAGTGGGGTACGACTCAGCCAACTCAAACGTCCCGGGTCCAGCGTCTGACACTCGCTGCACCATCAGCCGGCCTATGTCACCGATCCTGCACCAAACAAACCCACAACAACAACAACAACACTGACCTACAGCCTTAAAACAACCTATTACTATTAATTGCACTAACTGGTTTCCATTTCAATTTTTGTATTTACTATGCACAGCAGATTAAGCTGACCATTTGTTAGTTCTGAGCACATGATACGTTACTGCATCTTACTGAATGACCATCTTCATCTCCTATCTCTCACCAAAGTGTTATAACTGCCCATAGTCTCATTCCAGCCAAACATGATGATGATTGACACGCATTTCAAGTCTTTTTTCACACGCACGTCCACGCAGAACACACAGTCGAAATAAACACGTTTCCGTTTCAGCATGGTCCAGAGTTTATTGTGCCTTATTCCACTTACACAATACACCGCAGATCGTGATGAATCGTATACTTAAAGCTACCCAAAAAGTAAACTCACCTGCAGAAACAAATGTAAATACGAGTTCCACTTTTTCGTATTTCCTGGTACTGCTGGGCCTTAGACGTCTAAATTCGAATATCCGGTCACGATTATGACGACGATAACGATTCATCTTGCGATTCCTCTTAAACGTCTCCCATCATGAATAATCATGCTTTGCAAATTAACCGGTTTACTCACTTAATCACATCTGCCAGCAATAAGAACTACAGATAATTAGACAGTGTGAAGAACGTTTTTGGTTTTGAGTTGCCAAGTGTCATTATAGACAGAAATGCAATAAATTTATAGCAAAATATCATGCTTGTGCAAAACATGTAGTAAACTTGTGTAAACTGAGTGCGTAAGCTGTGTAATTAATTTAGTGCAGTTGAGTTAATTATTTGATTTTTTTTGTGCTGACATACCGCAGTGAATAAAGATGTATTAAAAGCATAAGAGAGGAACCTCTCGGCGACGACGCGGTACCACTTGTCAGTCTCCTCAGCACTGCTCTCTGCTGACTCAATCTCCAGCGGGTACTCGATGGGAGTGCTGCCAGCACCCAGATTCCACACGAACCTCACACGACGATTCAACAGCTCCAACGACAGGAACTTCGACTACACACAAAAGCATTAGCAACTGCAAGTCAGCATGTTACATTGAGCTCAGGAAAAAACACCCACTCACGTTTTCTTCTATAGCTGTGATACCACATCATCCACATAGCCTCCGTGCAAAATTATATCATATCACAGAGTGGTCAAAGTGTAGTGTGGGTAAAGGGCTAGCGCCACAGTCCTGCCCCCCACTGCTCTGGCTTAGCTTCCCCACCTCCTGCGAAGATCTGCTGCTGTTTTTTAGACTTACTGCTTTGAGTCAGTACTACTAATGCGATGATCGATGAAGCAATTAATGTATAGCCAGAGTTATACATTAATTGGCATCAACTACCACATTATGCCGATTGCATGCACTCGTACATATGACTACGAGTACATTAGTCATCATCCATCATCACTAACAACACTAACATCCTCTCAGATTGCTGGCCAAAACATGTCGTTTAACTCAACGCTAAACAGCTAACAAGAAGACCAGCTGTCACAAAAATAGCCGACCGTACTGGTTGTCAGTGACCTTCAAAATCATCCAAAGTCAATGATTTTTATCTTATCTGACAGGGTGTACTGCACTTCCTATTAGTGATTAGGCCTAATAGAAACCTTGGCCGTATCTCTCACCGTTTCCGAAATATAGCCAATTTTCCATTAAACTTTTTAATCCCTCCATTCAACCCCCAATTTATAAATATTCCCCTGGAACTAGATCGCTGAAATTTTGCACGCCTAAGTTTAACACACATAGCTAATTACTCGTGTAAAAAGTTTTCTCCTACAACCTAAAGCTTAGCCACAATACATCCGTTACAGATGGACAGACAGACGACAACCATGCCATTAGCTCGACCGTTACTTAAGACTGGTGAGCTAAAAACTGTAATTCAGTTTCGTTACACACAAAATTCTGTTTTTTTTCCATTATAAAGGACTAATTTTTTTCAGCATTTATCGTATATTTCTTCATCAAGACATAATGCAGAAATGCGACAAACATGGCATGCTTACATTGTTCTGATCAGCAAGATGGAAGAGAAGCATGTTCTTATCAGGTGCACTAGTCTTAAACGATAGCGTAATGACATTGGTCAGACTCATCTTGTCTGGCACGGCGTACTTGCGGACGCAACCACCTTGGTGATGCAGTGAAATCTTAATCTGCAATGCAACACATCGGACACTAGATAGAAACATATGTTGGTCCAGTACTAAATTATTACATGGTCTTACTTTTTATTTATACCTCTTGCTAACCATGTTTACGCAACATATATGCGTCATTTTCTGGAAGCGCTTAAGACCTGGTGACTAATTTTTGACCCTATTTGCAAAAAGCGACTTCATTTGCACACTCATACGTGCACTCCATAAAGTTTTCTTCGCCAGCCCGAAACTTTTTCTAGCGCCTAGCTTTCAGACTAACCTAGCGTCCCTTGCGCCTTGGATTCGACGGACATTGTGTGCTATACAACCTCTCTTATTTATCTATTGATCTACTGCAACCAGCAACAAGCATGGCCTTCTAGATTAGTACAAATTTAGAAGGCCATGCAACAAAACAGTTCTACTGACACTGGCTGCCTGAGCGCGGGCCTCGCCAATCAACCGCTGGAGCTCGAGGATGTTGTGTCCGACGTCTGCTCCAAGTTGACGCAGTCTTGACGTCTGGTTCGACATTCTGCCCATCCGAGTGATCACCTCATCGACGTTATTGCTCGCACGATAAACTGACACAAATAAACAGTATAAGATTAACTCTTTATTCACTGTTTAGCCAAACAGAAAACAACAATGTCTTCATCTGATACGCCTCAGCATAATTTTGCGTATTTATTTTGTATTAACTCACGCCCATTTCAATTTCATACTGAAGACGATGGTATCTAAGTGTATGGTTTAAAGCCCAGGTTCCCCCAATTTAATTATATCCGCATTTCGTGCAAAACTGTTAAGTATTCTGAAAATATTTAATAGTTTGTTCACCGTGGCTTTGTTTCACGTCTTCACAACTCGTGGCAGGACGTTAATTTGCATTCAGGTTACCACAAGTTCGTCTCCTTGCCAAAAGGCGGCGGCATCAGCCTGCATGAAACCTTGAGCGAGAGAATTTCAGATATTGCACAGTTCCAAAAATTTCTACATAAGATGAACACAACAGTATATGCATATGCATATACTGATGCATAAAGAAGTTAAATATATAATTATGCTGACGTAGACTTTCTTCAATCATGGTGTCGGAAACATTAAAGGACCGTGGTCACAAAAATTAACATATACCTTTTATCCATTTTCCTGAAAGTGCAGAATTTTCTGATAGCTTTGACAGTAATATCGGCGCCCAACGTTTTGTCAACACGGAAAAATTTACCTTTGAAGTCGACGATCTACGAAAATGACGTAGAAAACGCGCCGCCATGATGACCCGCGGTAACGTCATGAGTTTAGCCTAAAGACGTCATGAATATTAATGGCCTAGCCTAGAATGATGACGTCGTCGGCTAGGCCATTAATATTCATGATCTATATGGGCTAGGGTCATGACGTCACCGCAGGCACTGATAGATTAGAAT
>Ga0056128_1012796_pt1 | contig 10215 bp, 5 predicted proteins | sample WorMetLIZISLAND2_FD_71113 | JGI IMG/M metagenome (GOLD analysis project Ga0056128, IMG submission 71113) | Marine gutless worms symbiont microbial communities from Max Planck institute for Marine Microbiology, Germany - Olavius geniculatus... ... | reverse complement strand
ACAGTTTCAAACAGTTCTTTAAAACAATCCTGTTCAGTCAGTACTAGTGTGACAAGCGCATTAGAGGTTAATTTTAACAATATGCGCTATATAAATTTACATTTTACTTACTTACTTACTGATAATCAGCTGACTGGTAATCTTCCAGTGTGCTTATGCACTTATGCTTATGCAATTTAAACAGCAGTTAAAGACATTTTTGTTCGGGCGTTGAGAGCGTGGCACATTGTGGCTATTGTTAAATTGCGCATTCTAAATAATCTTACTTACTTACTTACTTACTTACTTATGAAGGGCTTGATGACATTTGTCACTGAAATTCGTTCTTATTCGTTTAGCTCGACTCAGTTGGTTGACGTTCTCTCCGTTATCTTTTCCGACATATTATAAAATGCTATGGTGTGTACTATGGATGGTGTGTACTGTGTAGGTAGAGAATATTTTGATGGACGACAGTGGCACATATGTCCTCTGTGACTTCGGCAGTGCGACGCCGCGTTTCTTAAACCCACAGAAGCACAGTATCAAAGACATTGAAGAAGAATTGCAAAGGTCAGGCCGCATCATTTCTTTTTATCGTTTAGTATGTACTACAATTTCTCATGACCCATTTGTATGATGCCAAAAGTATTCGGAGCCATCAGGTTTTAAAATAAAATTTTCCTGGTAATGTCAAATACTGACATGATATCATAACTGGTTAGAATGCTATCATTTAGACTATTGTACATCGATAGTTGCAAATGACAAATTCATAAACTTTTACAAAGTGAGATGTCTTACAGACCACTAGTCCTGTCAATTTACGGCTTAACCCAGAAAAAGTACCACATAGCTGAAAATTTGCCTGAAACATCAGTGCACCGTCTAAAACAAAATATCAAAAGTGCTTAAATCCGCCTTGGGCGAAAAAGTTATGACCATTTTAAAAACGACTTTGGATGACCTTGAAGTAGGTTTAGCATTATGCACTATTGTGGCTAAACGGTACATCGTAGAAGGTTGATGATGGCATCGTTGGACAGGGCGAAGACTACTTGCTATTGGCTATAAAGCATGTCTCTATTTGCAGGGGTTCAACCGCATTTTAGCAGAAAAAGATGTCGTCTGCAGTTGTGCATTGTAGCAAAGGGCCTCAGTTACCGGCAAACTGTATTAATGGATTTCTTCTTATTAATGCGCTGTACAGATTTACCAACTGTATGTCCTGCTGTCAAACTTAATTGCACAAATACTGTACACAGCATAGTGAATGTCTTTTCCTTAAAGCTAAGAAAATAAAATTGAACACGCTATCATATTGCAACCAGATATCGAAACACAAGCCTTTAACATTGGAAGAGAGTCAGTGGTGAGCGTGAGTAAGCTTATAGTGGGGTCTGCAACAGCAGTGGGGTGCAGGGGCAGAGCTGCTTCACCCTCTGAGGTTGTAACACCCAATCACAGCCAGAGGTGCAAAACTTTGCAAATGGTGTAGCGAACAAAGAAAGTTTACTGAAATTAAAAACTATACTATTTCCTAGCCACTGAGTAGAGGGGTTTTTTTCTGTCAAAAAGTGCATATCACTTTGCAACGAAAACCAAAAAAAATTTTTTTAACCGTGAAATTTTCGAAAAAATACATGTTCAAAAAGCAGGCCAGGGGTTTTTTTCTGTCAAAAAGTGCATATCACTTTGCAACGAAAACCCAAAAAAAATTTTTTAACCGTGAAATTTTCGAAAAAATACATGTTCAAAAAGCAGGCCAGTAACTGTGTTTGACTCCAGTTTACAGTAGGGGCTTATCATTAAAACTTTTACAACATTTAGGTGACCTTATCGTAATGTATTCAAACTGCCATAATTTAAATACCAAATATGGATTTTCTAGCATACATTTGATAGTTTTTTTCAGACCCTTTATTGATGTTTCAGACAAATTTTCAGCTTTGTACTATTTAGTCTAAGTTTTTGCTTATTTTAGGTTAATTCGACTGCATTATATAAAAAAAGCTTATATAATAGTCATTTCATCATTTAAATGATCATATTTCAACAACGTAAGCTTGTTGTAACTTGTTTTTTCAAAAGCTTTAATTTTTTCACATTTTTGCCAAAAATTGTTGTTTTTTACATAGCCATAACTTTTTTGCCAAAGGCAGACTTTAGCGGACTTTTGATATTTTGTTTTGGACACTATACAGATGTTTTAGACAAATTTTTAGCTTTGTGGTATTTTTTGGGGGTTTATGCCTTTTTCAGGTTAATTTGACTGGACAGCACTTGATAAATCCAGCCTAGACTAAATAGGTTTATTTGTTGTGCAGCAGTCAGTCTCCTTTTTTGTTTTTTGTACTAATATTTTGAATTATTTCTATGCAATGTCATCAGTTACAATGATGTCATCCTAGACAGCGCTTGGTAGCGATCACCTTACTCGCGAATAGTAGTGATAAATGCATTTCTTTCATACGCATTAGCTATTTAGCTACTACAGTAAATAATTTTAGGCCTATAGGCCTACAACAAACAAAAAACAGCCGGCACCAATCACCAGCGAACATGCAGCAGTGGACTATGCAGTACTATCGAGTATTGCGACACCGGGTATCTGAATTGTTTTCAGGTATCGCACTGCACGACACTACGCTGTATTATTTTTCTATTCTACTTCCGTTGTCAAGCACATGTTTACGTAGCAACTGTCAATCGCCAGTGAAAAGTGCTCTTTATTTACCCATTAATTAATTTATCCAGCAAAAAGACCACACACAACAGATATAGTACAAGTCTAGCATTTCTAGATTACGAGTGTAATTAAATTAGAGGTCTCATAAATCGATCAAAGAAGTTTTTCGTGTTGGATAGAATTGGAATCGGAAATTTCGATTGTCATAAGACATCTAAAAAGTGGTGGTAAGATTTTTGTCGTAAAATAAGCACATTGTCGTAAGACTGCGAACGTGCACAAAATGTCATAAAATTGTCGTAAAATTGTCAAGATGTTTTGTGAATTTGGCCCAAGGACTACAGACTGAAAATTTTGCAGTCTAATACATAGACTCACTGAACTTCTAGATGCCTGTTGTACATGAATCTACCAATTGCAGATATACGACATTGTCTTATCGGTCTCCAGAGATGGTAGATCTCTATGGTGGTGCTGTTATAACAACAAAGGCCGACATTTGGGTAAGATTGTTAATGATGGTTGACCATTTTACATTTATTACAGTTTGTCATTGGTGCTCATGTTGATGTCTGATTACCAGAATAGGGTTAGTAAGTTCAACATTATTGCCAACTAAAGTATATATGAGTCTATTTTTTCTTTTATGCAGTTGTTCATGTCAGCCATTGTATTGTTTCAAAAGGTACTGCTGATGATAGTCAAATGTCACATTTTGTGCTAATGTATGTTTAGCGATATGTCTTTGGATTGATTTAATACATTGTTATTTTATTTAATCTTATTGGGAATTTTTTTAGTTCTTGTCATACAATGGACAATATTTTGATGTATTCCTACACAAAATGCTTGTTAATCATTTCAGATTTTAAAGGTTTGGAACTGTATGTTGGATGTTATGTGAAGTTGGCATGTCACTATGTCATATTGTTTCATTATTGTTGCTCATTTTTTGCTCAGCAAAGTTTGAAAGTTGAATGAGTAAATTGAGTATTAAGCAGAAGAAGTACATGTTTGTTGAAAGCTGGTAGAGTGAGTGGTTTGATATGCAGGCATTGGGCTGCTTGCTGTACAAGTTGTGCTTCTTCGTTCTGCCGTTCGCTGACAGCGCGGTTGCAATACAGAGCGGCCAGTTCACAATTCCCGACAACTCACGCTATTCTCCGCAGCTGATCGCTCTGATTAGTGAGTTTGTGTTGTTTACCTCTTAAGTTCAGTTTGTGATCAGTATTCAGTATGCGTTTTGAAGCTCATTAGCAGTCACAGACTAAACTGTAATAAGCAGTAGTTTAAGAAGTTCAGTAATTGAATTCCTAGATTATGTAGCCGCTGCAGCCACAAAGTTAGGACTTAGGATCAGCGGGCCGAGAACTAAGGTAGTGAATTTTGGTTATGACACATCAGTGATCACTCTTGATGGCACTCCGCTTGAAATTGTGCCTATCTTTGTCTACTTGGGATCATCCATTTCCGGCGATTCCATTACATCTTCGGAGGAGGTGGAATGTCGAATAAGCAAAGCATCTGGTGTTTTTGCCAGACACAAGGAGTGTGTCTGGAAGCGACGCAACATAAGTTTGAAGACAAAGATGAAGATCTACAACGCTGTAGTCATCACCACTTTGTTGTATGCTTTTGAGTGCTGCACGCTCTTGGCAATCGACTTGACAAAACTAGAGGTTTTCCCGATGAGCTGTCTCTGCCAAATACTTGGGGTAACCCGATGCAACCAGCTACAGAATGACACAATATGGCATCGTTGCGTCGATCAACCCACCGTTGGGAAGCGGGTTGAAGGATGCAGTTGTGCAGGTGAATTTTTACATAACATTGTTTGTGGAAACAGGGATTTAATTTACAACAGTTTGTAAGTCAAACTTATGTAAAAGACAGTACTCTTCCTGGCACCACCAGTTTATGGGGCCAGTTTGTGGTACCATGGTACTATGCAAGTCTCAATGTGAAAGTTACATGTGCGGAAAGGTAACGTAGCATATTTCTTGCACTAGTGAGTTATTAGCAAATAAACACCGGCTTATGTTAAGATATTATTTGTTATGTGCAGAATACCTGTTGGCGATAAATCCGGATGAAAGACCGGATATTTTTCAAGCATCATACATAGCGTTTGAGATTGGTGGGTGGCCGTGTCCTGTTCACAACTTGCATGTATGCTATTCTTTGTTATTTGATTGAGTTTACTTAGGTATGGCCTTGTGATGTGAAATAGCAACCTTAGTAGTAGTGATTTAATAATATTAGTAACTAGAAAGCAGTCAGAGCCTGCACACTTCCGCCAAGGCTTGAGTGCATTTCAAACTATAGTTGCATTTTCTGCACTGGCCTAGTTCTATGTGACCTAAAAAACCTGGATTCAATGCCATCTTGTTTGCCAGGTGTCAGCACCATAGCAACAACAGCAGTTTCGCTTATAGCCCATTGAAATCAATGTAAATTTCAAAGTGATCCAGAATCCAGGATTCTTTATGGATCACCCTCAAAATTGAATCACTGGTAGTGTTTGCCATTCCTGACATACCCACAAAATTTGAGAAAGACCCGTCCATAACTTTTTGAGTTATCCTTCTGACACACAAACGAACAAACAAATTCCGGCAAAAACATTATTTCCTTGGCAGAGGTAATAAATGGCATAAATAATAACAAATATAACTTTGTGTATTAGGTTCATACTGCATGAATTGATGCAGAGTAGCAGTGCAGTTTGGCAAGAAGTGATAACTGAAAACTTAGTTGGATTGTGGAATGTTTGTTAAAGCCCAAGTCGTACAAAAATGCTATTGGCTAAATATGTGTAGAATGTACTACTAATTAATAATACGCTGATCATTTGAAATAAAAACATCGCTTTACGTTAATTTCAATAAAAAATAATGTGCGAACAGAATTTTGACGTCACGAACGATGCTTCCTTTATAGCGTGTATTTTAGCGTGCGAAAAAGTTTAAACACCATGAGCTGGCGCCTGTTTGTTTGAGTAGATAAGTGTTTCGTAAGCAACATATTTGCTCTGTCTTTGTTGCAGAAATCGCCCATTCCTAATATGACACAGTTTACAAAGCAAGAGATCATTCCAGAGAACAAGCCAGTTGTGTATGTTGTTTCTTTTACTATGTAGATATGTAATAATAATAATAAGTGAACATTTATATAGCGCACTATCATTTCGAAGAAATCTCTAGTGCGCTGAATGCGTTATCAGTACATCTGAAACAAAAATGATTTAAGGAAACGTTTGAAAGAGTCCAGATTGAGTGTGTGATCATTCAAGTATGTCGGGAGATGTGGGTGATATAGGCATATTTAGAGAGAGGCCTTGTGCTTGCTCTTCTTAGTAGATTTTGTCAAAATTTGTAGCTTTTGGATGCATTATGGGCCATAAGCACGAATAATGCTTGAATTAAGGCATCTTTGGGTTGGCGTTTGCACTGGATGGCGTAAAAGGCATGTGAACAAGGTTCTTAGTATTGCATTGCTATTGCTATATTTGTGTATGCATGTGAATCTTTTGTTAATCAGTATTGATCACGCATGTGAAATTGTGAATATTCATGTAGCTAGTTTATTATCGTAATTTGTAATTTATTTAAGTATGTTAGTTTGATTTTGCTATTAATTATTGTTGTTGGTACGAGTGCAAGTGATTGCCTGGGTGACTGTTTCCAAATTGACCAATACTGTGTCGAGCATGACGTTAGCCTTTATTCACTCACTGTGAAGTCTACACATTTGTATACCCCCATCCTCCAATAGACAGCATTCTGAGATTGATGACTAGGTGATAAGAGGGAACATTATTAGAAGTGCCATTACTGACACATATGCACACTCATAATCGACAGTTTTTACAATTATAAGTTTAGGTCATTTTTAGGCTTCGTGTTTTATGAAGGTTTAACTTTCTGTAAAGGTTAAACTTTTTGTTCTGTTTTTATGTGTATGTGTGTTGCCTGTAATGAGTAAGTAGGGTTTAATGTCCCGCCCGACACAGTATAGGTCATTTCGGAAATGGCCTTTGCAGACAAGATTGCACATACACATAATAACGAAACAAAAAGTTTAACCTTTATGAAACACAAAGCACAAAAACGACCTAAACCTAAAATTGTAAGAACTGCCAATTGTAGTTGTGCATATATATCAATAATGGCTGTTCTAAAGATCTTCCCTGTTATCCTCCAGACAGTCATCAATTTCATAATGCTGTCTATTGGAGGGTGCGTTGCCTGTAAATGTCGTGTCTGATGACCTTTACTGCGTCGGGTGGAACGTTAAACCCTACTCACTCACTCACTCGATATACACATTTGTTAGTACACTCAGAGACTGGTGTATGATGTGTATGTTGATGTACAGTCGGCCGACGGCAGCGAGGACTGCAGTAGATCCAGTGACATCTGTCATTCCACGTGAACGGCCACGCAGTCACATGGTTCCTCCCCCCAGCAATCTCTCTTTACCAATTCAGACGACCGTCACACCGCGCAAACGTCCGTCAGCCAGCAATCCTCAGACGCCTGTCGCAGGTACTGACTGCTGTGTTGAACTACTGAGTTTTTAGGTGGAGTCACGTTTGCAGTGCAAGCAGTTTCACCTATTCCCAACAAATCTCCATTTTGTGGTCTGTCATCTGTCACATAAATTGTGCTCCCTGCCTAAACCATTTGTGGTTCCAATAATACGTTGTGCCAGATGGGGGGATCCTTAACCCCGCAGAGGAAGGGGAGATTCGGGTGGGTTGAAAAACAGTGATTTATGATTCACTGGGTGACAAAATCGATCATCGATTCCACCTTTGCCAAATTGCTTTGGTTCTTATTCACCAACTCAGCTGTCTGTGAAGGTCCTGCTTTCTTGTGTGCGATTGAAAGGCAGATGTTGTCACACTCGTATAACAGCTTAAGATGGCATGCTTCTGTTCTGATAATCACGAGAATGAATGTGTGATACAAAGTACAGTGCATACTGTTCGATCATTGGCTGCTGGTTTAGTTTGGAAGTGGGTGGACTTTAAGATGGCTCCTTGGTCTACTATTTATTGTCTCCAGGATGTTGAAACCACCACAAGTTACTGTTGCTGCTGCTACTGCTTTTGGCTTTTGATTTATCAGCTAACTTCCTTCAAAATATACTCAGGAATTTCCCTGAGCAGACATTCTCTTGATGCCAGTGCTTAAACACGGTGTTAAAGCACTGAAGGAAAAGTTATGTCTGTTATTATTTCTGCTGTTGCTATTATTGCTGATTGTTGTATGTAACATGATGTTATATTGCTGATATTTCAATCTTTACCGTATTAATTGAATGAATATATACTGCTGCATAATGAATGCACGAGTCATTCAGATTACTGAGTCACTTAATGGTGTTGCTTGATGTCGTATCTGGTTCAGAAGCTTTTCTAGTCATTTGTAATGATGTCTACATTTGCATTGATCGATGAGTGATTGTAGATGATTTGCTTATGTTTCACGTAGTGCAAGTGATTGACAAAACTTTTTGTAATGAAAAATAGTCCACAGAACAGATTATGTTATCGTAGTAATTACTACACATTTTTGGTAGACAGACATGGTGGTATAAAGCTTTCATGCTTATTGCTTACTGTTAAATATTGGATAGATATGTTTCCACTCGCCGATGTGTTTGTGCTTGCTCTATCAAGATTCTGCGAGTACACCAACACCAAGCATGCCTAGTCAGCCTGCAGCCAGTGCAGCTATATCGCGCCTGGGCCGACCACCTCAAGTTCCGACAACTTTCACCCCCGGACGATCATCAGTAGTGGCTCTGACACAGCAGCAGACAGTGCAGCCGACACAGCAGCAGCTGCAGCAGTTCTACGCACAGCAGCTGAAGGCGTACCAGCAGCGACAGCTGGAACAGCAGATACTAGCTCAGCAGCAGCAGCAGCAGAATTATGTTGCAAGTCAGCAGCCACTGCCGGCCAGGTGCCATGACCACGAGGAAGTTTATGTACCTTACTACGTCCCAGCATCTGACCCGCATCATGCAGCATCCAGTGCTCAGGAGATGATGATGATGCAGCAGATGTTACAGCAGCAGGCGTATGAAGCAGCCTTGGCTCAGCAGCAGCAGCAGCAGATGAAGTCTACAGTGTCGGCCGGAGCAATCAACCTAATGCAACAGCAGCAGGTTAGCGACTGCAGCGTTCAACCCCCGGCAGCCAGTAGTCATTTTGCGATGCAGGAGACCACAAGCGGTGATCAGTTGACAGCATTACGACGTGCATCTGAAGGACAGGTACTCACAACCGGTGCTACAATGTCCGCTGTGCAGCACACTGACTCGGCTAGTCGCTGTGTGGTCACATCAATCCAGCCTCAGTCCACTGATGCTATTCCTGCTGCTGTTGACACAGCGACTGTTGACGGTTCTGCTTCTGAGCACCACGATGAAACAACGTTCAAAATCCCTTTTCCACCAGATCAGGCATGTTGTCAGATATTTGGACATTTGCTTTTATAAACACTGGAACACATTATATGCTGTTACAAGTAAAGGCTGCTGTATGTTTTGTGTTCATTTTTGAATAGTTGACTTTCCAGAAATTAGTGAATAGGTATTAAGTTTGAATTAAGACAAACCGTGTTGATGTCCAAGAAAATGCATAATTTGTTTAACTGTTTTGTACTTTTTTCAGCTAGTATCTAAAGCAAACACTTGCTTATTATGCTTGTCCTCTATTTGGACTGTAGTGTTCACGTTCTCTAATGATTGTTTTGCATATACAGTTGTTCGTTACGTTTTCATTGTGGCATGACTGTGTTGGAAAATTTGATGATTACAGTTTTGTTATTCGTTAAAAAGTTTGAGTCATGTTTTTAAAATAACTTTTTAAATAGCTTTGATTGTTAATTCTCACCGCCTTAATCATATGCAGTGTGTGTTGGTGAGTAGGGCCGCAGTGGACAAACTGTACAAGAGAAGTCGTCGCCTGCTGGGACACGTCATCGTCCGGGACATCGGCGTAATGTCAGCGACACGTCGGCTAAAGTTCTGTCATTGCCTGGTCACCAGAGTGCATTCCAGTCAGTTCTCACAACATGCAGTATTTCGTTGTAGATTTTCATGATGCGATGGTCATTATATAGCCCATTTCTACCAACAGAAAATATAACCAGAGTTTGCAGAAATGTCGAAGACAATATTCGAAAGGCAGTTAGTGAGTTGTTAGTGCTTCTGAATTTCATGCACACTACTAACTTGGGAACAAAAAGGCATGGAAAAAACAAAATTGTTGTGAATGTTGGCCCGGGCTGCTGTAACAGGTTGGCCAATTTTGATTTCAAAAGGTCAGGTTTAGGGTTAGAATTGCACTGCTGTAGGCGGACAGCCACATAATATGTCATGACTGGACTGTCATTTTTAGTTACAGTAGTCCTTATCACAGGCTGAACGGTAGTTCAAGCCCTGTGTTAATGGCGACTTCTCTTTCTTATGGGAAAGCCAAAAATTCGACCCCCCACAGAATCAAAACCCCTGATCTGATTGAGATAAAATTT
>Ga0056128_1012795_pt1 | contig 10216 bp, 5 predicted proteins | sample WorMetLIZISLAND2_FD_71113 | JGI IMG/M metagenome (GOLD analysis project Ga0056128, IMG submission 71113) | Marine gutless worms symbiont microbial communities from Max Planck institute for Marine Microbiology, Germany - Olavius geniculatus... ... | reverse complement strand
AAAGAGGGCAATCCCGATTTCTATGCATCTGCTTTTTTCTTGTGTCATTTGTAGATCTTCAAATGCACATTGTCATAATTTTTGTCTTAATCACGTCTGTTGTTGTTTACTTTTGTAGCCATCTTCCAGCTGATCCAAAGTATCTGGATGTATTAAAGACCCGAGTCCATTCCATTCTCTGCCATTACTTAAATTTGATAACAGATTACTATTTTGGCAGTTCCAGCTCTTCAATTATTGGGACAGTCCCAGCGCATAAAACTCAAACTGTTGGGGGAGCAAGAGCTATGGTCTGCTCTCCCGTGCCAAAAGTTGGGGGAGCAGCTGCTCCCTCTGCTCCCCCTGTTCCAACGCCCATGAAAAATACTCTGCAGCTACAAAACGTTACTTTGCAGTAACAACATATCACAGTAATGTGCTATTTACATTTAACAAAAATACACATAAAGATTTATCAAAAATACATTACAAACAAACTAGTATTTCATTCATTCTATTAAAATATCATAAAATGTACCAAAAATACTCTGCAGCTACAAAATGTTACTTTGCAGTAACAATGTGATGTTTACATTTGACAAAATAATCTAACAATTTTTATACCAAAAAATAAAAATAAGCTACACCTCTTCTGCAAACAATTTCACGAACAACAAAGAGACTGAAGCTACAAACGTTACTTTCAGTAACAAAATATCACAGCTGTGTTGTATCTGTGTTTAAAAAATTAATATACCAATTTATCAAAAAAATAAATTTTAAAAATATGCTAACACTTTCAGTTTCATATGACAAGCTGAAGCTCTGCTTTAAAACAATATTATATAAAAGGAATCAGTACGTAGCATATCCAGAACGAAAATTTTGGACTGGAGTTCAATTCCCCATGTTTTTTTTGGAAAAAAAAGTCAACTAGAAGTATATAACGAGGGAGAGGAGAAGAAATGAAAGATAGGTAGGACAGCGGACCAATGCAGAAAAAAATAGATGAAGGAATAAAAGGTCCTCTAGCGTGAAATCCCACATACGCTGCTGACAATAAATCAATATCAAATGTATCAAAAAATACTAACTTTTTGCAAACTTTTTGCAAACACTTTCACAGCTTGTATGCATTATAATTATTGAGGCAAAGATTAGTGCTGCTGCTTGGCAACCAGAAATGACTAAATAGCAGCCAAAATTGAGAACACATTCATTAAGACTTCTTTTTTGGGGGGTTATAACTCATTCAGTCATCGATGTTGGTACCCCCGAAAAACTTGTCAGCTGTGCATGTTATTGTTATGATAAGCAAGTCAGTGTCTATCTGCAACCAATATACACGAGTAACAAAAAAACAATACATTAGAATGTTTTGCAACTGTCAGTTATCAGATAGCAGAAAAAAGCCAGCATCATCGTTGTCAACCCTGGATCCTGGACATCTTCTGTGTCTCGTCTGTCGAACAAATACAACACACAAACTTTGAACTGCCACGCTTCTAATGAAGACAATACAAAGGATAAATCTCAGTAAGTTAGTAAGTAAGTAAGTAATTTATACAGCGCATTAACTCATAATCTCAAATGCGCTTGGTGTGCTAATACAATGAAAGTAAAAATGCTTTAGATCACGCCAAAAAGTACCGAGTAGGTAAAAAGTAAAATGTATGCTGCATTTGCAAATGTTTGGAAGAGCGTTCCAAGCAGATGAACCGGCATGAGCAAATGCATGGCTCCCGCAGGTTGCAATCTTGATCCGTGGAACCTGCAACTAACCATGCCATGCAGAAAAGATGTTTGTGCTGAAGACAGGTCGGCAGAGATATAGTCAGACTCATGATCAGAAGTGGCAGCTGATTGGCATGAGCTAACGATACAGTAGCACACTATGTGGCCATACATTGCCTGTGTCAATGAACAAGTGAAATGCCACCAACCATGAATAACTGAAATGTTACCATACAGCATATCGCCAGTACTCATTGCACCTACCCACGGAGAGATGGCCAGCTGAGTTGTGGCTGGTTACATAGTGAGATGGTTCACCTGCCTGCCAATGGTCACCCACCAAGTACTAACCAGGTCCGGTGTTTATTAACTTTGCTGATGCGACCAATTACGTTACCAACTAAGCCAGACTACCACCTCAGTAAGGTTGAGTTAATGAAACCTAATCAAATCAGCAAAAATAAAAGTATCTATTACAAAGTAGAATAACCAACACACATGATCACGCAACCAAACCAAAGGTCTCCCCCAGCCTTGTAGCTCTCAGCATATAAAAACAATGTAGCTCACGGTAAGCCAAACAACGAAGAACAATCAGTTAAAGGTTAAATGTTGTGCAAAGCTCTTTATGGGAAAGCCAGCACAGAGCGTCACCTGCCATATAGGATCACACAATGTTACCAACCACCAGTGGCATCATTTCAGTAAATCAATGTGGGTCTCAGTAATCTTGGGAGTCTCAGTCTATATAACGTATTCTTCTTGCAACAGTAACACTGTTTCAAAGCTAAAATTTACATGGGAAAAAATTAAAATCATAAATCCTTGAAGGAAAGTCCATAGACCCCCCAGCTTCCCCCTAAATTACGTCTCTGTCTGTCACCCGACACAAGTGAAGTGAAAGCATCCCACCTTAACCCTAGCCAGACATGCTGGTAATCAAACAACCTACCCCAGAGGGATGGAAGGCTGAGTTGGCCTTGATGTTGGTTTGAACTAGATGTCCGTTTTTAAAACAGGAGATGGGGTACATGTACTGACAAATTGTTGAGGGTGCATGTGCCCCTATGCTCCCCTAAGTTCACACATATGCAGATTGGTGGTTATAAGCACAAACAGAAATTAGAGTTAAGGGGTGGGGAGATGATTCATACAAAGCCTGAGACCCAAAAAGCCAAACATTGAGGCCAAAGGCTGATATCTTGTAAGGGTCGTCTTCTTGGGGAGAGGCTAATGAAGCCACAACTGGAGACGTTTTGTGGGCATGAAAAAACCCTGAAAAAGCACACAGCAGACAGTATAAATTTGGTTAGTTTTACTGAAGCTGGAGAGGGGCATTTGCCCATGGCTATGTCACTGTTAGCAGCTGTAACATAGTAATACCTGGGAGTTTAAAAAAGTTGGTCATGGAGCCAGAGCGCTTGAGTCCAGCTACACAAAGCTCAGGCTGCTCATGTTCCCACTCCGACTCCTCTGTGTCTTCCTCAGTGTCAGCAAGCGGTGCCAGCAACTCGCTGTATCCGTGTGTAAAGTCACCGTCTGTCAAACAGATCCAATAATTGCACACAGTCATCCACATTATAAAACAGTGAGTGAGTAGAGGTTTAACGTCCCACTCAATGAACACGTAATAGATCATTTCGGGAACGGCCTTTCCTGACAATGCACACATAAACACATAATAATGGGACAAAAAGATTAACCTTTAAGGAAAACCTCACATCAACCACAAAACACAAAAAAAATCGACCTAAGTCTAAGTTGTAAGAACTGTTCATTATAAGCACACATATCTAACAGTAATGGCAGTTCTAATAATCTTTCATCTTATCCTCCAGACAGTCAATGATCTCAGAATGCTGTCATATTACTAGGCCCCCTACTTAAAGATTACTCTTAATGGAAGCCAATTCCAGAGCTATGGAGCGTCACCTGCCATACGGAATCACACAGTGTTACCTGCCACCCGACACAGGTGAACGCGCCTGCCTTAACCCCAGCCAAATATGCTGGTACTCGATTTACCTATCCCGAAAGAATGGAAGGATGAGTTGACCTAAGTGGCTGGTTACATACCGAGATGGTTTACCTGCCCGAAAGCAGTCACCCATCCAAATGCTAATCCGGCCTGGCGTAAAGTAACTTCATTCATCGAATGAAATGCATTACCGCTACATCAAAGCCACCAACTTAGCTATTACTATGTTGCACTCACTGACACCCCTTCGAAATCAGACTTCATGTTGTGTCAAGCACAGAGCAATTCATTTCATCACAGCCTGAGACAAGCTGACTGTATTGTTCAGTGTGTAAAACAATAGAAAAGCTCCATAATAAAGCTCATATTGGCATAGTTAGCTATAATGTTGTATTTACCTATTTACCTAGCCCGGAGAGATGAAAGGGCGAGTTGACCTTGATGTATGTTATACACTGTTGCCAGTTGTGACCATGAAAATCCGATCCTCCTGAAAGTCTTTTTTACGTACCGATTTTTTAAAAAATTCGATAGAGGTTAATTAGTAATGCGTACATGCTTACACTGACAAGTCAAAGACAATGCGTACGTACACACAGGCAAACCCCATTCCTTACACAAAATATTATATTCATTAAACGGTTATAAATAGTGTAATTTGTATCAACGACTTTTTTTAATCCCCAAATCCCTGTATTAGGATTGATTGAAACAGCTGGGATCCCAGAAATTCGGAATCCTAGGATTGCAATCCTTAGCCCCAACCCTATGCTTGACAAAAAAGCAGATACCAGGCAGTAGAGCTGCAGTGGTGGGTACAGTATGCAGCAGGGCCTCTGCGAATGAGTCACGGCTGGGGACAATGCAGTGACTGCAGCACGACAAGTCCAGCTCTATGTAGCCGCTATCTATGTAGTCACCTAACACCATCGACAACCCATAAGTCAGGTAAACGTAAAGAAAGTGCATAAAAAGGAAATCTTTCACAGAGCTATGGACCGTTATCTGCCATATATGGATCACAGTGTTGGAATAAGAAAACAGCTGTCTCCTGACACAGGTGAACGTACCATGCCTCAACCCCAGCCACACAGGCTGGCATTTGATTTACCTACTCCAGAGGGATGGAAGGTTGAGTTGACCTTAGTGCTGGTTTTGTACCAAGATGGTTTACCTGTCTGGCGACAGTCACACATCCAAGTAGTAACCAACTGATAGCGACCCAACCAGGAGACGATCCCACGACCTCTTGATCGGAACTTCGGAAGTCCAACACCTCACTATTACTCTACCGACTTATATCATACGTTGGAATTTACTGCCACTGAAAAATCATAAATGTCTTACATCTTTCTTTCTGCTAGACTTTCCATCAGATTACCGAAAACGGAACAGATTTTGAAAAAATTCGGCACAACTGTTTCGGGACAGAAAATCTGAAATGAGTGTTCTCAGTGCAGACATATATGACGTTCATCTTGACTAACGAAATGCAGGCTCAATAATAATAATATTAATAATACTATCAGTCATTTACAACTTGTTCAGTGGTCTACCCTTGAAAATTGAGTACCGAGAGTTAAAAATAATAACAATAATGAGAACACTGACAATTCACCTTAACAGTTAACAAAATCGAACATTAGTGGTCGACATAGTTCTACCAGCTAGAGCATTAAGTAAGTAATCAAGTAAGAGTTTATTATATACATGCAAACATAAAAACGGTTCTACACGAAATACAAAGACACAATAACTTTCCTAACATAGCCTAAAGAGCCACAAATATACATAAACATTTAGATGGCGAATGAACAGTAAAAATTAAAAATACTAGATGTCAACTATCAATGACCCCAGACCAACAGCACATCTAAAAAACCTCATCAAACATAATTCTACATGTAACAAAGTATAGAGAATTGTTTGTGCAATTCAAGTGTACAACCGAGTAACTCAAACGAATGCCCCGTGAGTGGTCTAAAAAAAGGTAAAGGTGGTGTACAGTTCTTTATAGGAAGCCCATCAAAAAGCTATGGAGCATCACCATCCATATGAGATCACATAGTATTTGTCGTGGCAAAACCTCCTTTCCTTGTCAAATTACTTTGAAAGCTAAAAAGTAAAAATTTAATATCAAAAAAACCTCACATTATATCAACAACAACCGGAAAAAACCAGTCAAGAACAGGAACAAGTCCGTACGACTAGGTATTGTACAAACAAACAAAAAATAAGGAATCAAATCAAGTCGCAATCGAGTCACAGTCTCGCAGTATGATCACAACCCGACAGTATTAGATGCCATCCGACAGAAGTGAACGTGCCCCATCTTAACTCCAGCCAAACAGGCCAGTACTCGACTTGCTTATCCCAGAAGGATGGAAGACTGAGTTGACGTAATGGTTTGTTATATACCTATAGATGGTTTACATGTCCGCCAACAGTCACCCATCTGAGTCGCAACCACCTGACAGTGACTACTTGACTAGGAGTCAAACCTGCAAGCTCTCAATCATAAGCCCGACACTGTACCACCAGGCACACACCTTCAAAACGATCATAATGTGTGGTCAAGGTAGAGTATAGATAAGGATGGTTTGCGACCACCTCTGGCAAAATGCTGTTGCACTGTGCACCGTCGTCCTTCATGCTATGGACAATGGTCCATAATTCGTACAGTGAGACGGAGCATTACATGACTTGAGGCCTGAGCCTAATTTCTGCCATTGGTGCACTGTCGATGGCAGCGGTGGTAATAACAAACTGAGGGCTTACCACTGCTGAAGAACACTCTTCTTCGCTCCAAGATGGAACTGAAGCTGACCTTCTTTGGTTCAGTCTGACGTGCATGGGTGGTGGTGCCTCTGAGAATGCTCCTCAATTCTACAGACGCATATCATCCACGTCACATCCAGCGCTTCATTCACTGATAGTAGCATCGTCATTCTGACTGAGGCGATGGGCAGTGTGTCTGCAAGCTGCACTGCAGAGAGTAGTGCAATCACAAGTGAGATGACAATTTAGCGACCTCTGACAGTTTCCTACCTCAGCTGTTACGTGCAATGTATCAACTTTTATTCACCAGACAGTCAGACAGACTGTACACAAATACTTACAGAGAAGTTTTTTCTTCTTTTTCCAAAAAAAGAAACAACAACAGCAATGACAGAGGGTAAGGTAGACTTCCTCAGATCAACTCTAGGTTGGAATGGACCCAGAAAGTGAACTTCTGAGCACTAGCAGGTGTAAATATAAGCAATAGCAATAACAGTAATAGCAATAGCCATGATAATGTTTATGGCGCTGTCAAGATAGCTGTGCACTGCCACTGCTAGAGTTCACCCGGTTCCCTTGGTGAGTGCAGCACGAGTGCCAGGCAACCGCCAATGTTTGGACCAAGCCAATCACTCTGGCAGCTACAGTACTACAATCACCATCGCCCTATATTACAAAGACTCAGCCTAAAAGCTGATACTCATTTTATCATCCCACAAAGAGTAGAAGGCTGAGTCATGAACAGCTATAGTTTTACCATTTAAGCATTTAGCTGACCTGTGCCAGGACATGAGGATGACGACAAGCTGGTGCACGGTGCAGGCTGCAGAACACGATCCGTGGAGACTGCTGTCATCAAGTCGTCTGTGTTGTTGCAAGACACTAAGGCTGGCGACTGCAGACACAACAACGACCCATTCAGACCTCCTGACTGTTCCACCGTCACCGTCGGACCTGTAACATAGGCCTTATACAGGGTGTTGCCAAAAAATGACACAAAGCTTATGGCATGTACGTCACAGAGTTGTGCAGTTTCGGCAAAATGTTTGCAGAATTAATTTCTCAATCCCAAGATCCGGGGACAAAAAAATTCGTAATCCTGGCATACAGAAATCCTGATTTTGGGATTAGAAATTACAGATTGGTCATTATTTAGTATTACTATAATGACCCCACTAAACTTACAAAGATGCACAAGATGCAGCAGGCCCCTACCAGCAGATATATCGAACAACAGAAAGGGAATATGACTGTCAAAAATTGGAATGCAACTTACAGTTGCACAGCAAACACTCTTAAACATATGACTATTTTCACAATTTTTTACCAAACAATTCCTTGATATTTCCCTGATTGTTAGGCCTACTTAAAAAATCTATGACATTTCTCTGACGTATGTAAGATTCCCGGACATTTACAGGTTTTCCAGACAAGCGGTCAACCTGTGCTCAGAGAAGTGATTTTTAAGTGTGTGAGTGGCAGCTGAGTGGTGTATACCTGAATGGTTTGGTGCAGTCTCCTTGTCCCCTTCTTCTGGCTCCTCAGCAATGGCGTAGAGCGTCGGGGACCAGAGCTGGAGGGGGGTTGGGTACTGGGTCCTGAGTGCAGTCGGCCCAGACCTTAAGTTCCTCACCAGCTCATCCGCAGAAGGTGGCTCTAGCAGACACAGACACACAAACATTAACAATACAACTTTCTGATAAAAATAGCCCACTGATCTGCTACGTACGTCAAAGACAGTGCTGCTCAGTTCTTAAGCAATGCCCTCACTCGGGGGGCATGTTCATAATTATCACAGTTAGCCTCAGTCTCTGCATCTGGGAATGTGGCCTTTTAACAAGAGAAGTCTCAAAGTGGCCTTTATCTGGGTCTTGTATTTTTTTGGTCTTTGTCACAGCATTTTGGTTTTGCTTCCAACACTGAGTGCACACTGCAGTGGAAAGAGCTAGATGAACAAAGTTGGGCTAATACTGACTGAAAAAATTCTAATCGATTAATCTCCAGAAATTAACTTGAATTAATTTATTAATTTTTGTAGTCAATCCGAAATTCCACAATAACTGCTAAATTCAACTACAGGTACTCACTGTTGTTATCTTTCACATATTAAAACAAAACAGAAAAAGTGATGACGATAATGATGCAACACACATTATCCAAGCTGGGGAATTTGTCAGGTTGTTAAATTAAAGTTACAGACACACAAACAAACAAACTTAACTAATCAAGCAATAGCCTACTGTCGTTGGTACCACGAACAGTAACAAAATATACAGGAAAATATTTAAGAAAATACAAGAGACACAATTAATGACAATGGCAAAAAAGTCGAACAGTGAGACAAGAAGTAGACAGGCTTAGGTTTGACAAGTTCTCACCGAAGTCTTCGACGAGGTCAAGTGACACACTGTCGTCCAGCTGTCGACCTCGACCCAAACCAAAACAAGACAGCAGCAGCTGGAAGAATGAGCGCCAACGACGACCACCTACACCAAACACAGCACTGTCAGATCACATGCATATAACTAGACAAGAAGCCCAGCTGTCACTATGGTGGGCCGACAAAAAAATCAGGGCTGCCGTGGGTACGGGAATTCCCAATTCCCATGGGTATGGGATGGGTATGACCATATGGGAACTGTGCTGAATTCCCATGGGTTCTGTGGGAAAACTTGGATAGATGTGAGATTAAGCGCAAATGCAAAATAGTTTACCGAGAGCCCCAAGCCGCTGACCAGTACGTCGCCGTCACTGCAGCATGGTGACGCAATCAGAGTTACGTCCAGTCAGCAGCCATAGACAGGCATTCTAGGCATTACTTATTGCGAATTTAACACTGTTGGTACAGCAACTGGTGACAATTAACTGCTAGTATTATTGTAAATTTTAATCTCTGGCTAGGCTGACTGACTTTCCATTAATAATAAATTTATCTGTGTTATTTATTTTTTAACGAAGTGTTTCGTAAAATGCAGATCACAGAAAAAAATGCTTTGCCTACTAGCATTGCCACAACTCGTTGTCTTTTTCTGGGGGCTCATACACTAATGCATCTAACAGTGATAGACTATTGAGTAACTTCCTAGAGTTAGAGTTAGGATTAGTGTTAGGGTTAATGTTAGCCTAACCCTAACACTAACTCTTACCCTAACCCTAACTATGTTAGGTGCGTTAGTGTATGAGCCCCTTACATCATTTTTACAAAACCGCACCCAGATATGTAAAGTTGGTGATAAATTGTCTACTGATAGTCAGATTAATAGAGGTATCATTCAGGGGTCTGCATTAGATCCCACTCTCTTTACAGTCATGGTAAGTGACCTCCACCCAAAATCTAGCAAAAATATTATTGTAAAGTTTGCCAATGATACTACTGTTGTTGTTCCAGAAAAAAGTGATGTATCTCTACCGGAGGAATTTGATCACATAAAAGTATGGGCCACTGTTAATAGAATGATTCTTAATTTTATTAAAACTAAGGAGCTTGTTTTTCATCGTCCTGGCCCCAAGAAACTCCATATGTTTCCATCTATAAAGAGTATAGAACTCGTTGAACAAGCCAAGCTCTTGGGTGTTATATTACAGAATAACTTTAGTGTAAATTCCCATGTTAATTATGTGTTGATGTTGTGTAGTCAGAGAATATTTTTACTAAAGAGACTCCGTGACCAGGGCCTAAACTATCGTCAATTAGATACAGTTTTTCAGGCTATTGTAGTAAGTAGAATACTGTATGCTCTTCCAGGT
>Ga0056128_1012792_pt1 | contig 10217 bp, 7 predicted proteins | sample WorMetLIZISLAND2_FD_71113 | JGI IMG/M metagenome (GOLD analysis project Ga0056128, IMG submission 71113) | Marine gutless worms symbiont microbial communities from Max Planck institute for Marine Microbiology, Germany - Olavius geniculatus... ... | reverse complement strand
CGCCATATGCATAGCCCCATCTAAGGTTACCCAAATGATTTTTGCTGTTTTAGAGGACTGATATCATCACATCGTCCTTACACACAGTTGTAAACTGGTAAGTTTTTTTTTACATATATTGTAATGATAACAGCAGCAGCATGCAGCCGCAGCAGCATGGTCTGTGACAGTAAGAGTGACGTTATTCATGTCGTAGTAGGCTTACATTCAAGTTCTAGAGTGCTTCAGCAGTAGCGATTAGCGACGTCGGCTGTCATGCTGCTATAGGCCTATGCTATGTTAGGCCTATTTTTTCTGGAAACAGCAGGGATACACAACCGATGAAGATCTTAACAAACGGCATTCCACTAAAATATACATGTATAAATATAATCGAATCAAGATGGACGAATCACTTTTCGTCATTAGGCTATTCTAAGCACAGCGTAAATCTTATAGCATTCCATAATGCTGAACGTATCAAATTGCTAGCAAAAAAATTTACATCGCCGATCCGGGCGATGTCGTCGAAATTTTTATTAAGTTTTAAGCTGATCTTTTTTGTACGAACTGGTTGAAAGTGGCGGCACATTGCTGCAGAGAGAGGATGAAATGGAGCAATCAGCTGAAGGTGGCGTCATAAAATCGTCGTCGTCGCCAACAGCGACTGTCGCTAGTCTAGCGGCGGCTTCACGGTGGACAACGGCATCGTCTACTGGACAGCCAGGCACAGCACACGGTCATCCGCCCATCGCTGAATGCCCGGTATCACCATCATTGGTATTATTTATTCGTATTAGACAGTGCTCACGGATAATATTAATATTATAATTATAATCTTAGATATGCGTCAACTCAGCCTGGCCATCCCTCCGTGGATAGACGCAATCGAGAAGGCTACAGCAAAAGCTCCGACGTAAACAGGCACATCGCGAGATGCACCAGGCCCGTATCTGTGGTCTCGCAGTGTAAACTAGTGTCTGGCTGAGAGCTATTTAAACGGAGATCAGCGCCGCCGTATCATGGCTTTACTCCAACCCTGCAGAAGGTTCACATTTTTATGGTTTTTACGCTTTTTAGTTTACGACTCAGGAGCCCGTATCGGACTGATAGAGCTGCACAGACGGACGGACGGATGGGCAAGACCACAATGTGGCCCGCCTGTTAGGACGGCGGCGTAATTAAGACTGAATAGCGCACAGTTGTTTAAACAGTAGCTAAGATAGTGTAATCTTTGTCGAATTTAGATTTTAACCGGAGTGGTGGGTCTATTATTTCGATGTCGCTGGAAGTTGAATACGTTTTCGTATGTGCTGTAATTCAATCTACTGCCGCCGAAATGTCGCTGAAATGGCTAAACGGCCGGTTACAGCCGCTTCTATGATTTATCTACTTCGATTCACGATTTGTTGTACATTTTTTGTATAGTGATACAGGTTGTTGTACAGCATGTTGTACAACGATTATGCACGACGAATCAAAGCAACGCTTAGGTCTACTCAATAGGCCTACTCATGTCATGTGGCGCACAACAGGCATGGCGTGACTGCTGTATCACGCGTGCACGTATATAGGCCTACACCAAGTTATGCTAATAAGCGTCGGCTATCAGTCACGTATATCAATTTAAAGGCCGCCGGTTATTGTTAATTGCACGCATTTCGGCTCTGGGCAAGTCATCGTAAAAAGTCGTACATGTTTAGGCCTAGGTTTAATCAGAATGATGCCTTCAGTGGCGCCGCCACCTTTTCGTAAGTGGGGAGGCCAGTGGAGGCCGAGTGAAGGTGGCACATTTTTTGGCTTCGTACACTCATTTTCATAGAATAACTTCATTGGTGCGACCAATATGGCGTTACCGCTAAACCAATTAAGCCGCCAACCTGCGTCAAGTAAAAAGGTCACGTTTAATTAACATTCACAAACGTTTTTATAATAAAATTTTTGTCTTTTCATAGGTCTAAAACCCGTTCGTAACGTTTTCAAAGTTTTTTTTCGTTTACGCGAGGCTTAATTTGTGTGGCACTTTTTTTGGAGGCGGTATGCCGTACCGGCAGTTCTTGTTGTAAGTAAATCAAGTGCCGGTCTGTCTGGCTAAGATTAAGGCGTCGGGGCGTGTTTACCTGTGTCGGGTGGCAGGTAACACTGTATGATCTCATATGGCAGGTGATTGGCTGGCAAATCAGCATACGCTGTGTCCCCAAAAACATCCCAGACATTTTCGAATGTAACTAGAAAACCAATTAACAGATTTTGATAATTTTTGGTAAGAATATTCCTGACACAACTTGCCATTAAATGATCATTCAGTTTCCCACGTCACTCAATGTTTGTTTCTGCACTACCGGGGAAAACACAACCAGCGAAATATCACTTTTTTTATCCAATGAGATATGATTGCTTAATTAACATACCGTGTAAAAACATATTTTGTTCACATTTCTGACACTGAGGCTGACAATTCATCCAGTTGTCCATGTTTCAACTGCCTGCAATAAAATTGCTTGAAGTGTTGGCCCACTATGCGAACACAAACAAGGAGACGCTTTCTCCATTAATTGACAGCAGTATCGATAATGTTCTGCTCCAGATCAATCCAGCCTCTAACAGTCGCTTCTTGACTTCACAAACGTTCCTAAACTTTATCTGGTAGATACACTGCTGCATGACAGTCAAACGTTGTAACGGACCTGCTGTTGTGGTCACAGATTAGGATAGATGGAATTTATTGACTTTTTTCATTCATTTTAACACGTATTATGCTTAGTCTGCTTTCCATAGATAGTTTCCATAGGTGGAAACTAAAGCACTTTTTAAATAGCCAGCAGTCGTGTCAGAACAATTTCTGCCAAATATTATTAAAATCTGGTAATCTTTATTCAAGTTACAATTGATAATGTCGAGGATGTTTTTTCCAGGTTTTCTGTTTATTTCAACACTTATTTCGCTTGATCTGATTTCCCTAGGTAGTGCAGAAGCATACATTGGGTGAGGTGGGAAACTAAACAGTTATTTGATGGCAAGTTGTCAGGATGATTTGTACCAAAAATTATCAAAATCTGATAATTGGTTTTCAAGTTACAGTCGAAAATGTCGGGGATGTTTTTTTGCGACACAGTGTATTTTGAGAGTTTTCTGCTCGTCGGATTTATTTGTCAAATACATGCACACACGATGGACAGAAATACAAATATTTAAGTCGAATTTAAAAGAAACAAAATACCACAAAACATCTTTTTAGTAATTAGCTTAAAACTATGTGATCCCACGTGGTAGGTGACGCTCCGTAGCTCTGAGATGGAAAAGTTATACACACCATTGTTTAACAGAGATATGCACAAGACCTGTTAAGCCGAGACCAGACCGAGACGTTGAGGATTTTGTCCGAGACGAGACCGAGACGGTCTCGAGACCGAGACGCTGAGACCGAGACCACGTCCCTGTTGTTTTAACGTGCAGGGTTGTTTGGCGGAACACGGTCGGTCTGCGGTCGAAGAACTGCAGACGGCGTCGACGACTTCTCATCTAGACTATCATCAGATTCGTGCCGCTAAGTACCACCATCACCACGCTACGGTCGTCAGGACACCGCCATCATCCATGCAGGAACATGCGTCGTCCCACTACGGCTACAGCGGCGGCGAGGCACTACCGGCACAGTCGATGTCACACGGCTACGCCGCCACGTCTCATCGCTACACTTACGCTCCCGGTATGCTAACAAACGAGTCATGTCAGTGCTGAAAAAACTAGGTTTTATGTAAAACGTTTACAAATTAGTAGGTAGGGTTTCGGAGTTTTTAAAAAGTTTTTTTAGTTTTTTGAAGAAGGGGAGCGGGTTGTGTACAAAGAAAACAAGCACAACTTTTAAGATCCAGGAACATCATTTTACTATAGGCCTACCATTCTCCAAATCGCATGTTTTTCCTGAGTGAGTAGCGCAACGTCAGTACTCAGAGAATAATCACCCCCGATTAAAGTACAAAATTAAATTACATTTGTATTATATTATAAATTTCGTAGCAAATAAAAATTTTTCATAAACTAACATTTGGACTTTGAAGTTCTTAGGTTTTTAAAAAGTTTTTTCATTAACTGGTGGCTATTTGATGATTTATGATTAGGCCTAATTTATTTTTAGTTTTTCCATCGTAATCGTTATTTTTATTACTTTTCTTTGAATTTGTAGTCTGAATTGCTTTTATTTCGTGCACGTTTGTTGCACCTACGAGTAAATCTATCGTCATCGTTATCGTTACGCAGACTACCGGACGTACTACGTCGGACATGACAGGCCGCGGTGTTCCTGTGGGGACCCTGGTTGTGCACAGTTTTCAGCAGTTCCCATTGGAAGTCTGCAGCCGTCGCCCCAGTCATCGGCCGGACAGTACTATGGACACCATGTTGCCCTGCCAGCTGGTCCGGTGTATCCCGGCGCACATCATCAGATGGTCTATCCAACGGGTGAACACTTCCAAATCATCGGACCGCCGCCACCACAGGTAGCCAGATATGATTAAAGTGTTTTAATAAACTTGAGACAGTTTAAGACCATGTTTTCTATTTAGCCGACCGTACTTAAGTAGCGGTCGAGCTAATTGCATGGTTGTCTGTCTGTCTGTCGGTCTGTCGTTTGTAACGGATATATTTTGGGTAACGGGTAAAACTTACAGAAAATTTTTTTTACACGAATAATTAGCTTTGTGTCATAACCTAGGCACGCAAAATTTCAGCGATTTAGTGCAAGGATAACATTTTCAAATTCGAGGTTAAATGGAAGGGGGTAAAAAATGTGAGTTTTTCAACATAAAACTGGCCATATCTCGCAAACGGTGAGCGATACGGCCAAAGTTACTATTAGGCCTAATGACTAATAGAAAGTGACATACGGCCTTTCAGATAAAATGAAAATCATCAACCTTGGGTGACTTTGAAGGTCACTGACAACCAGTACGGTCGGCTATTCTAGCGATAGCTGGGCGTTATGTTTAGTGTCGTACAGCATGTGGTTTTGTTGTTTAAAAACGTGTGATACAAAATTGAAAATATGCTGCAGTGGGGCGACTGAAAATGCGAGACTGGAAAATGGAGCACAAAAATGTTACTGATTGCTATGCGTAGTTGTACACTGTCCGAAAAAAGTAACCCACTGGACACAGTATTTTTTTCCGGACACAGCGCTTCTGCGCGTCGTGCGTCACGCAGATAGAGCAGCAAGGCAGATGCCCAGTATGTGCCGCAGCAGCATCAGTCTGGTTTTGCGCCTTTACTAGTGACACGTTGCACGTCCTGTTTGAACAGTACATTGAATCGTTAGAATCGTTCGAGATTATATTTTGCCAAGCCAGTTTTTATACGTGATAGGAATATTTGCATAACTGTAATAACTGTATAATTTTATGTGACATTTATTGAAATCAGGAATTAGTGCGTTTTAACGGAACAGTTTTACGTGTTTTCTGCATGCAGTTATAGCCTTAGGCGCATATATCACTTTTGCAACTACATTAACCACACACATAGGTCCCTAGTTTGTTTTTCTCGCATTTTCCACCCCTGCATTTCTTGTGCTACTTTTTCCAGTCTCGCATTTTTCACCCTTGCATTTTTGGCCGCGTTGGTGCCGAAAATTCCAGTCTCGCAAATTCCAGTCTCGCATTTTCAGCGTCCCCGCTGCAGTTTTCACTGGCAAATTACACTAGGTCTTTACTTCGGTGTGCATAGCTTCAGTACTTTCTGGTCTTCACTGTTGTATGTCAGTGAGACAGAGAATCCAATTGTGAACAAGCTGATTTATTTCGCGTTGTCATAGACTCGCAGTTGAACGCTTAGGTTTTTATGCATGTTTTTCTGTTGTTTTTTTTAAAATTAAAATTAGACAAAAATGTTATAGTGGCGTGATGATGTTTATAACATATGTGCAGGTAGCGGCCACCCATTTTCACCATCACACGCGGTCGCATCAGTACGTTCCGCACGCTGCGTCGTCCGCTCATTTGACGGCACCACTGGCGGCGGCTGTGGCTTACCACCACGAGATCGACGGTCTTGCTGCAGCTGGGCCGCCGCCACGACAGATTATGTCTGGACCGGCGGGAGACGTCACGACCAAGAGTTCAGTGCCAATCATCACAGGTAACTAGTAATGTGTTCTCAAGAACTTGTCATTGTCCTCGAGGATTCTCGAGGAAAAAGAGCAACGGTCTTGGCTTTGGCCTTGCTTTTTGTAAGTCCTTGACCTTGACCTTGAATTAAACACAAAGTCCTTGATAATATGGCTGCAGGTAACTTACTGTATCTCTTGAATATGCCCAGAAAGCTTTAGAAGTATACTGGTGTAGTGGTTGTGCCTGAGCGAGTATTTAGATGGTTGCTTTGATCATTTGAATTATTAAATTTTAGTGGAGTTTTGATACGAATTTTTTACAAACATAAACAAACGATGCTTCTTTATCGGTCTCCAATCAACTCAAGCCCGTAGCAAAAAGGGTTCGGACCTTATAGATTAAGAAGTCGTGCGTTCGATTTCCGGGCGGGTTGCTATCAAGTGGTTACTAAGCTGACTTGGATGGACACAAGGACGTTCTATTAATAGCCACGTTTTTGGATGGACAGGTATGCGGACAGGTGACCTATGTAGGTGTACTTATTTCAGCTAACGTCAAAGTCAACTCAGTTTTTTTTTATCTCTGCGGAGTAGGTAAATCGAGTACCGGTCTGTCTGGCTAAGAATAAGGCGTCGTGGATTCGATTTTCGGGCGTTTTATGGTAATTAGCATGCTAATTAGAAGAGTGGGCGCACTGGGCGGGTTGTAATTCGAAGGCCTATATAACACGTGATCAGCTGTGGGCTAAGAGCCTAAGCCTAGGCCTACATTTGAGCTAAGGGGCGGGGTTCCAATAAGCCTGTTTGAGCCAGCTCGATGTTTGCTCGATGTTTGCTCGATCGTGTAAATACTCTATAACACTACGTGATCTCCTATAGCAGGTAGCGTTCCTTAGCTTTTGCGATAGGTTCCCCGTAAAGAGCTAAACACAACTTTTTATTGTTTTTAACTTTTAACATTTAACTTGGCGAAGTAATGATTTATGCAGGTGACTCGCAAGTGAACCAGGTCGACACAGCGTCGTCAGTTATTAGCGACGTCGCCCGCGGTAACAACACTGATTCTAGTAGAACGTCCGCGATCGTTTGTGCTACTTCGATCTCGCTGAGTCCCGTTGATCATGATGACATCACCCCCACCAGGGACAGCAGTGCCGCAAGCTCCACACATTTACATGCTGGCTCCCTCGGTAATCTATTCTGTCGATAACAGTGTCGTCGGTCTGACAAACATCAAACATCAGAGGTGGGGGCGGAGAGCGGCGTTAGGGGTGGTGTTTTGAGAGCTTCTCCCCAGCCGACTAACGGTCTGGGGAGCATCGTAAGCTCCCATGACGGGACGAAGTTCCATCAGCAAATTATTTTGAGACATTTTTTCAGTAACGCTAAAAGTGGGGCAGTTCTCTGCAGTTGCCAGTCACCATTTGTCCACTTTGGGGAGTTGGGGACAGTCATTGGTGTCTCTGCCCAAATCAGTGAGGGGCATGCCTTCTGCCTCCGTTCTCAATTGATTGACGCCTATGGCCAAGTGTGTCATTAGTACAGTTTTTTAGCGGTTGTTAGTTTGTTACCATGAGATATTTAGTGTTGAACTGCACTGTGTTCTACTGATAACTTAGATCAGCTATAAAAAAAACCTTGTACTTGTAATTCTTCTGAATCATTTACTTGAGAAAACGTCCAACCACTTAACAAGTCAACTTAGGTTTTCGTCCCTCCAAAATAGGTAAATCGAGTACTGGCTTGTTTGGCTGGCGTTATGGCGGGGCGTTTATACATGTGTTGGGTCACATGGTGGCAAGTAACAGCGTGTGATTCCATACGGCAGATGACACTCCTTAGCTCTGAGACGGGTTCCGTAGAGCTACAGTACACATTATGCTATTCGCATGTACAGTGGGAAAAGAGCGCGTCATCAGTCAGTCTTTGACAGTTCTTAATGCATCAGCCTCTCCAGACCACCGCATTGTAACGTCGCCAGCGGCATCAGCGGAAGACACCAAGCATGGGGGTACGTAATAGGGTGTTTACACGATCCAGCAAACGTCGAGCAATTAGCAGGTGTATGCAAAAACGTTGAATAAAAACACGATTCTTTTTTACTCTAAGTTTCGGCTAAATCCATTGTTTCATGAATCGTGATGGGACCTATAGTTTTTTCCATAAGCCAATTTACCAGATTTTGCATTATTACATTAGTGAGGCCGTTAGCGTCCCACCTTTCGTAGAAACTCATCGTGGCTACAAAATTACAGCCACGGAGAGATTATGAGATTGCCAGGCTGAGTACTGTTGACCTTTTTAGCTTGCTAAGGTGCGTACATACCGTCGCGATAGAAATGAAATGACCTGAACTGAAAAAAAGCCGGAGCGCGCAGCTTTTATTTTAATTTCAGTTTCTTTCATTTCATTTTTGTCGCTCTGTACGCGCTTTTACATAGCTTACTCGTTTACACGTTTGCAGACAGTAAGGCATGTGTGGACCATAGATGTAATTTATGTAAAAAACTGTTCAGTTTATATACAGTGTAAGGGTGACATCGTGGTTGTAGATCTTTGCCGTTACACAGTCAGCAAAGTTCTTTTGACATTGTGTAATGGTGATGTTTGAATTTTTTGCTATAAAAAATATTGTAACTGACATTTGTCGACGTCGCTCATCATCGTCGTTATGAGCAGCGACATTAAAAATAAAAATACATACATACATACAATGGCAAAAACTTGCCAATCGGTATCCTGTGATAGTGCTAGCTTGAGGAGCTGCTTGGCCGGACTGTCGACCCGTGAGGCTTCGGCCGAGGTCGGTCAGTTGCTCCGGTGCCGTCGCACGAACACGAACGGCCTTAGCCGGTACCTATGACCACCATTTTTGTGGTCGTACGTACTGGCTAAAGCTGTTCAAGGCGGTGAGCGGTAAAACATCCGGCCCTCACAGGGCCGGTCAAACATTCGGCCATCACAAGGACGGATGTTTGACCGGTCATGACCAGGCGTGTTTGACTGGTGACAAGATTTTACCGGTCATATAGCCTATAGGATATTTGACCGGCTGCCGATCAAATATTATGTGCCTTATATTTTTTTATGGAACGTTTTTACATCTATGATATAGACGTGTGTGACATTGCAAGTACAGATAGCGCAGAGCTGGTGCCGGTGCGGGACGTCAGTTCACCGTCTGCTGCGACGACTGCAACGGACGTCGACACGACAGCCGCATCGTCCGAGCCACCGTTCAGCAAGACGCCGTCGACTACAGACTTCATCAAGTCTTCCGAGTCATCGTTCAACAAGACCGCACAACATCACAGCTCCATGACGTTCGTAGTCGACTTCGGCGACGGCGGAGGCTCGGGTGACGGCTCAGCAGGGGGCGCCAGTGGAAGGAACCCCGGGTCCGCTCCCCTGAGTGACTATCTGCCGGCCCGCCTCAGACGTAGGAAGTCCGTACAGTCTCGAATTGACCGCGAGGACCAGGACGACGAGCACGACGCCTCTGAGGTAGGCCTACTGCCAGCGTTCACGCATTTATTTTGCTTAAACGAGAGCGCGTTACATCGACGAAATACTGTAGGAGCCTACGGCCTATTTTTATCACTCAGTCACAAGGATCCAGTTTGCTGTTTGCAAACTTTGCGTGTAGACTGTAAAATCGTTATTATCTTTCGGACATTTTCTTTAAAATCAGTGAACGAAATTATTAAAATGACACGAGCATTATCAGGCGATCAAGTTCAAATTTTAGTTTTTAAAGGTAGGCCTATTCGTTTGTGCAATTTATAATGCAAATCAAGTTAAATTTCGTAGTATAATTTATTTTTATGATTTTTACGCGCGAAAGCAACTACTGCTTTCAGCGCGTCTTAGCCATCGCAATTTTGTTTGTCTGTCCGTCCGTCTTTCTGTCACACGGGTGGATCAGCCAAAAATCGTGCAAGCTAGGATCACCAAATCTTCACCGTCAGCTACCTGAAAGACTCTAGTTTCAGGAACCGTAAAGTTTTTCCATAAATTCGAAGGGGGTCACCCTGAACGAGGGCGCTAAATGAGAGGGGGTGGGCAAAATTTGCGATTTTTGGCCAATAAGTCGCTGTATCTCAGTAACGGTGCGAGATAGGACCTAGGTTACTAT
>Ga0056128_1012789_pt1 | contig 10218 bp, 9 predicted proteins | sample WorMetLIZISLAND2_FD_71113 | JGI IMG/M metagenome (GOLD analysis project Ga0056128, IMG submission 71113) | Marine gutless worms symbiont microbial communities from Max Planck institute for Marine Microbiology, Germany - Olavius geniculatus... ... | reverse complement strand
AGTGCTAGGGGTAGATCGGCGATCTCGCACTAGTCAGCAGAAAATTACTAGTGGTAGATCGCCACTTTATCTAATTACATTTATCACATTATTAATGTAAGAATGCAGCCATATTTCTTCGCTGCATTATTAGAACTGTGGTTGGGACTGAAATATCAGTCACTTTGTTATCAATTACCAAATTTATTCAAAAACAATATATTTTTAAGTCTGTGTTACAAAGAAACATATGGCTTGAAATGGACTCTGATATAATGCTGAATAAACCTGATTTAAATACGTGACAGTGTCGTGGCATGGTCCTATGACTAACAGCAACATAAGTTCTACCATGTACCTAATAATGTGCCTACCCGATCTACCTCTAGCAATTTTCCAGTGCTAACAGCAAGATCGCCGATCTACCGCTAGAATTATTGTTTCACATTACGATGTAGATAGAGGTACAGTCGTTAGGCCATTGGGGCAGTGCAGTTAGTCTGAGTTAGACCAGTGTATTGCTTAGTCTCTTTTTATCAGAAATACCATCCTGGTGTGAATTTTACCAGTGTGCAATTTGGTTTTGGGGGGAGTTTTCCAATTGTTTGATACTGATAATTTTTAGCCTGGAATATCTGATGTTTAGTGAGCTCGAAATAAAAGCTTCCAGAGTGCTGTTTCTAACATGGTTTTACATTCTGTTTTTTAGCACTAAGCTTGGTCTTGTTACATCAAGCCATGTTGCAGTTAAAGTGATTAATCTTGGCCAATAAATTTGATTCGATGTTCTTTTTCTTAAGGCATTATTCAGGATGTATAATAGAAGATCACTTAGCATTTTACCATTATGTAGGATTTTTAGGGCAATTTTTGCTGAATGATTACAGTACGTGGTTACTGTGTTTGATAAAATGGTAGTATGGCAGATTTTTTCCTGCATTGTGATCATTATTTTTTTAAACACATGTACAGTGGTCATCACTTAAGCTTATGTCTAAATGTCAAGATTATAAATGTCTCAAATAAAGTAGTATTCTGTAGTGCCTTGTGGTCACCTGTGGCACTATAGATAGCAGGATTATGCCTCTTAATTGCCGCTAATGGAAGTTATTTTTGCTTATCTTCTGTGCACAATTATTTCATTGTCTTCTGAAATTGTTCATGGTGGTTGTACTAACTAGGCTGAACAAATGAAAAACGTTTACATATTGCTATCGTGATATGTTTAACAGCGCTTATTGATGTGCCTACTTTCATGTGTAGAAAACTGTGCAGCCTGCAGAGCACATGTCTGATCCATTACAAGATGATTCTAGCTTTGCAGGTTAGTACAAGCATAATGTTTTAAACAGCAGCTTTGTCTGCTGTCTCTGATGTACACATTAAACCTAGAGTGCCTTTATTGTGACAGTGCCTGTCAAATCCATCTAGGGAGTCTGGAGTAGTACTATTACTTCCCCAAGTGGGTCTGGGCACAGTCCAACCACTAAATGCATTTTGCATTTTGGTGCATTTTGAGGTCAGAATATTGATTCCTGTAAAGTTAACCTTTCATTTTTAGGAAAGATGGAACATTTGGTGTTCCAGGGAAGTATTAGCTGAGACACTGGAAAGAGGCTCCAAATCATGGTAAGTGTTGGTAAATGTGAAATGATTGGTAAGCGTAAGTGTTTGTGTTGCATGTGTTGTGACAGAAGCAAGTGGTTCAGCATTGACTAGTGGCGAAGTGAGTCGAGGGTTCACTGTTGCAGTGGATACAGAGCCCCTTGGTATAGCCAGTGCTGACACTGACCCACTTGCCAGTCCTGCTGTCGACAAGCCAAAGACCAGCATTCCCAAGTCTTCGTCTGTCGACATAGCAGCTGCTGCGTCGGCTGCGGGAAGTTTAAAAACATCATTAGGCTTTGGCAAGGTTTGAAATGTTGCCTGTTAGCAGTGACTCATGATTTTTGCCTCAGTAACATACAGAAAGGCATTATGATATTATGCAGAGCAAGAAATCTGAGCTAATGCTCATGATACGTGCGAGAGCCTATAGCAGTTCTTGTTTGCAGGTCGTCTTGGTCTATCTCCATCCATTTTGTCACAATTCATTCTTTCGCAGCCAAAAATCACTAAAAAGCCCTATTTTTAGGATTTAAGGTCATTGAAGGTCATCGATGTTGGCATTTTTAAGAAGCTCATCACCAGTGCTTGTTATGATAAGCAGCATGTCTCTGCCTCTCTGCAATCATTTTCATGCCAAACAAGCCAACAGTGGATAAATAATCACTTTTTAGAGGATACCCTTCTTTGCCACTTGTGTGTGCAGGCTTCCTTGAACTTACAGGGTCCGGACGTGGATTGCTAAAATCTATATTTAATGCTAAAAATTTCATTTGCAGGTTGTCTCGGTCTGTCTCTAGCCATTTTGGCGCAATTCACTCTTGAAATGCGTGTCGCAGCCCAAAATTGTGAAAATTCACTATAGCCCCTATTTGTGGGGGTTCAAGGTCATTCTAGGTCATTGATTTTGACATTCCTAAGAAGCTTGTCACCAGTGTTTGTTATAATAAGCAGCATGTCTGTGCCTATCTGCAACCATTTTTGCTTTAGACGAGCCAATAGCGGTAGAATAACGTCTTTTTAAGGTGGGTGCCCCTATTTTGCCCTTTCATTTGTGGGGACCCCCTTTACCCGGTGATGTGAAATTTTGTTACAAAATACTAGAGACTCCAAGCTATCATATGGTGAAAACCCGAAATCTCTATCTCACCTGCTGTCCAAACGGTACCAGGTTTGATGGACAGACGGACAGACAGACATAATTATTGTAGCTATTAGTTCTCACGCGTAAAAATGACGAAAGTCAACTAAAAATGCGAATGCATTACCTGAGTGATAATGTCGGGAAGACAAGTGTCAATTTCTGATTTAGTATCATCTGGAAAAAGCTAAAAGTATTATTACCATGTTTAGCTTAGTACACCATGGGCCATAAAAATGTGGCACTTAACTTTTGTCAATATCTTCGCCAATTATTGACTGATTATCAAAATTCTTTCACTGGCACACTCTGCAGACAATTTGCAATAATGTGATTATTATATATTCCACCACACGGTAAACGCATTTTTACACTACCTTGTGAAATATGAATGTAAGCAAAAACTAACGATAATAACAAAAATTTAGGTGAATAAAAAAATAAACGCTTCAGACCAACACTGCGATGAATGATTTGTATGACACTATAGACTGTGTTATACCCACACAGTTTAGTGTCATAGAGACCATTTACTGCAATTTTGGTCTAAGGTAATTTTTTCAATTTTACCAAAATGTTTGTTTGTTATCATCGTTATGTACGCACATTTTATTGCTAGTTCACGCGGTAGTGTAGAGATGCATTTATGGTGTGGTGGGATATGTCACAATTGTGTTATAGCAAATTGTCTGCAGAGTATGCCAGTAAAAGAATTGTGGAAATGGTCAATAATTTGTGAAGATATCAACAGAAGTAAAGTGCCACGTTCTTGTGGCCCACCCTGCATGTTTGCATTTAGATGATTTGTGAACGATCTCCTGGTTTCTGTTCACTTTGTAGTTAATGTTCGCCAATATTGTGGTGATGTGTAATGACAAACTGTTGTAAATCTGATGATGTTTTTGTTTAAGGTAGCCTATCTCAGTGTGCTAACTGGGTTTGGCACGGAATAACTTTGCTGATGTAAACCAACAGGTTACCATCAAGCCAGTTCAAGATCTGAATAGAAAAACCTAAGTTAAATGTTGTCACAAAGGCATGCCAAGTCTCACGCATCTTGCGTGAGTCTCACGCATTTTCAGTCAACTCGCGCTTTTGTACCCGCTGAAGCTTTGTCACGCATTTCTATGTGGTATTTTTCTTTCTATTGCACAATCATAATTTTGTACGAAAGTAGGCCTAGTGTCAGTGCGAATTAATTTGTATAACTTACTAACACTATACCTAAAAGCGACGAAAATTGTTTTACTAGGTGCAGTTTTGGAGCTAAAAATATACAAAACTGTCTTGGCTGCCTGGGCTTTGCTTTGGACCCCACTGGTGGAGCTTGGAGCACTTTGCAAAGGTCTTAGCTACTCTCGAAGCAAAAATAAAAGGAGCGAAAAAGAACAAACATGGGAGAAAAATTGGAAGGAGGGTGGAAAGAAAAAAGGGGAAAATGGACAAGGAAGAAACATTGAAGGGAAGGAAAGGAAGGCAGGGGCAGGGAATGGACTGCACTCGATCTTGCACATTTCAATTTTCGGACCTTGACAGTGATGAATATCAATCGTGGATATTGGATACATAAACACAAGTGGGTTGGACCACGTGTTATATGGTATAGCAGGATGCTGTGTGATATATTAGAGGGAAGGATGTTAGTGAAAAAACAGGAATAATATGGATGCAGTTGATAGATGGCTCGATAGGAAACAGCTGCTAATTTGAAGAAAGTGGCTGAAGATAGGAGTATTGGTGAACTTTAAGAAGAGACTGCCATAAACCTGCTGAATGAGCAGATCACTGAGAGATGAAGAAGTCTTGCTTTAATTTAATTATAATAAATGTTGCATTTATACATGGGTGCTATCGTTGCTATCTGCAGGAAGATACAGAGCTGGAAGCCAGCAAGTATTCAATATCAGTGTCTGTCATCAGTCCAAAGAAGGTCGGAGATGGTGTTGGTGCTTACATGGTCTATAAAGTTGTCACAAAGGTCTGCCGCCTGAAATTAACTTTTGCAGTACATTTCTAGTAATTGGTTGAATGTTCTTTTTCAATAAGCTTAAAAGTCAGCCCACTTAAATGTGTTAAACTGGGCCAAATTGATCCGTTATGAATTATGAATAGGCACATGTGAGATTGGAGAGACAGACAGCCTATATGGCTGATTTAATTTATGATTAGTTTACTACTTATACTTGCTAGTGCATCTATAACTCATGAGGCTGATAAAGTGCGCCAGGCCTGGCACGCAGGCTTGTCTGAAAAGTCAACTGGCTGGCCAAGGCTTAGAAATCAACTTGTTTCAATGGGCCAGGCAGACTGAGATGAGTAGGTAACAGGCTAGGCTAGACCTGCTAATTCATACCCATGTTATGTTGGATACCGGCTATTACATTACATTACATTCGACATTACAAGATGTCGAATTATCTAATACACTGCATCTCAGAATTAGCGGCCCCCTTGTTTTGAGCACGCCTAGTTCAGTCTGTAGTTCATGGATTTCAACAAAATATCGTACACTGCACTGTCTTAACACTACTTATGGCCACACTCATTATGATGTATGCACTTTACCGTGTGTGCTCATTGTAACATCATTATGATGTCATTGTTTGTTTACAGTAAGCTAACATTTAATGCACTGTTAATGACAAAGGGATCAAGCAGCAGCATACCTGCCTTAGACTAAAGCTGCGTTTTGGATAGCCGAACAACCATGAACAAGTTCAGTATACCATAGGTAAATATATTATAAATGTGCTAATGATAATAATACTTTTAATAGTTTTAATACTTTTAGCTAATATTTTTAATGTCTGCTAACGGCACGGCAGACGAAAAATTCGAATGAGTTTTGTTTTGCTGTATTGAGGCAATATACTTGTCAATTTGTTTTTTATGCTATTTAATTTGACACCAAACATGTTCTTGTTTGGTCATCCAAAACGCAGCTTAAGGGCTTACGTCGATGCCAAAAGTGGCCACTTTGAGCTCAAACTTTAAAGTTTAAATGCTAGTTCAGAATGATTGCCTTCATGACTGTTTCAAATTCTGTAAAAAAATCTGTTGGCTATTAACGATTTTGCACCAACTATCTATAGGGGGCCGCTTTTTTGGGACACACTGTACATTGTGAAGCTCATTGAGTGTGGGATTGTGATGTTTGCCTTTTGGTGCCCGTGACAGCATTGACAGATCTATGGTGCTTGTGAATTAAAGTATATGCTGTGAAACACTATTTGCTTTTTTTTTTGTTTGCAGACGGATATTCCGGATTTCCGACAGACAGAGATGGAAGTCTATCGACGTTTCAGTGACTTCCTCGGCTTGCATGAGAAGCTGGTAGTGAAACATCTGCACCAGGGACGTATCATTCCACCTGCCCCGGAGAAGAGTGTTATTGGTAGAATTTTTACGTCGTAATTTCCAGTGTTTGTTTCAGGAATAACTATACCGGTAATGTACGTTTTCCAAACACACTGTGTCCCAAAATTGGCGCTAACCCTCACTTCAAGAAATTTGAAGTCAAACACGCAGAACTCAGTTTGTAGTTCATTGATTTCAACTAAATATCAAAAACTCTATTAACTTAACTCTTATTTATGGCCACTCATATTGTGACCATGCTTTACCATGTGTGCTCAGTGTGACGTTACTATGACATCAGAGTTTGCTTACATTGACAATTAATCAAGCAGTGACGCATCTGCCTAAGAGCTTGCAATGCATCAAGGCCAAAGGTGGCCACTTTGAGCACAGACTTTATTGTTCAGAATGATTGCTTCCATAAATGTTTAAAATTGTATTCAAAAAAGTTTCTCAGGTATGTAGTTCTGCTTTGGTGTATGGTAGGTATGACTAAGATAAAAATGTCGAGCGAAGAAGCTGGGTCACTCGAGTTTGTCGAACGGAGACGAGCCGCTCTAGAAAGGTTATTTCTTGTCATAATTATATAGCTGATATTTATTATTCTGTCAAATTGTCAATTTAATCATCCGCTCTGCTTTCAGCCGTAAATGCTGCTACCAACTCCCTCTGCCTTTTTCAGTCTTCTGCAATGTCAACCAGTGTTTTTTCATAATACTAATATTAATAAAGGAATTTGTATAGTGCCAGTATGTTGATTGACTTAAGTTTTTTATGTTTTCTCAAACTGTGATGCACTGGCTTTTCCAAGTTATTCTTCAACACAGTTCGTCCATGCTAGTTCTTATTTTTCTTTTGTAATATTCATCAAATGTTGTTCTCATTGTTGGTGAAGATTGTGGTCATTATTTTGTTTCTGTAATGTAGTTGTTGACGATGTTGTACTTGTTGACAATGTTGTAGTTGTTTCATGTATGTTCATTAACAGAGTTGCTGCTCACTTGCTTAGTTGCTTTGTCGACTTTCTTTTGAGTGTTGTTGTAGTTGTTTTAGCCGTTGTTATAGCGGTTGTTACCAGAGCTGTCAAATTAATGCATTAATTAACATGTTAATGTGTTAATAAATTAATGCACTTAAAAAAATTAACATGCATTCAAAAAATTAACGCACATATGTAAACTTATGTTAATTTACTAAATTTTGCGAAGCAAAAGTTTCAATATTTCGTTAAACTGCGGTTATTTGACAATAGAATGAACTTAAGTAACTAAACTGTATTTGTTGTTTCATTACTACTGTAAATAAATAATTATTCCAAAGACGAATAATAGATTTCTATGCTAGTTATGACGTCAGTTATTGTTGATTATATGTTTAATAATGTGTTTATAACTTTCTATATTTTACAGGCACCCCCTCCCAAACATCACAAGCCCATGGTAACTTAACCCCTCCTCCCCTACTTTGCCTCTTGATGGGAGTGGGTGCATTAATAACATGTAAATTAATGTGTTAAAAAACTAATGCTTTGACAGCTGTAGTTGTTACGTTCTTGTAGTTGTTGTCGATGCTGCTGTAGTTGTTGACAGTGCTGTAGTTGCTGCATGTAGGTTCATTAACAGAGTTGCTGCTCATCCAGACCTGCAGACTGACCCAAGTTTTGTTGACTTTCTCGAGGTGGAGGGGGACCTTCCACGTGCCACCAGCACATCGGCTCTCTCTGGCGCTGGAGTCATGCGGCTCTTCAGAAATGTTGGTGACAGCATCGGCAAGATCACCTTCAAAATGGACGAAGCGGATGAGGTCGGTTGATGCCACAAATTCACTTTCATTTCCTGCTGGAATTTCCAGCCAAATGCTGCACGATTCCGGTGTCTCTGTGATGTTGTTACACTGGTTACAGAATGAAGTGCAACTGTTGTTTAATGCTATGGAGAGAAATCTCCATGGTGCAGCAAAAAAGGATCCCCCAAAAGGTTTTTGGTGTTTTCTCAGCAACAGTTTGGAATTTTTATTTAAAATTGTACAGCTTTATTTAGTGAAACCTTTTACATCTAATTGCCAAGTAAAATCTGATTTTGTTGAAAAACAATGAAGTTATATACTTTTAAACATCACTGTTTACCAATTTTTCAGCATTAAAAAATATTCAAGCTGCAACATCAATTCAGTAACATCGTTGATACAACACAGTTAAATATTGATCAGATGCCAGAATTTCATTGTTACTGTGAATGTTCGAAGTGTCCACCGCCAGCTCCAACCTTTGACACAAGCCTTCTGTCGCTTAATTTGATAAGTCTTTCACAGCCTTGTCAATCGGTCCTTATGGCAGGTTGCCCCAGATAACCTGAAGTGCTTCTTTGACTTTGGCGATTGTTTTTGGCTTTGTTTTAACCTTGCAGTAAGCCTCCAACATTGCATCCCACACATGATAGTTTATTAGGTTTATATTTGCCGAATTTGGAGGCCACTGTTCTTTTGTGATGAAATCTGGACAGCTGACCAGTAGCCGGTTCTGTGTGCTGTGCGCAGTGTGTGCTGGCACGTCGTCCTGCTTCAAGGTGAACCCGGTGGGCAGCCATCAATTGCTTTAAAAGAATGATAATTTAGTGATAATTTATAAACAAAATAATTTACTGTTTATCAAAACGTCACTGTAACAGCAGTAATCCGGTAACCGGTTTTTGAAAATTAAATAGCATTTTAGCTTCAACATTTTTAATGCTGAAAAATCGGTAGGCAGTCATGTGAAAAAGTCTATAACTTCGTCGTTTTTCAACAGAATCACATTTTACTTGGCAGTTAAATGTAAAATGTTTCAGTAAACAAAGCTGTAAAATTTCAAATTAAAACTCCAAACGGTTGCTGAGAAAACAGCGAAAAATTTTAGGGGGCTACTTTTTTTGCCACACCCTGTATATTTGTTACCTTACCTTACCTTACCTTCGGGGTGAGTTATTCACTCAGTGCTCTGATGGGCCCAACGTGCATCTGCGATGTGCCCAGTGGCTAAAACAATCTCTTGGAAGCCGTGGTAAACTTCTATATTCATTAGAGTTTTATAGATAATGTGATCTGCCACTGATGGTCGCAGTATGTTGGTCAGTGATAATGTTAATTTTATTTTTTAAGTCTGCTGTTTATAATTTTCTGTCATATTTTTGTGACATATTTATGTTTTTTTTTCTGTTTGATATTGATGCGGTTTCAGTTTTAAGTCTTTGCTGGCTGGCGGGTTGAGTGTAATCTCTGTGTGTGGTCTGTTAAACGTTCAGTGGAGTGATGAATACGAGGTAAAGTGACTGCACTGCATGCGGATGTCATGCTAGAGCTGTCAAATTAATTCATGAATTTATGTATTAATGTGTTAGGGAATTCATCATGATTAGAAGATATTGTCGTAAGAAAAAATTTCACATAATCGTGTAAAAAGTACTTTGCACTGGTGATTCTAGCAGAACTATCCTTCAAAACAAAACTCCTGAAATCAAATTTCTGTTGCATCTGTGAAGCTGTGAAGGGCAGGTTTCATATTACTCTGTAATTCTCACCGTTTCATTATCAACACTAAAAATATTATTGGCCGTTGTTCAACTGCAAGGTGGTTTTTTTGTCATTTGATGACATTTGCCTATGACACATACAAAATAATGAATTAAAACAATGATTAATGTGCATCATTGCATGATTAACATACCTAAAATTAATTGGGTTTCAGCTGTGATATGTACAGTGTGTTTGTTTTGTTCAAGTGGTTGATAATTATTGTCTGTCCAATGCAATGCATAGCATTGGACAGAGTATAAAATCACCTGAGTGTTTGTGCGTTCGTGTTTGCATCCGTGCATCCAACTTTTTTAAAGCTATCTTTTTTTCACCTTCCCTTTCCCTTCTCCTTCCCCTTCCCTTTTCTCTTCCCCTTCTCTATTCTTTTTTCTTCCCTTTTTCTTTGCCTTTTCCTCTTCCCCTTTTTCCTTTCCCTTCCTCTTTCTCTTCCCCTTCCCCTTTTCTTTACCTTCCGCTACCCCTTCTTTTTACCTTTCCTTCCCCCTTTTCTTCCCCTTTCCTTTTTTTCCCTTCTTTTCCTTCCCCTATTCCTTTCCCTTTCCCTTCCCCCTTCTGTTACCCTCCCT
>Ga0056128_1012787_pt1 | contig 10219 bp, 7 predicted proteins | sample WorMetLIZISLAND2_FD_71113 | JGI IMG/M metagenome (GOLD analysis project Ga0056128, IMG submission 71113) | Marine gutless worms symbiont microbial communities from Max Planck institute for Marine Microbiology, Germany - Olavius geniculatus... ... | reverse complement strand
AGGCCTATAGCTGTGAATAAATGCATATGCATGAACGTATGCACAGTTTTGATCAGAAAAGAATGACAGAACATTCCCAAAACTGTGAAGCCCAAATTCGACAGCTCGAATTAAATGTCAGAAGTCGCCCAATCTTCAACAAATTGGATTACTTATTAAAATAACTGTACAAAACATCAGTTTATACACTTGTTAACGGCGACATGCAATGAATGACACATCGAAAACAGCAAAAATCATAAAAAGGTGATATCACTCACCATCACATCGCCTAACTGCTCGGTCGTACCGGTTTTAGAGCCGTCACCACGAATCTGTTATAGGGTGTTTAGACGATCCAGCAAACGTCCAGCATTAGCACGTGCATTTTGAATACATTTGCTAAAAGTTTGCTGGACGTTTGCAGGATCGTGTAAACACCCTATTACGGGAATATGCAGTAGGTGCCAACACGTGCAAAAAATTATCACTGAAACCACGACGAAAGGACCTGTATTAATTATTACAGGTAAGTGCTAGTCAGACAGAATACTGAGTACGTCTATTCATTCGAGGAATAGTCAGATTTGTTGAAAAATCGTCGCGGAATTAATGACCGGCGTAATCCAATTCAGATCGTCAGTTTTGCTGTCGAACAAATAGCAAAATATTTTAGCGGTGGCGGGGCGGGGCCCCGAAACGTTGCGAGGCCCGGGAAAAAAACTTTCTTCTCTTTCCCATATGGACGGGCTTGCCTCCCGCCGTACATGTGAAAAAACGTTTCCTACGTTATTTTTTATATCTTTGTCACGTTTTCTACGTTTTTAACATTTTAAAAATTTTTCCCAAGGTTTTTTATTTTTAAAAACGTGCATTGAAATGCATATCAAGAACTTCGATAAGCACTTTTGAAACCACAGAAACGAATTAATTAGTCATAGTGATGGTAGTTTTCTTAGTTAGTCCAAATATACCAAATAAAAAGTTTTTTATGTAGTATATTTGGTTAATTTAGTGCTATGGTCTTATGTGTCATAAGACCAAGGTGCCACCCCTTAAAGACGGGCCTGCCTGGAACTATAGTCTAGATAAAGAGAACTTTATTTGACTTCAATTTAAATTGAAACTAAATAAAGTTCTCTTTATCTCGACTATACACTGTAGTTCCAGGCAGTCCCGTCTTTAGAGGGTTGGCACCTTGGCACTGTGCCAAGGGCCCGCGCCCCAAAGAGGCCCGCGCTGTGGCGGTGATCGCCGCAACGGACGATGGATCGATGATCAGTCTGAACAATTTTCATCGCTTTAGAGGTGAATTATTGTCACAACTTTAACTCAATTAAAAAAATCAATTTTTTTGCTGGGGCAGCTAAAATCTAAGGTCTAATTTTTTTCGCTCGCTCCGTGGGTAAGTTACGTGCCAATTGCCCCGCGCTGGCAAAAGACGGCCCTGGTTCGATCCAGGTATACTGCGCCTACATCATTAGGCATCAGACAAGAGGTTAAACAAATTATGACCAACTTTTTTATTCGACGTTTTTTTAACGTTTTTACGTTTTTTAACGTTTTTTTTCAAATTTTCGTGGAACGTTTTTTACATCTCTGTCCCCTGTCTGGTTGAATGGCATTGCTTTTTGTTTTGCCGATGTTTACAGGTCCTGGAGCAAAGCCTTCTGCTCTGATGACGTCAGTGTTACAGCCACCACTGTCACATCATCAGCTTCAGCATGTCCTGCCTTCATACCGTCTCACATCACCGACCAGCCTCTTGCCTGCCCTGTCCGAGTCCAGACTGGCATCACCCAAGCCTTGGTTCAGCCAGGTACCATAGATTCAAGGTTTTTCCACTCAGTGATGATGATTATGATGATGAACGAATGTAGGCCTACAACAGTACACTGTGTTTTAACGGGGCATAAGTCCTAAGACTGCAATGACGCGTAACAATAACAGTGAAGTCACGTAGTCGGCTCTAGTGTCTGTGGTATTGTAGTGGTCTCGTTGCAGAAGGCAGCAGGGGCACAGTTTTTCCGGCCCGTCCTTAAATTTTCGCCTGTCGACAAATTTTCTTTTGAAAATAATTACCTTCAAAGTGGAAATTCCGAATTTAGGCTTTTAGGGGGTACTTAGGGTTAAAATGAAATTTTGAGCATTCATAATTTCTTTTCTCGGAAATTTGCACTTGCCTCCGCCCCCTTAAATTTTAGCCTGGCGTAAAATGTTCTTTCAAAAACACAACATATGGGACTGGATTTTTTTTTTATTTTGGCTCCATTTCGGGTAAATTTAGCGGCAAAATGAAATTATCAGCACCTGTAGTTTTTTTCTGTCGGAAATCAGTCTCTCAGATAATTGCAAATGTCTGTTATATAGTCATGTTTTTGTTGGAGTTAAAAACGTGTTTATATGTTTTTTATTTGCAATTTACTCTTTTTTAACATCTGCAATGATTATCGTTATTCTGTGAACACAGACGAAGCTAAGCGTTCCTCGCTCGGCGACCACGAGTCCTTCGTACTCAGTCGAGCGATGTCCGACGTTCTCCTTCAGTCGCTCTGAGGGCTCGCTGACCACAGACAGAGGTCAAGGTCAAAGTCAGCTTCAAGGTCACAGTGACGTTGATGACGTCAACGCAAACATCGTGCATCAGCATCAGCAGCAACCGGGCGTCAACCGAATACCGTGCGAGTCTGAGGGTATATTTAATTTTTTGAATTTAACGGTATTAGATTTTTTTGTGACAACGGTGGCGTGGTGGCGTAACGGTACGGTGTCAGACTTATGATCAGGAGGTCGTGGGTTCGACTCTCGGTCAGGTCGCTATCAAGTAATTGCTATACTTGTATGGGTGACTGTCTGTGGACAGGTAAACCATCCAGGTGTATAATAATCAGCAGCAAAGTTAACTCAGCCTTCCGTCCCTCCGGGGTAGGCAAATCGAGTACCGGCTAGTCTCGCTGGGCTTAAGGCAGAGCGCTTTCACGTCTGTCAGGTGGCAGGTAACACCGTATGAAGTTGTCACATATGGTAGGTGACGCTCCGTAACTCCGCGATGGGTTCTCCATAACGAGCTTTATGCGACTTTTAATGTTTTTAACTTTTTAACATTCAATTTTTGAATGACCCGTATAGTCGTCCACTTGCCACGAACGAAAAGTCTCCTAAATTGCTTTTCGCCGAAATACATGTATGCAGACCAATAGGTTGACACGATATCGCAGTGACTGTTATGTAGCCGTCCTAATAGGCCGCATTACGGGCGTTGTCCGTCCGTTCGTTCGTCTGTCTGTCCCGTACAGGCTAATAACTCAAAAACAAAGAGGCGCACTGCGCAGACAAACCAAAGTTGGTGTGAACGTCTAATATTGGCTCGCAACTGCTATATAGCGACCCTTATGGTCAGACATTGTGTGAATTTGTGTCTGTATTCGACGCCTGTCTGTCCGCAGCTCGGCTATTATACATTTTACTTCTTATTTTTTAAAAATCGTCTATTATGTATTTTGTTGTTTATTTTCTACCATTGACACTGAATAAAGATTTTCATTGTATGTAGCAGTGGCGAGCCGCGTCGCCTACTGATTTGTGTTATAGGGTGTTTATACGATCCAGCAAACGTCCAGCAAACTTCCATCAAATGTGTTCAAAATACACGTAATTGCTGGACGTTAGCTGGACGTTTGCTGGATCGTGTAAACACCCCATTACTAGTTTTGTTTACGGCGTTGTTGTAGTTTGACGCATTTCGTCCGACGAGTTAATAAGTCACCACATGACATCATCAGGTGCGTGAATCTATCAGCCAATCACCGACGAGAGCTGCATCATCGATAATCAGCTGGATATACCATGACGTGTCCTCGTGGACTTGTCCTCGTCCTCGTCGCGCCTCGAGGACAAAGAGCAGTGGCCATGGCCTTGGTCTTGGCTTTTGAATAAAGTCCTCAGCCATAATATCGAAGACTTCAATAAATTCTGTGTATTATTACCAACAGTTTGAGCACAAAACTGAAAAGCTGTTGAACATTAGCTCTTGACGTTACCGAAACTCGTGATGCTAGTATAATTGTCGTTGCGGTAGCGGCTTTTGGCCTCGAGTTTTGTTATTCCTTGTCCTTGGTTCGAAGACCTTGTCCTTGGCTTTGCTTTTCTTGTAAGTTCTTGGCTTTTGCCTTGAACGAAAAGTCCTTGATATGCCAATGTGACTGTGACTGTTGCGAATGGTTAATTGTACATAATCCAGCTTTCAGCATTCTTCGCGACTGCAGTGCTGTTGCCATCACATTTACGATCTTCCGGTGTTTTAACAATTGATGTTCCTATTTTTACATGTTTTTTTACAGATGTGCCATAGATTAGGCTATTAGTTCTGCTAGATCTATATTTTACTAGCTAATTTTGTTATCGTTTGTATTGTACAGTTTGTTCTTTCGATCGTTTGCGCTTAGTGTTGAATTTAGGCAGCTACATGGATAAGGGTATGGGCATTACACAAAAAATAACTAGCGCAGAATATATGACAAAATTCTGTAGCAATAACGCCACATTTTGCAGCATCATTTATAAATGCATGCACGTAATGTAATTTTAATACATTTCTGGAATTAAAGCTTTCGTTTACAATTCGGTGCATGCAAGTTTTCTTCATGAAAAAGTATCACTACCAAAACGAGCGACGCCATTGGGTTTCTCGGTCTGTTATGGGGTGTTTACACGATCCAGCAAACGTCCAATGTATTCAAAATACATATGCCAATGATGGACATTTGCTGGATCGTGTAAACACCCTATTAGTGGTTGCCGAAATGTCAACAGCAATTAACCTCTGATGAATTAACACGGCTTATTCGTTTACATAGTTCTTTCTGCCATAAACGATTTTATCCCTCGTAGATTTTTCCGTTTTAGTCACTGACAGTTATGTAGTTTATGTAGTCTATTTCGACTATTAGATTACCGGCGATAAAGCGCAGTCAGTTAAGTTTGACGTATTGCGAATATCAATAAATATCAGCTACATGATGCTAGATTTGTATTGCACACCGTATAGAGAAATAGATATTGACTACGTTGTACACAGGGTGGCAACAAAAATCATCACATTCATTTTGTGAACTGAACTGCTGAAAATTGTTCAACGTGAACAAAGTTTGCAAAAGTTAAAACGAGAACGACAAAAATAACGAAATAAAATTGCTGGGTAGGCCTGCAGTATTTCTTTTCAACTCTTTGCAACTTCGAACTGTACATAATTTTATACAGTATTCTGTTACCATATGTGAGATTATGTCCGTACAGAGTTTACGGAATAAATGCAGCACCGTGTATATCTGTGCTACAGTCTTCGTCTTTTCAAACATTATGTCGCTTATCACATTTCTAACTTCTCATTTCATCGTCATCGTTTAATTGAGGCAGAGGATATTTATTCGGCAGCCGTCTAGGCTGTTGATGCGGCAATCTGATAAACATCCGGTCTTAAGCCAGCGACCCCCAAGCCGCACATCCGGGCCGCACATGCGGCCCGCACACCCGGTTTTAGCGACACACAAGCCGCTTTGAGCGGGCTCGCACACCCGGCCCGCTCATGCGGCTCGTGCGTCACTGGCTTTACCCAATAAAAAAAGGGGGATGGAAATTTTGTTAAAGTCGTTGCTCAAAACTTACCCCTATTTTTCACTTTTTCCTTATTTTCAATCTACATCCTTAACAAACTTCCCTATTTTTCACTGGGCAATCTATTGTCTACACCCTTAACAAACCTTCCTCCATAGAAGAGGAAAGAAGCTCAAAAATAGAAAAAAAACTTGAGTCAGATATTGGGGGAACTTAAGCTCAAAAACTGGGGGGAGTCCAAAGTTGCGCCCGATTTTGATTCCAAATTTGGAGGAGACAAAAGCCACTGCTGGCAGATGTCATATTTCCCACACTGTTCAGGTATATTTAACGCATAACTGTGTCCTTAATTTCTCCCCCGACGCATCCAAAATAATCGTGGCTAAGCCATTTCGCAGTCGACGGCACTCATTATTAGGATTATTAATGATCGTAGCACGAGTAGGCTTTCGTCAGCGTTGTCGTCTTGTGGGGAAGGACGTTTTCGTTGTAGTGAATGATGAGCGCTTCCATGCTGTTGAAATTCATCGATCCAAGCTTCACCGCCGGCTGTTATTACACAATAATATGCAATCTACATGTTAGTAAAAAATCACACGTATTAGCCTATATACAGTTTCGTCGTGGCCGCGGGGAGAGGCAAGAAACAGGGCAACCCCCCTTCCTGTAAACTCTGGGCTGTCAGAAAACTGTCGGAAAATTCTCTTTTCGTCCGAAAATTGTCGTCTAAAATGCAATATTTAAGGCTGAAAAACCATGTCGGAAAATGTGGTGTAAAATTGAAATTGTGAGCAACCATGATTGTCTCCCCTGTCGGAAATTTGGAGCGTCTGTCGACAAAACTGAAACTTATATAATAGGCCTAATAATGATTAGGGCTACCCGGCAGTGCAGTCAGTGCCTATAAGCTGCCTCGTGCGCTTAACAGATTTTTCCAGTGATATTTTTGACGCCCATAACCGCGACCTATGAAGTTCGTAAACTGAGAATTAGTACTCCTGCCCTGAGGAACGTTTACACAGATTTTTACGCGCGAAAGCAGCTACTGCTTTCAGCGCGTCTTAGCCATCGCAATTCTGTCTGTCCGTCTGTCTGTCTGTCTGCCACACGAGTGGATCAGTCAAAAACGGTGCAAGCTAGGATCACCAAATCTTCACCGTCGGGTGCCTGGAAGACTCTAGTTTTATGAACCGTAAAGCTTTTCCATAAATTCGAAGGGGGTCACCCCGAACGAAGGCGCTGAATGAGAGGGGGTAGGCAAAAAAAGCGATTTTTGGCCAAGAAGTCGCAGTATCTCAGTAACGGTGCGAGATAAGGCCTAGGTCCTTTCTAGATGCCTTGGTTTCATTGACTTAAGAGGCCGCCCTACGGGACGTACTGACATACGGTCAACAGGCAAGACGCGCTATGTGGTTCACATATTTAAATGACTGATGGGTAACTGAGAAGATTATTAAAACTACCATCACGTCCCCAAAATGACCTATACTGTGTCGGGTAGGACGTTAACCCTTTTCACTCACTCACATTCACTCACAGGGTGACTAATAGCCGCTTATAATGTTGTCGGCATGAGAACCGGCCGATACCGCTGAAATCAGCAACAGAGAACGAAAACCTAAAACGTGTAACGACACCGGACACAGAATAATATTAATTCGAAGTTAAAATTCCTGTAACACAACAGTGAACATAGGCCTATACCGTGTCCCAAAAACTGATTTAAATTGTTTTTCCTAGAACTTCGTCAAATTTTCACCAATTTTGATAATTTTTTTTTCACGAAAACGGCCAAAACGATATGATTATGTGAAGTACACTTCTTATTATCCACCTCACCTAATTTGTGTCAACGCACTACCGTGTTAGACGCAAATGCTCCAAATACTTACTCTAAACTTGGTAAAAATTTGACGAAGTTCTGACAAAAACAATTTTGTTTAGTGTTTTTTGGAGGCCGGGTCACGGTGCAGAAGAATGGGTATCTAGACCTACCTCTCCGTCGTCTTCTATTTTGAATTTGCACTGTGCGCCATTGCATATGACAAGCAGCGTCTGCAACATAATAAGCCTATCTGAGTACGTAAGTAAGTAAGTAAGTAAGTTAAACGTGACTTTGTATAGCAAGTAACATTACAAAATTAACCTAAAATTCGTTGCAGGGAAAATGCAAATTTTAACCGAGGGTTTCAAATACTCCGAATGTCATCTTCAGAACGGGGACCGGGGCCGCTGCCTAATAGGCTTACAGTGCTAATTAAAACGCGTACGGAACAACGTAATAACCCGTTTACACGATCGAGCAAACATCGAGCCGACATCGAGCAAGCATCGAGCTGGCTCGTCCAGCTAACATATAGCTTGTCGAGCCAGTTCGTCGAGCCAGCTTGATCGTGTAAACGGGAAATTTCTGAACTGAACTAACATAGTTTAGTTTTTGACGAACTGACCAATGAGCAAGCAGGGCGAGCCTATTGTTCATTGGTTGACGAATACGTGAGCGTAGTCACGTAGGCCACCGACGTCGATAGACGGTGCCTACTGTAATGCATTATACTGTTTGCCCATTGGCCAGTTCGTCAAAAACTTATTCATGTCAGTTCAGTTCAGTTCAGTTTCGTCGCTCTGTGTGCGTCTTTAGTTACAATGACAGTACTGGTACTCACATAGCCTTTGCCGTCTGAAGACTTGCGTAGCATAAAAAGACCTTCCGGCAAGCCGCTTCGTCTCATAAACCTTCAACAAGCAACCGATCAGCTTTTGTCATTAACGATGGTAAAATGAGTGCATTTTTTCAACGTAACCAGTAATTATTAGATTTCGGTGGCGATCAGAATTACGATCCGGATAATGTTTTCCGAGCAATTCGTATGCGAATTTGTTTTCACAAGATTCTATAAGCGGCGCCAGAGGGGTGGAAAGTCAGGGGAGAAGGGCAGCTGCTCCCGTGCCCTCCCCCTTGCCTCCCAACTGCCCCCCTAGGAAAAAGTTTGATGGTGATTAAGTGCCCATGCCAAAATGTAAATTATTAAACGTCATTTTAGCAAGAAAACACAGATAGGCCTATTTGTGAGTTTTTTGCGTTTCCAAATATTAAAAAGCAGTCAAATTTGCGGCTTCCATTGCATGTCCATAAGCTAAAAGTGTTTCAGCTTCCCCTCCCCTGATCGACACCCTGACTAGGGGCTCTGCCCCCTGGACCCATCTACATCTTTTCGATGCACACAACAAATGCATTTAAGGTCGACACTTGGCTCACATATGAAAAAATATTATTGTGCCCTGACGCTTGCCCCCCATACTCCCAGCCTTGGATTCCTAGCCCCGCACGTTTTGCAACCATCCCAGGAAACTGTTTGATAACCATACCGGCACCGATATACGCCATACCGACCCATACCGTCCCAGTTCGAGCCCTCATTGTGACAAATAACTCTTTTCTTCTGCATTTCATACGTAAGTCAGTAGTAGTTTAATTAATTTATAAAGACGCCACCTAAACGAATTCTAAACGAATGCAGGAATCTGGGATGGTGTACATGAAAAATTAGTACAAAAAGTTCGGTCTTTTCCAACTTGGATGACAAGAAAAAAAATGTTTTAAACGCATGTACACCATCAACTAACGCAGAGATTGTTTCATATTAATGTACAGGGAAACTAAAAAAATAATTCTGCCAAATGGTGGAAGACTCTTGTGTAACCGCAGTCGTAACGCCGTCTGAGCCCTCAATGTAGCTAGGCCTATACGGCCCTGTGACTATTAAGAATGAATCGCGCTGTTGATTTTTAGTTTGTAGCCTGTACAAATTTTGCACAATGCAAAACTGCTTTAAATTAGAAAAAAAACATTATTAATTCAATAGGCTTAACGCCAGAATCATTTTAACACAGAACAAAGCATCTTATTCTATCAGGCCTAAACTTATTTCGTGAGCTAAGTCGGTTTAATATGACTTCAAGCTGATGACTTACGCTTGTGCTTCTTCGGCCGACTTCTGCCATATTGCTGCGTCGACGATACCGATCTGCAACGACAGAAAATTATGGTTTAATTTTACCGGGCGTCAGCATAATAGTTTGCAATGCATATGTTCTGCATTAGTCACCCGGTCGAGGGTGATATATGAGAGATGGATGCAAAAAAATTTGCAATTTTCAACCAATAAGTCACCATTATCTTAAAGAAACAAAAGTTTTCGATAAACCCCAGAATCAACGACTTCGAATGACCTTGAACTGCTATTAGCTAGAGTTCGTGCAACTACTATAGATTATAGTGATATTACGTGCATATTGACAGTGTTCAGCAATAAATAGGCCAATTATTAGTCTAATATAAATATGGACTAAACACAAGAAAAAAATAAAATGCAAGAATAACATTAAACACATTCTAGAGAACAATAGAAAAAAATCAATAAACCTATTGAATCAAACGCTCTCCGAAATGCTCACTATAGTGATCAGTCACTAAACAAATTTTATTCACTTACTTCGTATGTGATGTCGTCTTCTGGGGGCGGCTCTAGCGCTACAAACAAAACGTACTCAAGGTAATAGGGTGTTTACACGATCGAGCAAACATCGAGCAAACATCGAGCTGGCTCAAGCAGGCCTATTGAAA
>Ga0056128_1012780_pt1 | contig 10223 bp, 4 predicted proteins | sample WorMetLIZISLAND2_FD_71113 | JGI IMG/M metagenome (GOLD analysis project Ga0056128, IMG submission 71113) | Marine gutless worms symbiont microbial communities from Max Planck institute for Marine Microbiology, Germany - Olavius geniculatus... ... | reverse complement strand
CAGGCTGGACTGGAAGCGTCCGCGTGGCCGTCCTCGACATACATGGATCCGCCAGCTGGAGATCGACGTCGGGCTTACTGCAGCTGCCGCCTGGGATATGGCCGGTGATCGTGAAGTCTGCAGGGCGCAACGACCCGTCGCCGGTCAAGCGGTCCAGTGAGTGAGTGAGTGTGCTATACCGCGATTGCCATGCCCCTCCTTTCTTTTCCAGTTTCTGGATCCGCCCGTGGTGCTGTATAGTGACTGACGTTTGTTTCTCACGCCGGTCGACGGACGTAGGTCTAGGTTGTAAAAAAAGCTTCAATGCGACCACCATGCACGACCCAGCGAGAACGTTGTATGTATACGTGCTGTGAATCTGTTTGAACGATTATCACTGTACAACTTCACTTCACTCGGTTCACCGGCGGGCCGCAGTTTCATCAACTAACTGGCATTAGGCCCTCCAGCGTCGGCTGAACGTATGTGCATGGTGGAGCTTTTAGAGCTGGGTCTTTTGCGATTTAAACCACTCTTTCGTTTCCGTGGCGGTCTGTCTGTATAAAATATCTCAAAAAGCTGTGAACAAATTATGCTCGTATTTCAAACGGAAATGCTTGTGCGTCAGATGCACAAAGATTTTTACGCGCAACAGCAGCTACTGTTGTAGCGCGTCTTAGCCATCGCAATTCTGTCCGTCCGTCTGTCTGTCTGTCTGTCACACGAGTAGATTAGTCAAAAACGGTGCAAGCTAGGATCACCAAATTCTCATCGTTGGCTACCAGGAAGACTCTAGTTTCAGGAGCCGTAAAGCTCTCCCAAAAATTCGAAGGGGTCACTCCAAACGAGGGTGCTAAATGAGAGCGAGGTGGGAAAAAATGCGATTTTCAGCCGATACGGCGTTGGCTGAACGAGACAGGTGGCGCTCTCTGGTGAGTAAAAGTAAAACACTATAGATAATTTGCCGCCGGTCGTCTGGCGCCCTCTGACGACTGACTTAGATTTTGTTTTACTAGGCTTTCAAACATGCACCGCTGTTGCGCGTTCCCGTTTGCGTTAGCAGGGCTTTTCTTGTTTCTGCTACATGCCCTGCCGTCGGTTGAAAGATGTATCAGTCTCATCCCGCACTGAGGTCAGAAATCAGAAATGCTTGTGCATTAGTTTCCTAAGTTTTGTGTGTCTTTTTCGAGTTCAAGTTGCGCGTTTTCATGAAAGCTAACTTCACACAATTATTTTAAAATGATTGTTTACATATGCATATTGCAAAGACGACAAAGCCATTAAGTGCTATTGGCCTGGTCTTGCTTAACAGTGGAACTAAACTCTGCAGCTTGTCCTCGAATAGGTTTACTGTTTTCACAACTTTTCGCTGCAGTCGTGCGTCAAACAGCAAACGACGGTGTAGTCGATGCAATTCGAACGTCGTTTAAGTACGATACCACACTGTCTGAAGTGGTATAAGCTTGTACTGCGTACTCGCTTACCCACTCTAGCAGTGCGGTATATACAAACCCACTGAAATGGTCCATCTCTACGGGTCCTAGTGTATGGGGTGACGTACGGGGTAGCGCCGTGGTCTGTGTGACAGCAAACATGGATCGTTCTGCGGCCGGTATGTGTGTGTGTGTGTGTCCTCGGCATGATTGTTTGGACCAAGTACCACCTTCCACACGCCATCAGTCAGTGACCTCGAGGTCAGCTGCAGCAGCCAGGCCGGACCAGGCGACATGTACGGGCGCGGCCATCGCACGACATAAAACGACCGACAACCGACTGCAGACGGCAGAAGATTATGGAACGATTCGTGCGCAGGAGAGACGGGAGAACTGGAGAGTAAATGCATCCACGAGTGCTGTTTTATTGGTGGTGGTCAATTCTTGCGCCCAACAAATGACTAGAAATGGAGCAAAGTAAACTCAGTATAAGCTTAGGCCTGTGCAATGCATGCGCAGACAGCGTTAGGACTCACTGGCCACGTTTATTACAAGTCATAAACATTATTTTTCGTTTTTGCCCATTTCGCGCAAGGCGGCATTAGTTCGTAAGCTAGGCTAGGCTGCAGTGCATGGATCGTCGTAGTACCCCGTCGTGGACTTGCAGAGTCGTGCATTGGAAAGCAATCGTCGTCATCATCAGTTCCACTTGATGTTATCCACAGACGCACACCAGGACATAGCCTAGGCCTACACACTGAACTGTTTGATGACCGATGACTGACGACCGTGCACGGACACGGGCTGTCTGGCTGTCCACTCACTTATACGCCCTACAGAACCATGCACTTTCAACCATTTACAGCTGCCACGCCGTTATTTATTTGCCGTTAAATCTTTGCTCTCCGTAACCGACAGTAACAACTCCTCTTTTAGTAAGTAAGTACATTTATAGAGCGCACAATGTTCGCAAGAGGTCCGCTGAATCTGACGATGGGACTGGATGGAAGTGTTTTTACGCGCGAAAGCAGGTACTGCTATAGCGCGTCTTAGCCATCGCAATTTTGTCTGTCCGTCTGTCCGTCCGTCACACTGGTGAATCAGTCAAAACGGTGCAAGCTAGAATCACCAAATTTTTACTGTTGGCTGCCTAGAAGACTTTAGTTTCAGGATCCGTAAAGCTTTTCCATAAATTCGAAGGGGGTCATCCTGAACAAGGGCGCTAAATGAGAGGGGGTGGGCAAAATTTGCGATTTTTAGCCAATAAGTCGTTGTATCTCAGAAATGGTGCGAGGTAGAGCCCAGGTTACTATTAATCACTAATAAGAAGTCGTACGTACACGGACTTTTAACATGCATCAAGAGCAATGACCTTGGATGACCTTGAACACCAAAATAGAGGTTTATGTAAATTTTTCTGGCGATTTTGGGCTGCGAGCCTCATTTTAAGAGCGAATTGCGCCGAGATCACCAGAGATAGATAAGGACAAGCTGCGTGTGATATTTTCAGCATTGAACGTTGATTTTAATGGTCCAAGTCTCGACCTTCTAGTCTATGTATAAATTGAGCAGTTATATGTGATCGTTCATGTTACATACTTATTTGTTTTATATTGGAACACGCTGCAGTGGTAAAAAACTTGGAATAAACTCGAGTCGCTGAAAATGACAAATTGCTAGAGGAAACTGCTGGTGATGATATTCCCCGCTGCAGTAGATGCAGGAAGAGGTAGAAAATATCACATATCACATATCACAGACCAATATCAAACAAGCTCATATTTTTTTTAGATTTTTTTAGCCGGCGAGGGTTTGGACACAACCGCGCTAATTTACAGATATCTTTCTGGCGTTTTCAAACAAAATTTCGGTTCGAAGTAGCGAGAGCTGGTGCAGATGCCAATTTAGGTCATTTTGGGGCATTTTAGCAAATTTTGGGACAAAGATTAGCAGGTGGTCGATTTTTGCAGCTCCTGCGTTTGGTGACTCCGTTATATAGGCGTAATATAGGCCTACAGCGCACAGATAGACTTTCCTTGCCCTGAAATTTGCCAAAAAATGTCTTAAAGTGAATTAGCTTTGTCTGTCTCTAGTGCTTTCGGCGCAATTCGCTCTTAAATTGTGTCTCGCAAACAAAATCAATTAAATTTCTACTTTGGTGTTCAAGGTGATTGCTTTCGATGCCAATCAAAAGCGTGTGACTAATAGTGATTAATAGTAACCTTAGCTTTATCTAGCACCGTTTCTGAGATAAAGCGACTTATTGTCTGCAAATCGCAAATTTTTTCCACCCTTTCTCATGTAGCGCCCTCGCTTGGGATGACTTTTTTTGAATTTATGGAACAGCTTTACGTATCCTGAAACTAAGTCTTCCATGCAGCCGAAATGAAAATTTGGTGATCCTAGTTTGTGCCGTTTTTGAATAATCTACCAGTGTGACAAACGGACGCACATACAGAATTGCCATGGCTAATACGCGCTATAGCATGCACATGCTGTCGCGTGTAAAAAAATTGATCGCGTGTGTCACCCCGTCCACAAGAAGCCACATAGCGATAGAATTAGACTTAAAAACAGTTGCCGCTGCTGCTAATGTTATTGTTTAATTTTGCATGTCAATCAGGTGCCTCAAAGTCCATCTGTTGAACGTCGCTCGTCTCTCCGCTGCAGCTCCAACACTCTCTCCCTCCCACGAGGGCGTGCCGGTGTTGATCTCGCGTCATTTTCAATTAACGTCGCCGACCGGCCGCTCTGGGAACACAGCTGATGGAGGGTTTCAGACGGCAAGGGCAGGCCAGCCTGGCAAATGGCCGCCGATGTCGTCGTGCCGTCGGAATTTGATTACCAACATTGCGGCATGTTTTTGATTAGCGTGGCATATGCCTTGACTGCCTGCGACCACGGTGACGCGAGGCAGCTCGACCATGAATGCACTTGCGGGTCCGAATGGAATGGTTTCGGCCCGACGGCTATAAAATAGACCTACGTACGTGTAATTATCGCTGAGCGGTGTGCAGTATGGTACGACGCCGCAGCTTGTCGAATTCATTGACTTAGCGGCTGATTTATTGCGACGAGTTTTGTGAGTTCGCTGATCAGGATGCAACAAACTCGAGCGGACTTTAATCGTGCGACCAGCAGTTTCGGGTTTTATGATTTGCTGCAAAAATGTGTCGAATGTTGCTGAATGATTCAAAATATTGACGCATTGAGTAACGATATTAATATCTGCACAGATTGGCGAGTTCTGCGTATATAGTACGATTTCTGCATATCTGCGCAGATGAAAGATATATAGGCCCTAATGCCAGAAGATAAAGCAAATATTGTGAATATTAGACTCATAGAAAAGTATGCATAGTATCGCTATAAAATCGATAATCGTTTCCGAACATGTCGTAAGATTTCTGAGATGTAGGCTTATTTATCTTAAACGAATCTCATGATAATCAATTCAGCCACGCAGTCAGCATATAGGCGGGAGAAATTACGGAAGACGGTTAAGTTACGAAAAAGTAATAACAGTATAGCGTCGTCTTGCAAATTGGCCCGATGAACGAATTAATATCAGCTCGCATGTCTAAAGTTTTGACAGATATTGACGAGATCAGTTTGAATTCGTCGCTCGCCGAAATCGCAATGACATTTCATCATGATTTTAATGACGCGTGTCGAGCGGGGGAGGGAACGTGTTATTCGACACATTTGTCATAAGATATTGACAAACAAATGCGTATAAGATTATTCCGATAATGAAGCAGGTCGCTATAAGATGTCATTGCCGCGGTATCTCTTATCGCAACTAATCTATAGACAGGGGGTTAGTTTCGTCGGGTTTTCATTCTGTCATTTCACTCGGGGTGTCGCTCTGCTCTAGAGCTCTAGGGGGCGTGGTGGCTCTGGGATAGGCCTATGGTGACAGTAAGATGATGTCGGGAGTGGTATAATGGGACGACCCTGTGTATTCTGCGCTCAGTGCAGTAACACCGCGTCATCGCATAGTGACACGTTCTTATCGGATAGGAGTGTCTCACACAACCTCCTCCACGACAGAATTCCCTTTTCTGGCGAAACGTGTTGTTTTGAAAACATTATGCACATTTCTTTTCATCAGGGCTTTTGTTAATGGGAGTCTTGTTTGATGTCCCGCGAACGTGTATTTTAATTTTCTGTAGCAATTGCATTTGTATTGGCTGCTTTTACTAGATCGTTCGAAGTTATTCAAAGGAGTGTTGTTCGACTGAGCATAATTGGCGACTTTCCTTTTTGGCTAAATTATGTACTTAGACCCCAAGTTTTTGCTGAGTGAACTGGCTCAGCAAAAGGCTAGAGAACTGTCAACTGCACTGCTCAACTAGTGCCGCGTGCTACTTTTTCTTTACTCTTTGGACTTGACTCTGGAATATACAGTGCCTGGCTCTCTGAGAGATCCGACTCTTTCTATTTTCCCTTTTGAAACGCTTTTTTGAAAATCATCTTTTTCATAATACGGACGCTACGGCGTATGGAAACTTTTCGCGCCTATCTGATAGCGTTATAAACCTATTGTATCGTGTTTTGTGAGGTGGGGAAATAACGGAGGGGGTTTTATCATAGAGGTTGTCCGTCCGGACCTTTCGGCTAGTAGTGACACGTTCCTATCACCCTGACTGTCAGCGTCTGTATCTGTGGACAAGACGTCAGCAGCTGCAGCGTGTCACCGCCCCTGGCTCATCCTAACTCCATCTTCATCATTTCCCTCCCCCCGCCCACACTGGCCGGTCCGGTCTGTGTATATACACTGTATACGTGTGAGAGGCCGGCCGGCCGAGTGACAACTAATGACTATTAATTGCGTACTGCTGATGAGCTGAGATGAACTGTTGAGAGAAGATACAGACGCTGACGCTGCCCTTTCAATACACCTGCCGTTCTACTGTCAGTCTGTCACTGCTTGCTCTGGTGCCGCTTATGAACGTTACTTGATTGAGTTTGAGTATAGCACACCCGCGACGCACACCGAATTGTGAGTATATAGATACCGCACTGGTGGAAGGGATAAGCAAGTACGCAGTACGATCTTATACCGCTTCAGACAGTGCGGTATCGCGGTATGAGATTTGTTTCTCGTTAATTTCTGCAAGGACGCGACTTAATCTTAATTTGACAGGCAAAGTGAAATTAAAGCATTGTATCTGTTGAACCACGAGAGTTGCTTTAGCGAAATTTACGGGAGACGTGGTGCAAATAATGAGAAGTTTTTCCATTATTGGTGACCCTGAACATGCTGCGATGGGTTAAACGTGACGCGTAATTTTATATACTAGAGGAGTTGATCAATTTGACGTAAGCTGCCGGCAGTATACATAGTCATTTTGTCGACGTCGTAGTCGTTCAAGCGCTATATTATTGAAACCCGTTCGGGCGTGTCCGTCAGGATTGTCTGTCCATTTTGCCTCCCAGGTATCCCACTACGATTGTGTGACGGTTGTTGACCCTCATTTTAGGCTGCCTTTAATGTCCCGATTGACGATTTATGAACATAGCGGGAGAGAGAGTAGGTAGCCGCTGCTGGAGAAAACGGAACACGTGCGGTAACTAATATGCATAAAGGTAGGTTTTTCACTGGCAAGAAATACTGCTGATTTTGGTTGTTATATGTTAAGAAATCCTTTCATAAAGCTGTAAATGAAAAGCCAGTAAGTAATGTCACAAAGTGATGGGACGGATATAGCACTAAAGTCTGCACTGAAAAAGCCTCCCACCCTAACCCGTACATTGAACGTTACACTTTAGACATGAAAAAGTGTAGAAATCGTCACAATACCCCCGGCAGGGCCGGTACTGCTGCTGCCGATGTCGTAACTCGACCGCGTTACGTTACGTTCTGTTTGTTTACCCGGTCGTGGTCGTCGTTATCTGCCCGTCAGGTGGGGCCGCCGCGGCATCGCACGGTGACGGTCGATGGTCGGTCTTCGACCGTAGACTGGCCGCGCCGTGCGGGCATTCGTCCGCCCGCCGAATGTATCAGATAGCAAAATATCTCGCAAGATTGCCAGCTGGACGCTGCTGGTATTAGTGAAAATATTTTCGTTCTCAAAATAGAAGTTAAGTCTTTGTATAGACAGCTCTTAAGAAAATGATTTTGATTTTGACGTTAGTTTTATTCAGTTTAATTTTAATTTTACGGAACGTCTTCACAGTGTTAAATTTGATTCATTGCCAGTTAGCAAACCTGACGTAGAGTTTTTATAAGCGATGTGTGAGTGTGACGTGCATATGAAATGGTTTTGCTAATAGGCATGAGAGATGCAATGATGCTGTGCCCTGCAGCAGTGTCACGACTGTTTCAACTTTTTTCGCTTAAACTGCCTTTTAACAAATTGTTAAGTCGACTTCCGTCGCAGAAGTCTTTTGTTTTGCTTGTCTGTGGCGCGATTTTTTCTTATTTAGTCCTCGTTTTTCTTCAATCTGGAGGGAGTGGCGTAGCCAGAAATGTCAATTGGGGGCTCGTTTTTTTCTTTCCTTTTTTCTGTGCCCCTTTTTGTCCTTTCTCTTTTTTTGCCCTGCTCTCTTTTTCCTTAGAAGTAGGGCTCCTTAAAGTCCAGCTTGGTGATCTAGGGGAGCGATGTGAGCTCCCTCAGCAGGGTCTAGAGAGGAGCACCGAAATCGAATTTGGTGCATTTTAGCTTTAAAAGATGCGATCTGGTCTCAACAATTTTAATTGCTTTTCGGAGAATAAACTGACCAAATTGGCAAATTTTGTGCAGTTCAAACGTATGCTTATGTTTTATCTGGAGAATTGGGGCCTGTCCCTTTGCGCCCCCCCCTTGTCTACGCCACGGGCTGGATGTGGTAACAATGTCGTGAAACAAAAGCGGACAATTTTCGTCTTCGTTTTCTTTCAGTTAGTAAAACGCGTCTGGTTGTTAACGTTGCTCGTCGGGGCATCTGTCCAATCAGTTCGTGTGATGTTGATAATGGCGTGATGCACTAAACAATCTCCTGTCAATTGGACGTGATGTTGTTTGACTTTCAGACGTCACACTTATCTCCGCTCATCGTCAGAAGCCGCTAACTGCACTTGACTTGAGCGATGTAAATACATCTAGACCAGTACTACGTCATTCTGTCAGACGACATGGCACATATTGCAGTTGCTCGAAGACAGAATCTTGCCAAATATATTATTTCCATATTGACTATAGCTAAACGTTCTAACTACAAACGGCAAAGTTCTTCAAAATGCTGAAGTTGAATATTTATTTCATTACCTCCGCCAAGGAGGTTATGTTTTTGCCAGACTTTGTTTGTCTGTTTGTCTGTGTGTGTGTGAGCAAGATAACTCAAAAAGTTATGGACGGATCTTTCTGAAATCTTGAGGGAACGTCGGACATAGCATAAGCTACAAGTGGTTAAATTTTGGGGGTGATCCGGCAGGAATCATGGATTCTGGATCACTTTGAAATTTTTGTTATCATTGCGTTAAAGGGGGCATAAGCGGAACCGCTGCAAAACTGAAGGTGGTGACGTCACCTAGCGAATAGCATTGCTTTGGCGAAGGTACCTGCGAGCTATGATTGCTTTCTAGTTACATAATGAAATATTGCAAACAAATTCGGGTGTTATTTAATTGACAAACTTTGCGAGAAAGTTAAAAACACTGGAGAAGTCTGAGAAAATCTACTACGTGTAAGTGTTAATTTAGGTACTCTATTTTTTTCTGCGAAATGTGTTGTATTTGTGATTTGCAAGCTAAACTTACATTTCTAACTGTATTCCGAAAAAAAGTTAGCAGTTTATGTTTTGCGGGAATGATTTACCAAGTCTAATTTGCAAACATCTCGACATGTCGAGATGGTTTGTGTCGGCGACTCCCCGCGAGGAAGTTTCGGTGAAAGTCGGCGTAATGCGATTTGGGCTTTACGAGACATGGTCACGACTTTGACTCGGTTAACTACTAACTAGTAGGGATATACGTGACCTTTGCCTGTGTATTTTTTACTTTTAAGTTATCTCTGTGTATAGTGACTTGTGTGGTTTTTTATGATAACGTGCAGTGCATTTCGATGGCAGCGGCGTCAACGGCGGTAATGACGTAATGGTTGACGAAGGCTTCAAATCCTCCTGTGCCCTCGGCCAGCAGTCTGCGGTGCTAGACGGTCCAGCAGCAGGCCTGGCCATGACGTCATTCTATGACGCTGCGTCCACGTCATCGCCCTGTGACGTCACGCAGTCCAACGGCGTGACGTCATCGTTCGGTTTCACGCAGGAACAAGTCGCTTGCGTCTGCGAGGTACGCGCATACATGGCCGTCGGTTTATGTATAGACAGACGCCATTTAACGGTCCATGAGCGAAATGTTGAGTAAGTCACCTTTCAGGTCCTTGAAAATTTCAGCATTTTTATACGGTCACAGTGTAACATCCGTCTTTGGCACTGGTAATTTCAATACAGCTGCTTAGCTCATAAGAGGTTAATTAAACGTGATGCGCTACATAAATTCACGTTTTACTTAGTTACTTACTTACTTACTTTTCGAAACGTCATACGCCAAGAATCCAAGATGCATACTGTATGTATAGGCTAGACAAACGATTGACCGCGCGTTTTCAGTGCGTTAACCATGATGATTTTACTTATGCAACATCAGCACGTAGTGAACATAGCGCATATATAAGGGAGAACAAAATTCTTATCTGTCTGTCTATAATACTTTCTGTCGCCACAGATATGCAGCTTTGTACAACGTCATATAGGCTTATCATTAATGTTTCGTGTCAGGGAGTTACGCAGAATTATTCATTTGGGGGCCTCAGATCCAAGTTGGGG
>Ga0056128_1012777_pt1 | contig 10224 bp, 7 predicted proteins | sample WorMetLIZISLAND2_FD_71113 | JGI IMG/M metagenome (GOLD analysis project Ga0056128, IMG submission 71113) | Marine gutless worms symbiont microbial communities from Max Planck institute for Marine Microbiology, Germany - Olavius geniculatus... ... | reverse complement strand
ATCCTTCTCTGAATTGACTTCTTCCAGTTGTTTCCCCTTCATATGATAAGTAAACTGCCTGTTATGTGAACCAAAGTGCATAACCTTGTGCATAACCTGTGCGATAAAGGAATAATTTTTGCGATAAGATATTGGTGAACCGCGATGTGCATTCCTGCATTTTGCATAACGCCATCTTGGTCGCCATTTTCGGTTTCGGTTCGGTTAAAAGAAAACCGGTTAACCGAAATTTTTTCCGTTAACCGGTTAACTGGTTAACCGAGAACATCCCTACAAAAGACAAGAAAATGAAAAAAGTCTGTATTTAGGGTCTAGTGTTCTCTGCTTGCTTACTGAACAACTTTAGGCCTACGTCACTAACGCAATGAAGCTACATGTAAAGCGCTACTATTAATAAATAAATAAATTAACTCATTTATTTATTAATTTATTTAGGCCTATTTTTCCCAAGAACGCAAGCACTTTAAACATCGTACAGTTAATTTACTGAATATCTGTGTTTTATGTGACAGAGTGGCCAAAATGACACTAAAAGTTGCTCACTTAAACATGTAGCACACTGCGTAGTTATGTAGCAAAATTAACACGAACAGTACAGCCTAGCACACGGCGAAATACTGATCAATAACGCCCCCCCCCTACAAAACTCACAAAACAAGAAAGCCCAGTAATGGCTATGGAAGACGCGCTACAGCCTATACAGTTCCTGTTGCAGTACTCAGTACTGACCTTCAAAGTCATCCGAAGTCGGTAATTTTCATCTAATCTGAAAGGGCGTATGCCACTTCCTGCTGGTGACTAATAGTAACCGTGACCCTATCTCTCACCGTTTTCAAGATATGACCAGTTTTCCATTGAAAAACGCACATTTTTCCCTGCCCTCCTCTATTCAACCCCAAATTTTAAGATGTTTTTCTTGCACTACATCCTTGAAATTCTGTACGCAGAAAGCCTCGATACAAGGCTAATTACTCGTGTAAAAAGTTTTCTCCTAAAACTCAAGACTTAGTCACAATTCGTTACCAACAGACAGACGGAGGAACGAACGGACGGACAGACGAAACATCGTGCCATGGAAGCATACAACATAGCTGTAGGCTGTAGCGAGTCAAAAATGAAATAAACCAGTAAGTAAATTAGTGATGATTCGATATATCGAAAATATCGACATATCGTTTTCGATATCGATATATCGTATCGTATCGTATCGTCGAAAAAACATATAATTTTTTGATAGTCTATATCGCGATATTTTACGCCAGAAGTTTATATTTTTATTACTGCATTACCAAAATAAGGAGAATCAACAGAGAAAACGACAAACTATTCGAAACAAACTAACTATAGTGTTGTAATTTAACGACACTTACGACAGTTCATAGTTAATTTTTAAGTTCACTGACACATTTTAGTATCTGCGTAAAACAAACTGCCTTGCTAAACGTTCACGTCTTGTTCTTGTGTTCGTATAAAATTTACATACTTATCATTTTGAAAATATCAACATCGATATTGATATCGCAATATTTTTAAAATATCGTATCGATATTGTATCGAAATCGAAATCCTGATATCGAATTATCACTAAAGTAAATTATATGACTGAGTAAAAACTTGCATTCAGAGAAGTAACAAATTGCTCGTCATGTGTATACATGTAGACTATACCGCTGATGATGATAGTTCTGCGACGTTCTGCTGTGCACAGAAGTGGATCGTAAATTCTCATTCCGTTCGACCGCGGCGTCATTGCTGACACCATATGTCCAGGTTTTATCCATACCACTAGTCCAGCGTTTTCCATGATCACGTTCGTCATCATACGTTCTACGTCTCAAATCACCGTACTGTCTGCTCTCGTGTCGTCCGATCCGGTTTCCGACAGAAGTCTCGTTTTCCACATCGGCGCCACCGGCCGGTCGCGCGTCTACCGGAGTGGACCGAGCGCCCACACTGCCGCTGTGGTAGTATCCGGTGGTGGTTTCGCGGTGCTCGAGTTCGCGTTCACGTCGTCGCGTCACGTGATCGCCGCCATACTGTTTCCGGTTGCCGCGGCCGAGCAACGACGACTGTTGCAATCTGACACGACACGTTGAAGTGTACAGAGAACCAACAACTAAATTGTTTGCAAACGTCAAGACCACATTAGGCTTGCACTACTATATACTGTCCTTATAACGATATGAATATTTTATTTTTATTTTAATTTGCTCTAACCTGTCATAAAAAGAAAACTTGGTACGGGAAAAAAACAAAATAAATCTATTCACATTCTTCTTGCACGTCGTTTCGCTATTTCGTGCTTCCACTGGCAATTAATCTGTCATCGACGTTAGAGTTAAAAAAGAGAAATAATATTTCCCCTTTTGTTCCTAATTTTCCGTCAAACTGCAACTGGAAGCACAGGAAATATTTTAGGCCTATACATATACGAAAGCCCAAAATCCATTACGCTGACTTTCCCGTGATGGCCGCTATCAATCCGTTACATTCCCGAAACAAGACACTGTCAAGGCGCCGAAGAAACAGTCGAGCATCTGGTGTTCCAATGTCCTGCCCACGATCAGGTCAGGAGGGACACGTGGCCAGAAGACAGCTTTATAACAGATCCGTGACGCCTCTGGAGCTACCTGGAACGGACTGGGGCGGTGACCCGCTCCCTAACCGGGAATGAGAGAGACACGGGGAAAATTCGCGGCTTCATCGTTCTCCGAGACGAGAAAGTCGGCTTAATTTAAATTGGGCTTACGAAGTCGCAGTGTAGCGTTCGGACCTGCGTACGGCGGTGACAACTCGAGCGACGACACGAAACCTCCTCAGAGCAGACCGTCTCCTTGACTGCACTAACTGACCCCCGCTTCTGCCAGTCATTCGTAATGATGCGGATGAGGATGAGGATGGATGGGCGCCCATGCGAGCGATGGCTCCCAGCGTCTGCAGCTCGGCGTCCTGAAAACCTGCCAGCAGCAGCAGCAGGTAGCGCTTCTGATAAACCAGCGACTGGCGATGCCGCTCCGTGCGACGATACTGTACCATCGTCACCTGATGCTCCGACTACAGTACAGTTAGAGCTGTCGAATTAACGCGCTAACTTAACGCGTAGAAAATTAACGCGCATTAAAAAATTAACGCACAATGGCAAAATTACTAAATTTTGTGAAGGAAGAGTTCCAATATTTGATTACACTGCGGTGATGTGACGATCAAATAATACTCAAGTAATTAAAAATTGTTTCGTTGCTGTTCCATCACTACTGTCACACTCCTCGGACACAGCCACGAGTTCGTCGGTCGTCATTCCAGTCACCCTGTCGACGTAGTCCACCTTCAATATCAGCAATATAATGATGCGTTATTAACGCGTTAACGCATGCGTTAAAAGTACTACATTACATCACATTACTCCGCTGACCTAGCAACCCTAACAGTAACCCTAGTCCTATTCCTAACCCTATCAACATTGTTGATTCATTAATGGCTTGGCGTCATGTAACGCTAGTGTAACGGTTAGGACGTTGCACTTGAGATCGCGTTGTCGTTTGTCCGACTCTCGGTCAGGTCGCTACAAAGTGGTTAGTAATTGGATGGGTGACTGTTTGCGGACAGCTAGAGGCAGTAACCATCTCCAAGGTCAACTTAGCGTGTTAGGGTAAGCTTGGATAAAAAAAGTATCAGCATGTGGAGCTGGGGTTATAGCAGGGCGTGTACTGTACACCTGAGTCAGATGCCAGGCAACATTGCGCGATCCTATATGACAGGTGACGCTCCGTGGCTCTGCGATGGGTTTTCTATAAAGAGTTATATCACTTAACGATTAAACCAAGGTCCAAAGGTAACGAGTACCAGTGGTTTAGTAACCTTGACGGCGGCCAGCTGTCGACGCTGTTCGTCAAGAACTGTCTGTAACTCGGCAGTGCGCTGTAACTGTTTGTCCAACTGCGCTTTTAACTCGCTCAATAACTCTGACGATGCTGCTGTATTCTGCTGTCCACTGCTATTCAACAATACTGCTGCTCTATCATCACTCTGATGACCAGTATTCGGTGTTGATAGTGCTTTATTCTGGCGTTCAGTAAATGACGACGATGATGACGACGATGCTGTATTTTGCTGTGTGGACGTTAGTTCGGCCGCTCGTCGTTCGGCGGCGCTCAACTGCTGCTCCAACTCACCCGACTTGCGACACTCCGACTCCAGCGAGCTAAACAAACGAAAATATTGATACATAAAGCCGCACTCTGAACAATTTCTCTGTTTGCGGTTGACGTCAGTCCCCTAAAAAATTGCCGTCTTTAAAACTGTTATTGGACTTTTAAAAATATCGGCAGTTTCTTCGTTTAGTATAAAGTTTTACCGAATAAAATCTGTTTGCATTTAGTCTGCTGAGACGAACTTAGGCATGGGCCATGTTCAGCATGTTTGGCCAAACAGGGGTTTCAGAAAATGGGGTCTTAACGGTAATAAATGAGCAAAATAGCCAGTGAGTCAAAAATAAATCTTTAAAAATTGACGGATTGCGACCAAAATTAATAAATGTGTTTCAGGTGATCTATACAGCAAATTGTATTAGTCTACAGATGCCAGGTGGACCACTAGTCATTCACGGCGCTTTCAGTTACGTAAATAAGTAAGTAAGTTAACCATTTAATGCACAAAATAAACGCAAATGCAAAAACATACACAACCCGTAAGCTTCAGCCTTCACAAATTAGAAAACACAATGGTTAACAAGAGACCACTTGAAAATCGATAAGCACAGCTAAATAGCTAGAAATGAAGTCCACAGAAACGTAACGCCAGAATGGAGTTTTATTTGTCAATGCTCCTGCCATAACACAGAGAATATATTTAATGTCGTACCTGTGAAGTTCGTTGCAGTGTTTCGTCTCCGTGTCAAGAGCTGTTTTGAGCTGTTCTATCGTTTGTGAAGTCTGCTGATCGGTGCGACTCAGTTGTTCTTTCAGCGTTGTCGAAGTCTGACGTTCAGTTTCCAGTGAAAGTTCTAACTGACGCACTCTCTGCTTGTGAGCCATCAACTCCGCTTCCGCATTCTTGCAACAACATACAAAAAGCCCAGCTGTCGCTAAAGCCGGCCGACCTTACCGCCTATATCCGAAAGACAACGTCCGACTGCCGATCGCGGAAAGAAAGTAATTTTCCAGAGAACTGCAGTCCCATACACGCCGTGGCGACGCTGATAATATCGAACGCAACAATCAACACCAGAATACGATACGGAATTTAGCGCACGTGGGTGATGACTGCAAACAGCAATATTCCATTAGCCACAATTCATGCGTTACAGACAGACGACAAACTGACGACACATCGTATGTACCCAAGGCTCGAACTAACGGTCGGCCAAAAATTGTTGGCGACGAATGTCCACGAATGTAGAGGACGTCTGCGGACCTGAGTCCGAGTAAAGGGACAGCAGTTTGAACATTCATTGTAGTTTTTGACTACGACGTCGCTAATCAACTTTTAACGTACTTTTAACGTTTAACGACTTGAAACTTCGTAACTAGCGTTGTTGTTCGTACCGTGCAGTTGCCTTTCAGCTTGGTATTCAATTCTTAACATTTTTTAAAACATAACACGTGCTGTTAAATGCTGATCAAATGACGTTTCTCTACACGAAAATTTGTGAGCATTAAAGCGAGATTGCGGGAGTTATTTGAAACTGTAACAGGGTCCGGGTTTTATCGATACAAAACATACATGGTGGGGCAAAAATGGCACCATTTATTGTATACCTCACAACTTCACCAAATATTAACCGATTTTTAAAATTCTTTCACTGTCAGAATTAAAAGACAATTTTCAATAAATTGTCACTATACATCCCACAACACCCAAAGTGTGTCACTACACTACCTTGTGAAATGTCAGTGTCTTAAGAATAACGATTAAAAACAAGACGACTTTTGTAACAACACATTTTTAAAAATTAACAACAGAAACAACGCGCTTGTTGTTTCAGTTATTGTATAAAAATCACATCTTTACAGTTTTCACATCGAATTTTCAATGTGTCCGCTTGCTGCTGGACGACGCATCGAAGCCGGCGACGCCACTTACTAATGGCGCGATCAACCAAACGCTGCGGCACTCAGCCCCACTCAGCGACAATGGCTTTCTTTAGCTGGCTGACTGTCGTAAATCGTCAAAAATGATAGGCCTCTGTTGAAAAACATCCCGAACAGCATAATCAACTGGATTTAAGTTTGGGTTGTTTTGGGGCCACATGCCAGGCTCGATCGACGTTGATCACGCAACCGGTCAGTGGCGTCGCCGGCTTGAGTGCGTCATCTGACATTTCACGAGGTAATGTAGCGACACACTTGAGGTGTGGTGGGATTTGTAGTGACAGCTTCATTACAAATTGTCTCCTGATTCTGACAGTGAAAGAATTTTGAAAATCGGTTACTATTTGGTGAAGTTATGAGGCGTACAATAAATGGTGCCATGGTTTGGCCCACCCTGTAGGTCTACGTACGCTGACTTGTCTGGTGAAGTTGTCGACACTCGTCTGACTTTGAGCTGCCAGCGCGTTCAACCGCGCCACGTTCTTTCGCTCTGACTCCAACTCAGATCTATACGCGTGCAGCCACAGACCGAATAAATGATCCAAGCAGTTAGCTGCTGAGTTTTTCTATAAGTGTACTAATGAAGGATCGATTCTAAAAGCCATCTCTTCATTGTCACGCACAGCTCAATGAATCAATGCATCAATCCGAAATTTTTAAAGTGGCCCAAGTAATACAAACTGCTGCTAAGTCCACTAGAGAGTTTAGTTAGAGCACAGTCCAGGAAATGATTTGGTGAAGAGATAAGCTTTGAGACGCTGGCGGAAGTTGAACAGCTGTCACGTTGTCTGACAGGTCGTTCCACGTCCATGAGCCGACAACCGAGCTAGCCTATATTAGCATAACTTTGCTGAATAACACGATGATCAATTAAATCCACCGACAGAATTAATCGATTGACATTCATCGACCCAGGCCCACGAATCTTTCAGAAACATTTTCACGTCTTTTTTTGCCTACCCAGCTACACGCTAGAGTAAACTGCGTCATTTCTTGTGAAAGTACGCAACGAACGCAATCGGACGCAACTGACGCAACGGACAAAACGCAATAATAGATATATTTTTGCTTTGCGTTTGTTGCACGATTTCTTGCGTTGCTCGCGTTCTTTTGGGAAGAAATTAAGCTCAACGTAGGCCCAAAGTCGACACCTACATGGTCGCCTGGAGTCGGTTGTTGGCAGTCTGTGCTTCCTGTCTGAGTGACGTCATCGCGTCACGTGACTCGGCGAGCTGCGCCTCTGAGCTCTTGACGTGCTTCAGCAAGCGGCCAGTGAGACGTTTAGTGAAGGATCGGGTCCCTGAGATCTCTGAACTATGTGAACTATGTGAAGTCGCGACGACGTGTTTTAATGACCCGTATGCAGTGAGACGTTTAGCCTGTTCGGTCTGTGCTTTGACGGTGCTCAGCATCTCGGCCGCATCACCGCACAGCTTCTGCAGCTGCAACTGCATCCAAACACATTACAGGTTAATTTCAACGTTACGCGCTGTACAAATGCACGTTTTACTTACTTACTCACTTAAAGATTGACTTAAAACTGACTAATGTCAGTTATGACAATAAATAAACTAGAAGGCGCTCGTGAGAGTGCAATGTAAAAGTTTTCACAGAAGAACGCCACCGTTCCTGCAGGCTGCGTCGTGTACACAGACAGACGGACACACACTACGACGGACAGATCGACCAATCTCATAATCTCTTCCAATGTTCACTTCGTTCCATTGGCGGAGATAATAATTTGCTAGACATGTAAAGTCACATATCATAATTTCTGGTGTTTTTTTACTTGGACGGCGCGAGTTGGCATTCGTCATGTGTCGGATCCTATGATGTAATGGCCAGTTCACACCTAAGACGCGATACAACTCAACAGTCGAGTCAAGTTCAGTTGTGTCGGCGTAAATTGGCCAAAATGTACATCGTGTCAGGAAAAAACATCCTGTACATTTTCGACTATAGGTTAAAGTAGAATTATCAGATTTTGACGATTTTTGACAGAAATATTTCTGACACAAATGACCATCAAATGACCGTTTAATTTCTCACCGCACCTAATGTCTGTTTCTGCACTATCTGGCGAAATCAAAATCAACAAAATATTGTATTTTTGTCCAAAAGAGCATTACTACTTAACCAAAATAAGACACAAAACACATTTTTACATTTTTGTCACTTGGGCTGACAGTTCATCCAATTGTCCGTTTTTCAACTGCCTACAGTAAAAAAATGTTTGAACTGTCAGGACCACAGGCACAGAAATAATTTTTGCTTTTGTTGACAGCAGTGTCAATGATGTTCTGCTCCAAACCAATCTAGACTTTACCAGTCACTTTTTCAATTCATCAACACTTCTGAAGGTCATCTGGTTAACACAGCGCTGCATGACAGTCAGACAGTGTAATTAATTGGCTGTTAGGGGACACAGGTCCAAAGATATAAAATATATTGGTTTTTTGTTCATTTTAATGTACATATCGCTTGTTTTGGTTTTCCCAGATAGTGCAAAAACACACACTAGGTGAAATGGGCAGTTGTGTCTAAAATATTTGCACCAAAAATATTAAAATTTATTAATATTTTTTCACATCACAATCGATAATGTTAAGATGTTTTTGACGTATTTTTGTTTACTTCAACCCATATTTTGTCGGTTCAGTTTTCGCCAAATAGTGCAGAAGCAGACATTGGATGTGCTGGTAAATTAGCCCGTCATTTGATGGCCAGTTATGCCAGAAATATTAATACAAAATTATTAAGATTGGTAAACTTTTCTTCAAATGACAGTTGTTAATGTTCGGGATGCTTTTTTCGGACACGGTGTAGTTGTAAGTTACTCGCAACACTATTTATTAGGCCTATCAGTTCGTACTCGAAGTAAAGACAACCAGTAAGCACATGCACATGCATAAAGATACCGTGAATTAAGCTAGTCACATCGGATTATAGTGAAAAAAAGCAAAGTTCATAAACGTAAAATAACCATCACAAAAAAAACAATAACTCTAGTAACATTAGCAATTTGCTAATTGTAAATAAAAGTCAGAATTCTGCGAAAGTAAGCTAATAGCAATAATGTCAATCTTTATTTTAATCTGGCGCTAAACTGCCAATGTATTAAAGATTAATATGAGAAACCTGACGTCGTGACAGTGCATCTAACTCGCTGCCAAACTGCTCGTCAGCTTCGTCTGCTCGCGACCTGTCCATAGCCACACCTAACAAGCAGAGAGACACACTATCTATACCACCACTCACATCTACCACTAGTGGTGTAACAGGCTAATAACTACGTGAGTGCTGCAGTCAAACGCGACCAAATGAATGACAGTGCAGGCTACACAACCGACCGTCGACGACCGTAGAATAAGTGTCGGTTAAACAACTTAAACTACCGTTTGGAGTGTGTGTTAAGTTGCAAACACTGTTATATCATTCCAGACAGTGGCTTAATAAGTAAGTAAGTTAACCATTTAATGCACAAAATAAACGCAAATGCAAAAACACACACAACCCATAAGCTTCAGCCTTCACAAATTAGAAAACACAATGTTATATCATTCCAGACAGTGGCTTAGCATATACGTAAACGATAACTGATATATCTATCTGTGCTAAGAATGTGTTTGACACTGACACTGTAACCGTTACTGATATATCTGTGGCGTGAATGCGTGACAGGACATGCTCTAAGACAATTCTGTCTGCTGAAGACTGTAGCCTACAAGAGGAGGGAATACCGCGAGGAAAACCAAGAAAAAAATGCTCTACTTAGTTAGACCTACGGAGCAATTAAAAAATGACAAAACGACCAGTTGACTGCATGCCATCAGTTCAGTTCATTTCGGTCGCTTAGTGCACGTTGTTACTGCGAATTCTGACTTGACATCGTTAACTACGCGTGTGACTAGGGCTTAAGTGTAAACACTAAAGCAACGCAGTCGTAGCTTACACTGGTTGGTCAGTCGTTCGAGCTGATGCAGCTCAGCCGTGGAGTCTGATATCAACGTCCTCACATCGTCAAGTCGTTCACTTCGTCGGCGTTCGGCCGCGTTCTTGCGCAGTGCTTCCAACTGCTTGTTTCTCATCGCCAGCTCTTCCTCGTGTCGCCGCGACAGATCCTCCACTTCTGCTC
>Ga0056128_1012776_pt1 | contig 10224 bp, 5 predicted proteins | sample WorMetLIZISLAND2_FD_71113 | JGI IMG/M metagenome (GOLD analysis project Ga0056128, IMG submission 71113) | Marine gutless worms symbiont microbial communities from Max Planck institute for Marine Microbiology, Germany - Olavius geniculatus... ... | reverse complement strand
ACATGTCAGTTCTTCTGAAGACCGTGACCAGGCAGAGCAGCTGTCTGATTCAGAAGCGTCCTCGTCGATGAAAGATCTCACCGTAAGAAGAAGAACAGCAATGCGAAGAAGAGAAGCTGATCGGGATGGTGACGATCATTCGCATTGGCGACAGGACGGTGACTCGACAATTCACTGTGCGTTAAATTACATTGAGTAAAAACTTACATAACGGACATAGGCCTAGCTTAGCTTGGCACCTATTAAAAGTATCTGCAACGAAATTTTGTTTATGATATAGGCCTACAGTAATATTTTTCAAGTAGTTAGTATGGCTAGTCTTGTAATGGCCAGTCTGGAATTTAACACGCGATATTATCGCCCCAAAACTATTTTTGCTGTTTTCGAGTTTCGAGTAACAGCGCTTTTACTAAAGCGTCTTGGTTGTCTTAATATTATGGCTATCAATTGCTTAATCAATTAATCAATCTATTTTCCGCATACACAAATACAAAATTACAGCAAAGCACATAGGTTTACATTAGAAATGTCATATGGACACCAGACGAAGCATAATGCAGTAAACCATAAATGAAACTATCACTGTATAATGAGTGCATCTTCGCAAGGCGAGAGCATACGACAAGAAACCATAGCAGCCGGGCGTCGTTCAATGATTTCCGGACGCTGGAATGGAATGATCTGGCAGGAAGCGTGCATGCAAAGCGTGCTGGGCCTGCTGACTGATCGCTGTACTGTGACTACTGTAGGCTGCATAGTTGCTCTCTCTCTCACACACACACAGCGCCGAGGTGAGGCGATGCAAGGCGTGTTCGCTGCGAGGCGGGCGCCCCAGTTCCTGCACCGGACGCACCGACCCGCGCACTCGCTCAGCGTCGTACCAAGAAGGTCAGCTGCACGCTCAAAGTCGCGCCGTCATGCCTCGACCAACATTCAGAATATGAATCCATCGCGCGGCTTCATCGATAAGCCCATTCACTCGTTCACCGCATTCCACTGTATAGTCAACATCTTATCGTCTATCCAAACCCCATTTACCGTAGACTTTACTTCATTCGGAGACTGTTTTTCTGTTTTTCTGTATTTTAGATCATTTGTCAGATTTCTCGCAATTACTGACTTTTCTCTTAGTTTTTAGCCGACCGTACAAGCGGTGGCGATTATGGCACAATGTTGTGGCCGTCTGTCCTCTGTCTGCCTTTTAGGCATATACATTGTGTGTCAAAAAAACGTTCCACTTTGCGATTTTTAATATCTTCGCCAAATATTAACCGATTTTCAAAATTCTTTTACTGGCACATACAGTGGAGAATTAGCAATAAAGTAGTTGTTAAATCTCACCACATTTTAACTGTGTCGCTATACACTACAATGTAAAACATAATTTTTTAAAATCACTAAAATCACTATGGTGTACCAAATTGCTGGTGTGCCAAAAATACTGGCAAAATTTTTGAAGATAAACTGCAACAGGGAAAGAGCGAAAATGTTATTAACAGAGATTTAGGAAACATGCAGCACCGACCAAAGGTATGAGACCGGCAGACTGAAGCGTACGCGTACTGAAAAAAACGTGATCACTGTGGATGAAATGGTAGGCTTGCTAAACCACAAAAGTCAGAAACAAACATATAGTCCAACACGCCAGATAACCAAAAAAAAACGAATCTAACAAAGTGTAGCATCGTACGGATCATTCAGTGCATTTTTGGTCGGAAGTGTACTTTGTTTATTAACACGCTTGCTATCTATTTTTTCTTGCATTTATATTTTACAAAACAGTGTAACGACACAGTTAATGTGTGGTGGGATATTCAACAATCAACCAACAATCTCTTTGTTGCTTTTTGTCCTCGGAATGTACCAGTAAAAAATTGTAAAAATCGGTTAATATTTGGCAAAGATATAGACAATCACAAAATAAAACGTTTTTTGGGACACAGTGTATTATGTCTACAGGATGCGGCAAAAAAGTAGCCCCTAAAGTTTTCGCGGTTTTCCCAGCAACCGTTTAAAATTTTAATTTGGAATTTTACAGCGTTATTCAACGAAACCTTCTACATCTAACTGCCAAGTAAAATATGATTCTGTTGAAAAACGACGAAGTTATAGATTTTTTAACGTGACCGCATACCGATTTTTCAGCATTAAAAATGTTCAAGCTACAACAACAATACAATAAAATTGTTGAAACAACACACTTAACTAATAATAGTATGTTAAAATTTCGTTGTTACACTGAATGTTTGAAGTGTTCACCGCCAGCTCCAAACTCCAAAATAAACTTTCAATCGCTTAATTTGAGAAGTCTTTCACAGCCTTGTCGATCGGTCCTTGTGGCAGTTTGCCCCAGATAACCCGAAACGTTTCTTTGACTTTAGCGATTGTTTTCGGCTTTATTTGTTTTAAGCTTGCAGTAAACCTTCAGCAGTGCACTCCACACGCTATAATCCATTAGGTATATATTTGGCAACTTTGGAAGCCACTGGTCCTTTGTGATGAAATCTGGACAGATGGCCCGCAGCCCGTTGCGTGCGTTGCGCGCTGTGTGTGCTGGTGCGCTGTCCTGCTAGAAGATGAACCCGGTGTTCAGCCGGCAATTGCTTTAAAAGAACGACAATTTAGTGATAATTTATAAACAAAATAAATTACTGTTTGTCAAAACGTCACTGCGATGTAATCGGCAGTAACGTGGTAACAAGTTTTTACAAATTAAATAGTATTTTTAGCTTGAACATTTTTAATGCTGAAAAATCGGTAGGCGGTCATGTTAAAAAGTCTGTAACTTCGTCGTTTTTCAACGAAATCACATTTTGCTCGGCAGTTAAATGTAGAATGTTTTATTAAATAAATCATTAAAATTTCAGATTAAAATTCCAAACGATTGCTGAGAAAACATCAAAAACTTTAAAGTGCTACTTTTTTTGCTGCACCCTGTAAACGGCACGTCTTACCGAAAAACTGTCTAAAAAGGCAAATATAGGGTTGCCCGATTGCTACTTTGCGTGCCAATTCGGACCCCCTATGACCCTCTATTCCCCAAACAGGGGTTCTGACTGCACGCCAAATAGTTGCATTGCGAATTATGGTCAAACCGATTCAGTTAGCGGTATGGCTACTATCAACAGCTTATAGAAACTTACCGACCTCCTACACAAAAGTACTATTGCGGACCCTTTGCGAACACCTGTTTTTGCGAAATAAAGGTTCCGACCCCTAAAATTTGCATGACGTGTATTTAGAGAAATTACCATAAGTTTACGTCACTACGTTCACATTTGCTGGCATTCAAACGCACCGGCGCAGGCAGGTAGGCACCCCTAGGCCCTAGCGACTGCTGGGTTTCTTATTTGGTTACTATTCATCTTCACTTGTGCTGTAAACTTCACAGACTACTGGTTAAGTTTGAACTTCGTCGCATTCACATGTTGCAAACGCCGTAAAATATTTCACACTGGGAAATAATTATATCGTGGCGTAGAACTTTGCACATCTTCGCTAAATCATTTACCTGAGGCACGGTCATCGTCGTGAGATTTGTTAGTCGCTATCCACGTGATAAATTCTGTTACCACGACCTCTCAACTGCTACTTAGTCTTCTTCCCTCCAACTGCTGGTTATCATTAAACTGACAGCCAAAATTTGCAACTGTGCAAGTGTCCATACTGCAATTTGCAATGCTAAAAGGTAAACCTAACTGCAGTGTTGATAAGTAGGCCTATAGGCCTATAGCTAATTGGCAAAAAACGGCGGTCAAAGGCTGGCAGTTCAACAGCAAGTAAATTATGTAGTCCAGGCTACTTTCAGTTAAAAAGGTTCTGTGTCCGCTGAAATACGGATAGCCTACTTTACTCGAGGTTTAACTGAAACACGGGACAGCCGTTTTCAGCATTTTCTCAAAGTACGCCTACAGGCGTGAAAACATCAGCGCGATCATCGAAGATGTTGACATAAGCCGAAATTCCATTACGCCGACTTTCACCGAAACTTCCTCGCGGAGAAAGTCGTGGACACAAATCACGAAAGTCGGCGACGTGATTTGTGTCGCGGACTTTCATGATTTGTGTCCGCTACAAGTCCGCGACTGTGTCGGAAACTTGACGCGGACTTTGTCGCAAAGTCGGCGTAATGGAATTTGAGCTATATGTAACGCTCGACAATGAGCCAATTTTGCAAAACGTCAGTAGTTTGATGATGATTATTATTATGCTGTCACCACATAATCATCATCATCATGAGCATGGCGTATCCGCAATGATGTAGTTTGTCTGGTTGGTCGCACGAGTGATTGTGGCAAATAGTCAAACGATGTGTGTCAGAGATCGGTTGACTTAGGTCGTCGAAGTCAAATTCTGTTAAGCGAAGTTGGGTCCCGCAAAAATTGTGGTTGTGTGCTTTTCTTGATTCTGCTTACACGGGCAGAGCCGAAACTATACTAAATGCATCCGAGAAAAGTTGGTACCGTTTTCTAGATCTAACCAAGTTGCATCAGTTACAAAAATAGCAGAACAAAAATGTGATTTTGTTCTTAAATTTACATTTTCTGCAACTTGGTTACTTGCACAATCAGTCAAAACTTTAAAGTCGAGTTTCATCTGCATTTTGTCTTTTATTATTATTATATATTATTAAAGCGGCATCTACTGAGTCGATTAATCACTGTCCATAGTGTTGCTGTGACGGTGGGACGAGCAAATCAGCAGAGAGCAGCGTGTTTTATGTGCGGTGCTACCACCCATGTTGTGCGTCAGAAACTCAAGCGCGTGTCGATCACCTGCGCACATCAAAGGTTCCAGCAGCATCTGCTTGCTGCGCTCGCTCCACTGCAAGAAGCTGCTGATCGTGGATGTGCCTTTCAGATATGAGAGTCAGCCCGGGCGAGATGGACATGCAGTGTCTTGAACTCAAATGATGATATACGGACCCTGAAGCTCCTTATCTTTTTCAATGTCTGTCTAGTGTAGACAATAGTTAAAGAATTTGCTGCCGGCTGGGTGGCTGATATTTCCTGCACTCCACATTCCACAATACAACTTCCCAAGTTAAACAAACACGGTCGCTAATGTCTAAGAGTTCTGAACTTAACACAGCTACGAGGCCAGCAATAGACTGATCAGACGATTGTGCGTCGTCAACAAGACGCGTTCAAGAAGTCGCATGCGTCACAAACTCTTACAGCGGCCACTGCAGCGCGTCTGATTCTGAACCGATTTGACCCTTCCATTTATTACTCAGCACTGAAGAGGATTCCAGGACCGTGTTTCTCGTTTATCCGCTGTCCAAACAGTCGACCGGTTTTACAAGAACGCGCTGCCGTCGGCTGCGGTAGCGTACTAGTGCAAGACTGCAGAGTGTGTTCAAACTGTTGCTAGGCATCGACGCTATAGAAGCCTTTGCCGTCGGTTTGCAGCACGTGACGGAGCAGGGAAACATCGGAGATATGACGAAACAAGGGAAAATGCTAGAGCATAAAATAAAACAATTGCAGTCTTTTATGAAATCAGGGATGACAATAGATATGACATAATATGACGATATGATACGAAGTTTTCATTAAAAAAACTGGTAGGCATGTAAAACAGAAAGAACTACAACTATTTAAAGACATGGTGCCAAGCAGTGGAAAAATAGCTAAAAGTTGTCAAAAAACAAGTTGCAGTCAATGCATTTTTGTCCGACGGCAAAAACCAAATACTGTTAAAAATGCCCACATTTAAAGTGATCCAATTCCATTACATTGTAATTCCCAGAGCGTTACGATGGCGGCGATCTGCTGTGGCGGCGGCGTCTGTGGTTCGTCAGGGTTGTGGTTCTGCTAGGTTTTACGTATGTACAACCTTTCCTCTTTCTCTCTCTCTCCCCTTCTCATAGACGTACTTTTCACAGAGGAACATCAGAACGCAAGACTTCCTGAGCCCTCGCTATCAACAGCTTGAACTGCGACTGATGATCGACAGCGATAACAAACAGCGACTGACTGAATTGAAATTTAGTACATTGTGTCTTATTATATAAGACTCAATTATATAAATCAGTATTCTGCCAGCTCACGCTCTTCAGTGAAGTAAATTACTCTGGGTTTATAAATCTCTTTTGCGGTAAATTCGAAGAGTGCCTACATATGACGACATACTGGCCACGTTATACCGGTAGGCCTCTACGCATTGCGCAAAGAGTTATTTCAATGCAAATCTGCTAAAGATGTGTACGGAATAATCCGGACTCTTTTCCGGACACAGTGTATATACTGCAACTACGTAGAAAAGTCGTAAAACTACGCGGTACACCATAAAATCCACCTAAACGTTTTTATAACACTGCTGCAAATGTTATCAAGGACCACGGCCAGACATCGGCAAATTTCGAAAATGATACTTTTCAACGCAGTAGAAAAAGACGACGCAGATTACGCAGAAGTGTGTATCGAAAATAAGTTAATTTAATTAATGATTGTTTTCACCGCTTATTGTAGAGGCCTACACGGTGTCCCAAAAAGTAAATTCTATACATCTGTAACACATTAGCGCTAAGAATTTTCTCGGTTAAAGTTAACAGAGGTACGGCTAATGGTGATACTGTAAAGTTGTCGTTCACGTACATCTTGAGTTTGCAGCTTACCAGCTGGTAATTGTGTAAGCAAAGTTTAGCAACGGACCATCAACAAAAAATTGCCAAAATTTAAAGCACGCAGCTGCAGGAAAAAGACCAGCAATTTAAAAAAACAGCAATGCCCCAGGACTAGCTACGTAGTATACAAAAAACATAAACATTTTTACAACATAATTTTGTCACGCAATTAGCTTGAACACTGCGTCTGTATACAGGACGCTGCAGAATGTTAACTTCTGGGCTCCGCTGCTTTGATGCCTAGTTATTCAATCAGGCTTAAGTTCCTTTGTACTGTGCCATCGCTTGTAATGCGGCTGTGTCTGTATTGACAGCTATTTCGATTACGGTCATCAGCATCATCAGCCGTACTGCAGATGCAGCAGAATAACCGGGGCAACGCGTTAAATCATTTTATCAGCAGCCATTAGCCGCCAATTTGCTCGTCGTCGACGACGACTGGGCCTATTTCATCATCAAAGGTCGCACTGGGACAGCTAAACTACATTAGGCTGATGCTAATAGCCACGCATCGACCGATATTAAGGCCTTCGCATATATCCCATAGAACAAAATAAAGTAAAGTAAATGAAACAGAACAAGCTCAAAAACTGCAATAACGTAGTTTGTTTTAAAGGGGAAAAAGTCGACGGCGATCGTCTGCAGGCTGCAGCTGTTTTTTTTTATTTTATCACACAAAGACAGGCGTCTTTAGACTGAACACAACTACTGTACATACACACGGATAACAAGTCGACGGCTTTGCTTTTCTATCAACGCCGTCAAACTGACAGTGTCAACATTCCAGCGACAGTCTGCTACAGGCAAGCTATCAACATCTTATGCACTCTGCAGGTTCAATAAATTCTAGAACTCGTATAAAACTAACGTCAGCATATAGCCTGAACGCTATGCCACAGCAGGGTAATGCGATGAAAATCAGGCAAATACGTCCAATAAATTCTCCAAATAAAGCATCCGTTTTAAATGATTCAGTCTTGATGAAAATGCTACATTGATACGTGATAAGCTTATAGCGAGTTTAATTTTCGGCCTCTAACCGCCGTATCTGCGAAATTGTGCAAGTCGGGGTCACAGTTAATATTACTAACTTAAATCGTATGACGACCGACACGAAACCAGTGAAATGACATAAATATGATTTCAGAAATTTTATTTTCTTTCATTTTTATTATATAATAAATACGCACGATAAGAGGACATTATCACCACGCACGGTATTTTACTGGGAGTGGGGCGATTGCTCCTCTCCCTCTCCGGCATCGACACCACTGTACAAAGATGCATAATGGCGGTTGGCTGGATGAAATGTGCTCTCGTATAGCTGCAGCTGCAGGACGGGTGAACGAATGCTTGTAATTAGGTGCGTGTGCGTGAGTGAGTGGGCTTATTTACTATCGGACTACATTAGTCATCTGTGGGTGGACCGGACACTGACCACACAGCTCTACGTCTCACTCTGAGTCTGCATACCTCTTAGTTTCTGCTCGCGCCGTTTCTTCCAGACCAGTCCGAGCGCCGAGTCACGCATTCCGCGAACACGCTCGCTCAGACTGCGAGTCCAGTGGAAGTCCGGCTGCAGGCGGAACTCGGAGCTGCCAGCGGCAGAGACTTCGCTGCCGACTTTCGACCTGACCCCGACGGCGTTCGGCGGCGGAACTGCTGGCGCGGCCATCGAAGCATGACCAGATGTGCTGCTGCTGCTGAACGCCGAGTAGTCCGCCTGATCCATGGCGCCGACTGCAAGCTGCAATTAGTACACGCTACCACCGCTGCACTTTGACCGATCTGCAACAACAAGCAACAATTTCATCACCGATATACGACTACTACCTACAACCGACGCAAAGTAGCCGCGAACGAAACGCCAAGAAATACAGCAAGCTATCCACCATCCACCAATGATGGAAATCGCAAAAACATCACAAACAGACAAACGGACAAACGACATACAAGAAGCCAAGCTGTCGTTAGAATAGCCGACCGTACTGGTTGGCAGTGACCTTCATGTGACAGGCCGTATGCTACTTCCTATTAATGATTAATAGTAACCTAGGCCGTATCTTTCATCGTTTCCGAGATATGGCCACTTTTACGTTGTAAAAAGCACTTTTTTCCTATCACCCGTCCATTCAACCCAGAATTTAAAAATGTTTCCTTTGCACCACATCGTCAAAATTTTGCACGTTCAAGTTTAACAGGCATGGCTAATTATTCGTGTAAAAAGTTTTCCTCATAGGACTTGAAGCTTAGCCACAATACATCCGTTACAGACGGACGGACGGACGAACAGAGAGACGGACGACAACCATGCCAATAGCTCGACCGTTACTTAAGTACAATAGGCCAAAAAACAGAATACCTCCGGCAACGCCTAACAATCTGTTAGTCAAGGGTAATTATAGACGTTGGCTAAATGGTAAAATCATGGTATTTTAACAACATGCACGACGGTACAGGATAACGCGCGACACGTATTTTGTCCATTGACATCATATTATGCTGTAAACGGAAGAATAAGAGAAATTTTACAAAAACGACAAAAAACGCGACAAGACTTAATGATAGTACGTGCAGATAAATGACTAGGCCTAATATTTCTTGACCATAACAAAATCCGTATCTAAGTAAATGTGTTGAAAACGCTCTCGTGTCTTTCGTATCTGCCAAGCGCTGCAAACTATGCATTGTCCCAGGCGAGATTTATCTAGTCATCTTTGTTGGTTGTGCTACTCCAGTTTAACTTAGATCACAGTCGGCCTAGTTGTCTCCTGTATTCTTGTACTTCCCAGTACAACGTTTGCTGTCGTATGGCGCTAGCGATCCAGTTGTATCCAAACCAGCAACATCTTCTTTCTATTCTGTTATCCGCACTTTGCTCTCTATTTGTTACCTTCACATGTTTCTTTCGAAGAAACGCCAAATATGCTTTTCTGCCATAGTATGTGATGAACATTGAACAGCTCTTCAACCGTTTCGTTAATGGCCTAGGTCAGCGCTGTAGGCTACTGTTCTAGCTGATCTAACACAAATCTTTACTTTTCTTGTAGCGTATGACATGCACTTAGCTGCGAGTCTGGAAAGATGCCGGCGTACCACGCCGCGAAGTTGCAGAACACCGCGTTGAGCTGCTGTTTTGATACTTCCTCACTTGTGTATCTTATCGCGTGACTTTGGGTGGTCGGACCAGTGCAGTCCTGACTGGCGCGCTGGGAGAGATCGTATGATTTATGCACGAATGAATCTAGCTGCCTGCTGCTGTATTTAGCGAACAGCACGATTTCGCGATTCCCCGCAGTTCTGCGTAATGTTATCATAATTCGCGGTTTGCGGGTAGCGGGTATGGGTATATATGTGCTAGGAGCGGGGAACGGAATGAGCAGTACAGCAGCTGTGCGTGAGTGTGTGCACGGCAGTGAGTCGGTCGTGTGCATGGCAGAACTCAGAGCTGCTGCTGCTGCTGCTGCTGCTCATCACAATGCGGCTGCGGCCCGCGTGTGTATGCACGGATGATGTTTTGACCGCGGCAAACTTCTATGCATCGCGCGTAATGTCTATAGTCGCTGCGGTTGGTACAGGCGCTCGCCCCCCCCCCC
>Ga0056128_1012774_pt1 | contig 10226 bp, 4 predicted proteins | sample WorMetLIZISLAND2_FD_71113 | JGI IMG/M metagenome (GOLD analysis project Ga0056128, IMG submission 71113) | Marine gutless worms symbiont microbial communities from Max Planck institute for Marine Microbiology, Germany - Olavius geniculatus... ... | reverse complement strand
ATATGTCCGCTATGTAGAGCATGCAGTAGACACTCAGATCAATAAGGTTTACCGCAAGTCGGTATCAGCTACCGTAGTGGAGCAATATTCTTTAGGAGATACTTTTTGCCGTGGTGTCGCAGCTTTACGCAGTTACGGATGACAAAACAGTCTTGCTGCTACTGTTGCTGCTTTATGGGGTGTTATGGGGTCCAGCAAACGTCCAGCAAACTTCCAGCAAATGTATTCAAAATACACGTGCTAATGCTGGACGTTTGGCGGACGTTTGCTGGATCGTGTAAACACGCTATTAAGAACTGCTGAAGCTGACCGTTTGAAGGCGTTATTGGCAGTCCAGTCTACATTTCTATGATTACCCAATGTGGTAATTATATCACCCTGCACACAATAATGGTCTGATAAGTAATCATTACAGCGTTAAGGTGAGCAGGCTTTCGTAATCGAAAATTAGCCACGTTATAATGACTTATGCGTTTTTTCTGTGATAATTTGTAGTTTGTGTTTTTGTAGTGCTCTGTATCTATGTGCATTTTGTGTTTATTGTGTCTGTCTTTTCCGTTCTGTCTATCTCATATAGGCTTGTTTTTTGAAATAAAACTACTGATGTCATCAGAAGACGCCATGAGTGCTGAGAATAATGAAAAAATTTTAATTTCAATCCAAGAGTCGCGTGCTTTTTGTTTTCTCATTAGATTCTATATTAAACTAACAGCAGCGTAAAGTTCAAATGGTGATACACAGTGTATTGCAATGAAGCTATACATTGTAACAGTCTGTAGCAATACTCACGTGTGTTCTGAGCGGAGACTGCCGTGAGCAGTTGACTGAGAGTAATGATAACAGCGATGATGATGCTGCTGCTGCTGCTGCTGCTGCTGCTGCTGCTGATGTGCCGCGTTATCATCATGGTCATGAGTTGATGAGGTCCAGACAGTTTACTGTCAATCTACTAGACGAGATGAGGATTCAGCCAGTTAGCCCTAGACAATGTAGACCGTCCACGATCAGTGCTGATGCTGTCTACCAGCAGCAGAGCTGTTGCTGTTGATGATGCTGCTGAAGAGAGAGACTGGAGAGAGCGTCATCAATCGATCGATCGATCAGTGGAGGGTGGTTGATGATCAATCGTTAGACTGTGCAGGGTCGGCCGGCAGGCGGCAGCAAGAGTCGATGCGCTGGTGGAACCACGGACGAGACGACTGCTGTAGTGAGTGACAACGGAGCGAGCAGGTTGCGCCCTGTCTGTCAGTCGCCTGTCACGCTCTGTGATCAGCGCCCTAGCCGACCGACCCACGTGCTATGCAGCCGGCTTCACGACCGGTTTGACTGTCGAGGGTCGTTCGCTACCTCGCCTCGCCCGCCCGCCTGCCCGACATCCGGCGCATTAACCGACAATTTCCAGTTGACACAATGTCGTCGTTAGACTCAAAAAAGAACTTGGTGGTCATCGTCGTCGTCATTGTGATCATCACGTTCGTTTACTGACGCGCTACAACTATGATGTAAGCGTCTTTGGCACGATGTGTCGTCCGTCTGTCAGTCCGTTTGTCCCTAACAAATGTATTGTGGCTAAATGGTAAGTCGTAGAGGGTCGGCGATGGTACCATCAGATAGGGCGGTGGCAACTTTCTATAGGTTGTTAATAGCAATCATGTCTCCATCTGCAGCGGTTTGGCCGCAAGTTTCAATTGAAAGTTTCAAGCTATAAGTGGCCATATCTCAGAAACGGTGAGAGATAGGGCCAAAGTTACTACTAGTCGTTAATAGCATACTCCGTTTCAGATGAAATAAAAAATGAAAATGATTGACCTTGACTGATCTTGAAAGTCAGTAGTGCAACAGTTGAGACAAGCAAGCTTCTACTCACGACACATTATGTCGTCAGCGTTACGTCACGACTAAGAAAGAATAGCCTATTCAATCAACTGCCATATTTTGTTAAAATAGTTTGAATTAGTATTTTTTCAGCTGCAACCGGTTAAAATTTTGTGTAAATTGACCATTATTTAAGTGAATTATGAAAGAAAGAAAAAGGGGTTCGTTTTTATGAAACACCGTGTAAGGCTATATAGGCTGTAGCGCGTCTTTCCTAGCTCGGCTTTCTTGTCAACGCAACTTGCCAAAGCGCAAGAACGCCTAAAATAATGCAAGAAAGCGAAATCTGTAAAAGTTTTTTTTAAAGTTCGAAAGTTTGCAATTTGTTTCTACGTGTCGTGTCTCAAGAAACATGTTACTTCACCTTCACCATTAACAATAAAACTTCGATATTATCGAATTACATCTAATCGCGAATAACTGGTAATAAAAGTTTACAATGCAATAACAAAAAGCCCAGCTGTCGCATCCAAGGTCGATAATTTTCATGTCAATTGAAAGTCAATATGCTACATATTATCAGTAATCAATAGCAACTTTGGTCCCATCTCGCATCGTTTAGCCACAATAGCGCGTAACGGCCTTCAAGGTCATCCAATGTCAATGATTTTTATTTAATCTGACAAGGCACATGCCACTTCCTATTAGTAATTAATAGTAGCTTTGGCCGTATTTGTCACCGTTTCTGATAGCCAGTTTTTCATTGAAAACACACATTTTTTCTACCTCTTCCCTTCATTCAACCTCAAATTTGAAAATGTTTCTTTTAAAATAGATCGCTGAACTCTTGCATGCCCGAGTTTCACGCGCATGGCTAATTATTTTTGTAAAAAAATTTTTTTTACGATTTACCTGTTAGCCAGGGTACATTCGCGACGGGCAGACGAACAGACGGACGGACGACAACCATGCCAATAGCTCGACCGTTACTTAAGTACGGTCGGCTAAAAACTAAAGATTTAACAATTTATTGACAGTGTCTGTAAAACATTCTAGTTATTAAGTTATCTATAACCTTTCACGGAAAGTTGAAAACCCGTCTCACGGAGCTACAGAGCATCACCTTCCATATGTGATCACACATTTTACCTGTCGTCGTCTAGGACATGCAGGACGATACTCGATCTACCTAGCCGGAATGGATGGAAGGTTGAGTTGACCTGGGTGGCTGGTTATATACAGAGATGGATTAACTGCTCGCAGACTGTTACCCATCTAAGTATATTAATCGCTTGAAGTTCACAGCTACCCGACTGGAAGTCAACCCACGACCTCTTGGTCGTAGGTTTGACGCCTTACCGTTACCCCCACCAAGCTACCGGGAAACAATAGTGTGTTTATGTAGAACAAAGATGGTCTGTTCAGATCAACAAGCCAAGTCACTTGGCGCTAAAAATGTGCATCCTCGATATTAACCTGTTGTTAACAATAGCACTGTTTGTTGCTGGCTCGCAAAGCACACGCCCTGCGCATGTACAATTGATGCCCAGGTTATGCTCGTCTAATAGCATACCAGCCGTTACTGAGTGCACACGCAATACCAGTAATCTGCATTTAGCGGGCAGCCGCCAGATTTATGACGAATGGACCACTAAGAAGGTAGTTCTGCTCGTACAACAGCTTGTTTAACGACGACCGCGGCCCACAGCTCAGAAACTTGTTGGCTGAAACTTATAATTACTGAGTAGCGGCTGTCAGCGCTTTACGACCAATCGCTAACTAGCCTCGAAAATTGTAGGCCTGAATACAACGTAGCTCATACTCATATTTGACATTTATGACGCGCACGTAGAAGAATCAGAGATACGTCTGTCGTTGGTGGCCAATGCGAGAATTAAGAAATAGCTCAGCAACGTAAAACAGTTTGGAGACCCTAGATGCTAAAACACACAAATATACTATCCACTGGAATAATGGGGTTTTCTCACAATTGATACTGGCGAATGGCGAAAAATTCGATTGCGGTATTTCACTTCACTTTACCACTGCAGTTGCGTAGCAAGTCATCTTATGGATGACTGAAAGAGAGTCACAGCCAGCGAACGCAGCGAGCGAGAAATTTTACGCTGTTTTGTGGTTTGTTCGTTTAATATAAAATTTAACAGAAGTTGTGTCACTAACTACGCATACGGTGTCATTTTCTATTTCAACTAGAACACAATCTTGTAAACGTAGCGAGCGAAAAATTCTGCTTGATGTGATTTTTCATCAATGGAAATGTGGACGATGGCATATAAAAATGTATAGGCTACTAGGCGCTACGGTGCAATGCTGGATCTTACAGAAATGCCAGCCGTCTGGGATGACCAGATTTTGTTTTCAACAGATGACTAAAATCAGCTTTATATGCAAACAATTTCAAAATGATCTGTAGTGTACTCCCGTCAATTATGCAAGTCCAAGTAAACGACTAAAATATACTTTTGTTTATATAGCTTAATGCAATTATCAGAAACCATTTAACAATAAGCTTAATGCTAATTTAAAAGTACTTAGTCTGGCCCCAGCGACCTAATGCCAGTGTTGGGTAGAGGTTGATGACCAGACTAAAGCTAGGCCTATTGTTAGTTGTCAAGACGTAAGCCTACATATCTAAAGATTAGCCGCATGACGTACGAGCGGCGTCTTTTAGTGGTAAGAATTAGCTACAAGAGGAATGCAGAAGCACAACAGATACTGCGACGACACGCATGCTTGCACTCACGCAACTTTTGTAGCCTGTTTACACTACACATCGCACTGCAGCTCACAATGTAAACGTACAACTCGAGACAATAGAGTTGACGCAGCAAAATCCGATTTTCAAAGGGTTGACATTAACTAGCTAAAATTTACTGTTCACTGTTCATTTTCCAGTGATGTTCTTAATTACTGCGTTCTGCCAACTCAAGGACATGTGTCGTTAGAAGGACCTACAGCAGCTATGGATACAGATGCTTTGCTGCTACAGGTCCGAAGCTGTGGAACGATCTTCCAGCTCATCTGAGACAAACTGACATTAACTTTGAACAGTTCAAGCGGCTGCTGAAGTCATTTTTTTTCGGATGTTGAGAGCACGCCGCATTGTGGCTAACTGTTAAATTGCGCCCCGTAAGTCATCTTACTTACTTACTTACTTACTCTTTAAAGACCAAAGCAAAGTCATTGACAGTAAAAATTCTGGTCTTGTTCCTTGGCACTCAAGTTTTTGTCTTTGTTCTAAATCGTTGAGGCAAAGGTCTTTGAAAAGTCAATATTCACTCCCTCGCACACTATTTTCCAGAAAGTTTTGCATACCAGCTTTATAAGCAAGTGTTTATACGAGAAATAATTAAAACGAAGATGCAACACTTCGTTGATCAGACTCGTGGTACAACAATGCGTCGGCTCCAAAAATCACTGAGACTACAAAATCATTGAAAATCCGTTACTTATTTAATATTAGTCGTATTCATTTCAAGATAGTACGTCGACGAACTTAAATGACGCACATATCAAACAGAGTCGTACATAAATTGACATTAGATATAATTTAAACTATTACATATCAATCTGATTTGTTATTGAATTGAAAGCTAATACTATGCCAGCAGTTATCAGCAGTGAGCCGCTCTGGGTTACGCGGTTATTGTAGGCTACGTGCCGTTGGCGAGTGGCATCAACGTCCACCGCTTGAGTTCGTGCTGAAGGAGGACATTTGGAACATATGCCGTTATAAAGATGATGTATGTAACCGTATGACTTTTTGAAAGACAATAATTGCCAATCGTGTTTGTCGTTATTCAGTTAATCATGTCTGAGCCGACGCATGCGCTACCAGTATGAATTCATTGTTGTAAATGGCCAAACTACGACTTCTGTATTTTACAAGATAGTGTAGCAACAGTATTGAAGTAAGGTAAGCAAAACAATATAGTTTACGTTAAGTTTTTTTACGCCAAAAATTATTAAAATCGACCAATGTTCACGGATCTATTCGTAAAAAAATGGCTTGGTTTTTGGGACACGGTGTATTTTTTCCGAAATTATTTTTTATCAATTTGTAATGTGTATTTTTATGTCAAATTGTAGTAATATTTATTTTAACGCGTATTAAAAATGAAGAAAACATTAAAAGCGCGTTTAAGTAACATTAGTAAAGGATACAAAATAAATAAGAACAGTCATCAAAAGTTCTGTAGTTTTGTGTCGCTTCATTCGACTGTGACGGACCAAGGCCAAAGACAGCGTCACTGCAGTAAACACTATGAATGTCAGTCCTATATTCCGATCTTCTTCGAAGCTTTTCTATAGATTGCCGCGCAACTATAAATAATAATAAACATTAAAATATTATTGCTGCTTATGCGCGTCATTGCCGTACGCACACCGACCATAATTATACACTCGTTCAGGGCGTGATCGTTGAATGATCTGCCGAGCTGAAGGCCTGCTGTAAACTTTGGAGGCCACTTTTTCCTATTTGACGCTACCGGTCTCAGCTTTCGACTGCTCCATTTGACCCACTGGACAGATACGATGTCCTAATAACCTATAACCTAGTTCGTACATTACAATGCAGGTAGAAAGTACATAATTCATTCTGACGATTGATATGACAGACGTCAGACTCGTGTTTGACAGATACCGGCGCCGAGTGTGATGCGCATGATATGCATCTGTTTATGATCATTTCAGCTTGTAACAATTTTCCTCCCGGTTTTTTGGACATCTGATTGACTAAAAGTAGAGTCAAACTAAAGTTTTAGCTCATCTCGTAGTTAACCGAGTTCTAGCCGATTTTTGGCAAAAATTTTACAAATTTCGTTGCCACGACAACAAAAGTCAACCATGGTAGACTTACTAAAATTATTTATTTGCTCCACCGTCAAAATCCCTTCTTAGATGCAAAAATCTCGGAGATATTTCGTACATATGTCGAGTTATAGCCATTTTATTCCAAATTTCGTTCCCATTGCAACGAGAGTCGGTCGGGGGAAATGCGATTGGCAGCATTCAATGGCCCATCCCCGAAATCCCCCTATAGACGCAAAAATCTCGCAGATATCTCTCACGCAGACCGAGTTAAAACAAATTTTGTCTTAAATTTCCTTGCCATGGCAACAAGGGTCGGTCGGGGAAAAATGCGCGCTTTTTGCGCCTACACCCTATTTTTGGACCCAGGCTATCCGATGGTGTCATTTAAATTTCGCCCCTGACAACCCTTGTTGCTATGGCAACGAATTTTGGGACAAAATTGACTATAACTCGGCCCCCGTGAAAAATAATTGCTCGTTGTTTTCATTTTCACCGCTATTTTCGGGCCCGGACTATCCGATGGCGTCTTTTAAATTTCTCCCCTGCCGACCCCTGTTGCCATTGCAACGAATTTTAAGACAAAATTGACTACAACTCGGCCCCCGTGAAAGATAATTGCTCATTGTTTGCACCTACCCCTCTTATAGGGGCTTACGCAGCACAGGCCATATAGCGTGGAAATGGGACAGATACCTCGTTCCACAGAACGTATTTCTACTTAGTAATGGTTTGAAAATTTTTTTATAAGTGCTCTGTATTCGAACCGTTTAAGGGTAGAAAACGGCCGCGTAAAATTTAAGGCCTATACTTCTTTCTTCGTCCATGTTTTTTGCGTAGGCAACTAAACAGCATTTTAACCATAGCGTATAATTATCCGTAATCTTGGCATCTTATCCCGGAAATATAAATCCCTTAATTCCAAATCCCAGATTTAAAAACTGGTCCCCAAATTGTAATTTTTCATTGTAATTGTGAATGTGACTGTGTAGACTTTGCCAGTAGTTTGTTGACGTTTGCAGAAGCACTTAAGCTCCAAGGACCGAGACAGAGACTTGACCCACTTGGTTGGCTAAACTTCGCTACGTAATAAAGATGGACGTGGATGCCGTATAATACATCGTGGCTACTATACTACGATCTATCCGTAACGATAATAATAATGATAATGTCTAACAGTGTCAACTTACAGCGGAGCTGAACAGTCTATAACAATAAAATACGTTTGAATAAAATACAATAAAATGACTAAGCCTACATAAAATCATGCTCCAAGTTATAAAATTTGCAGAAAAAGTGAGTTTTCAGTCTCCGCTTAAATGTGTCAGTGTTAGTAATGGCTCGCAGGTGCAGCGGCAGATCGTTCCACGCCTTGGGGGCCGCCACGCTGAAGGCGCACTCTCCGAATTTCAGGAATGTCCTTGGGACTTGCAGATCCGATTTCGTGGCTGATCGCAAGACGGTGTGACGATCTGGCAGTGCCGAAACTGATTGAAGAAGGTTTGATATGTATAATGGAGCTTTACCAGTGCTGTTTATGGCTAAGTGAACTAACAAACAGTTTGTACTGATTACGGGCTTCGATTGGTAACCAGTGCAGTTCGATGGCTGCCGCTGTAACATGGTCACGAACCACAAGTCTCACGGCGGCGTTGATGACGCGCTGTAGTGGTGCGATAGTTGTGTACGGTAGTCCGGCGAGCAGAGCATTGCCGTAGTCAAGCCGTGACAGCACGAATGCGCAGACGAGATTGGCGGTGACGTCACGGCCGAGCAGACGTCGAACCTGCCTCAGACGTCGCAAGTGAAAGAAGCATGTCTGCGTCATTTTTGAGATGTGCGTTTGCACGCTAAGTTGACTGTCTCAATGCACGCCAAGGTCGCGCACCGTTGTTACTGGTTGTATGGTGTCTGTTCCACTGTGTAATGTTATATCAGAATTAGAGAGATTTTTCAGCGCTGCTGATGAGCCGAACCACATGAGTTCAGTTTTTATGGCGTTAAGCTGCAGCCGTCTCGAGCCACACCAGCCGGTGACGTCAGTAATCCTACACAATATCCTGTTTAATTTCACAAACAGAAAAATATTGTTCCCAGGAAGCAAGCAGAGTCTAGATTTTTATCGTCCGTGCTGTTATGACAGGCTACGAGTGTTTCTGTTGCGCGTGATCATCTCATCTGCGCGATTCGAGATCGCGCAGCGCGACCTGCTGATTCACAAAACGATCATTGATAACACTGTGCAATCAACGGGTCCGGGGTTATCTTCTGGCATTACGCGACCTCAAGATCGAGCAGATCTGACATTCGCACGTAACATTTCAACGCAACACTGACGGAGTGACTCGTTATCTACTTACTATTAGTTGCAACGTCTAGAGCGGTGACCAAACAAAACCTGGAAACAGTGATATAGGCTTAGGTTTAAGGAATAAGGTTAAGGATAGGGTTAGGGTTAAGAATTAGGGTTAGAAACTGGGACAGGATTATAGATAAAGATTAAGGTTAGGGCTAGGGTTTGTAGTAGGCTGGTTTTAACGTTTCAGGTTGTGTCGGTCCAAGTTTTGACAGGGAACCGTTTACAACTGAACTGGTTCTTCGACGTCGTGCAGAGAATGTGCAAAGTCATCGTTTACGTCAGGTCGCCGTCGCCAGCACCGCGTTGATTTTTGACTTCAGCAGACAGACAGACAGACAGATCGGTGGCCCTCGGCCAGCGGGGTAAAAGTTGTTGTATTGTAGGGGAGTAAAAACGTCAGCGCATTGTGACGGTAACGTGATATCATTTAGATCAAATGCATGCGCGTCATCGACGTATAAAATTAATATCTCTGAGTCGTCACTAGTGACAGTTAATGTGGGGCGTTGTCATCCACCCACACACGTATACAGACATATACCGACAGACCGCAATCGGTCAATCAGTCAGACAGCCAGCTGCGACACCACTGTGACCATGGTCATAGTACTTTTAGGCGTGTTGTGACCGCTAATGGCTTTGCACATAGTGGCGTAGCCAAAGGGAGCCCAGGGGCCCAGGTCCTCAGTCCTCCAGACAAAACATAAGCATACATTTAAACTGCACGAAATTGGCCTATTTGGTCAGTTTAAAATAATTAAAGGCGTTGCCGCCAGATCTCATTTTAAAGCTAAAATGCACCAAATTTGACCCCGCTGGGGAGCTCACAACGCTCTCCCAGACCCCCTAGCTGGATTTTAAGGGGTCCTACTTTTAAGGGAAAACAGTTTATACACTTGTTAACGGCGACACGCAATGAGTGACACATCGAAAACAGCAAAAATTATAAAAAGGTGATATCACTCACCATCACATCGCCTAACTGTCAATGTGCTGTTGAATATCACCTTTTTATGATTTTTGCTGTTTTCGATGTGTCACCCATTGCATGTCGCCGTTAACAAGTGTATAAACTGATGTTTTGTACATTTATATTTGATGTTTTATTACAATAACAAAGTTTTTATGTTGATGGTCAATTATAAACCATCTGCTTTACACGGCCATGAAGACACTGAACCTTAAATATTTTGGGGGTCACGATTTTGATCTTTAGGGG
>Ga0056128_1012772_pt1 | contig 10227 bp, 7 predicted proteins | sample WorMetLIZISLAND2_FD_71113 | JGI IMG/M metagenome (GOLD analysis project Ga0056128, IMG submission 71113) | Marine gutless worms symbiont microbial communities from Max Planck institute for Marine Microbiology, Germany - Olavius geniculatus... ... | reverse complement strand
CGAGCAAGAATGTCGAATGCTCTTTTGGAAACGCTTGTCTTTCTGAAGTGCAACATCTCACATCTTTAAATCTTTGGCTGCTTGCTATGTGTTGCTGCAGCTGACTTGTCACCAGGACGGACTAATAACTGTGAAGATTGTGGCGATTTGAAGTTTACAAATAATCACTGAAACAGTAGTGTCAGGACAGAAAGTGGAGAATAGGTCTACAAAAAAATTGAAATCATGACGTTTATTTAAGTCATTTGGTGTGATTTTTTAGTAATATACTGCTGATATGTAGTAAATATAATGGTTTTGTATTTTTTTAGCTGTTTTGACATACTGTAGTATAACGAACGTGTAAGTAACAGTGAGAATTCGTGTATTGAGTATTGAGTTAGTGCGTGTTATAATAAGTCCTTGATCTGGTCCTTGGTCTTGTCCTTGTCCTTGAAGGTCAAGTCCTTGGTCCTGGCCTTGAAGGTCTAGTCCTTGGTCCTGTCCTTGGCCTTGAGGCTTGAGTCCTTGTTAACATTCCTGGAAAAAACATGTAAGTGGCGATGGCGACACTCGCCACAGGTGTTAACATTCCTAAGAAGCTCGTCGCCAGTGCTTGTTATGATAAGCAGCATATCTGTGCCTATTTGCAACCATTTCACGTTAAACGAGCCAATAAGGGTAGAAGAAAGCTTTTTAAGGAAGGTGCCCCTCTTTCTGTCGGCGTAATGAAATCTGGGCTTAATGACACAGAAACACTGACGATAATTTTTGCACAGACTTTGTGCGAGTCTACTAAACCTTTAAAAACTGTGTCACTGATTGGGATCCGCTTGCCAAAACTCATTGATCTCCACAAATACAGGTGTCATTAAAACCTTGCATTTTTTGGCTGCCAAATCAGGCTCTTTTTTTCGTTTGGCTGTGTAGGCTAAATGTGTCATCGAACTGGCGGTTTTGCACTGTCGCCACTGTGTGGTCTGATGTAAACCTATGCAGTACTGGTTTTCTTTGACGCCGTGCATGGCGTACACATTTTCCGGATCGTTGAACCGCCACTGTGTCGGTGTCCTGATCAGCCATAAATAGTTACTCGTAGGGTCCTATAGCAGGAGTATCAGCATAATACCCATAAATATCCATATCTACGGCAAGCCTGCATATGGGCGTACTATACTCGGCAGAGGTCTTAGCTTGGTTACTGAGGGGACGACTAAAATCGCGACACCTGACATCGCGAGACCATCAAATTTATGGGGAGTGACATCGTGATACCAGCTCGCAAGGGTGGAAATCGCGAGGCTCGTTTGATTGTTCGAGTATCTTATTGTAGCGTTTTAGTGTTTTACGATGATTTTGATAGCGAGAAGTAAGGTTAAATGAAGCATAAAATTAACTTTAATTTCACGTAAGCTTAACTCGTAGACAGTTCAACATTGAATGAACTTTGACACGCGTTTCGTTAAAAAAATATCAGCAAAATAAGATAATACGGCAGGATTATATAAAAACATTTTGTCAACTTTGACACACGTTTAGTTTGTATAGTTACAAAAATAGCGGCACAAAAAAAAACAGGAGCATTAGTCACTTCAACATCTGTATTGTCTATGCTCGCTGTTAAAAAAGCTTTTTTGCTCAACTTCTGATCTGTTTTACGAGTTGTCAGGTCTCGCTGTCAGGTCTTGCGACTTCAGCACCCCGTACTAAGTATGTTCGATCAACTTAGTTGCATCACGCTGAGCCAGTTTTACTACTTAAGTGGATCTAGTAGTTTGTGTTCCAATTCCGTCGCGATAAACTTGCGACAAGCGTCCGTGCGCAAATTATCGAACTATACTTATAACTTAGGTCAAAGGCCATGCTTTAAAGTTCCATAAAAGCGTGGCGACCGTTTCCCATGCACGACTTTTGGCTTAATTAATTGTCTCAGTTCGTGCTTATACAGCGACAAAGCGACGACGATTTGTCAAAGGGCTGTCGTCGTCAAAAAACTGATTTTTTTTGTTGTGGCCTTAAATATATTTTACATATTCTATACTATAGGCCAAAAGGCTAACCTCCTTGCTGTAGGCCTATATAGGCTATGGGTATTAACAGGTAAATTATTTCATACCGATTTAAACTCTACCCAAACGTATAGGCCTAATAGTAGCGTAATTTATTAAGAAAAGTGCACAGATCTGTGAGAGACAGAAATCCCATTTAGCAGGTACATCTGTAAGATCAATGACACATTGTGTTAAGTGGGTGTCTCTGTCCCCCATGGGAAGCAAAGATTCAAGGGAGCACTGGCAAGTTGCAACCAAATTGTGAGTCCTGTGCTGCCACCTGGCAAATACAAATAAAAAGTGTGATTTCGCCTTTTGCCAAATTACCTAGATTGTTGTTAAAAATGCCACTATCTTCATTTTCCGGCCAGAATAATTGTATAAACTCTGCCTCTACAATGAACGATTTTGCATCAAACTTAATGCAAAGTCGTGATGTTTAACATTTCACTGCATTTTAAAATGTAACGGTTTTCCAACGGGCACTGCAAATTTTTGACAGAATTCCGACAGGCAGCTTCAAATTGCCGACGAATTTTCAAATGTCAAATTTTTCTCAAAATTCTCCTAAAATAAGAATTTCTCAGCCCCAAATTTCGCATTTCTGGACGAAAATTTTGAGACAAGAAAACCATTATCCGACAATATTTCGGTGTAATGGAAAATTCGTCGCACCGGAAAATTATTCTTACACGCAGCAGTACGGGTTAGGGTTAAAATTAAGGATAGGGTTAAATTTAAGGTTAAGGTTAGGGTTAGAAGTAGGGTTAAGATTAGGGTTAAGATTAGGGCTAGGGTTGAGGTTAGGGTTAGGGTTAGGTACGTTAGAGTTAGTGTTAGTTACATTATGACAATATGGAGGTGGAAAGAATTTTCCAGGTGCGATAAATTTCCCACGACACCGGCAGCCCAAAGTATAAATGGGAGTAATTCCTCCAGGCCACGACGGCGCTGTGTCCAGCGAGAGTACAAAAGGTGCCAATTAACAGATAAAATAAAGTAACTCAGTATATATTATTTTAATCTATGCGCAATTGAACTAATTAACGTCATTGCAAAAAAAATCACTGATTCTATAGGTTTATTACTTTGTATCCATTAAATGATCTGAACGAACTTGAAGTTTTATTATTATGCGTTTATTATTATTATTATATTATACGTTTTTTAACAGAAAGCATAAAAGTGCCATCCACAAATATTTTGCATAAGTAGGCCCTACCAGTAATATTAAACGGAAGATCATCTATAAAAGCTTCAGGTCGTTAGGACTAGATGCTGTGCCGGTTGCATGAAGTATCGACTATAACTTCAACAGCCACAAAGTAATGTACACTTCACGTTGAAAAATGTAAGGCACAAACCCCAAAATCAGAAGCCCATATGCAAATAGCCCATGGATGGATTTTCCGCATGGGTTTCAAATACCTTTATGAAGTCTCCGAGCACATTTTGACGTCATTGAATGGGACAAAAGGTTTTTCCCACTTGTAAAAGTGAGAAAACTGACTTTTGTTGCGTTATTATTAAATATTAGCCAGCAACGTTCTGTATAAATACAATCATTGATTTTAGCTAGCTTATTTATAAGCATTCGCAAAGTTTAGTGTCTACGCATTATTGTAAGATACGAGTTAAAACTCGCTTACTTAGTTTACTTATTTAATTTACTTTTTTTACTTTACGTACCTACATTTTTTCTGTAAGAGAGAGAGATAGTTGAGGCCTGGCTGTGTATGGCTGTAATCACATGGTTTCTTTGTAATGCAAAGTTTGGTGATTGTTATTGTTTCGTGCCAGATTTTGCAGTTTTTTTCTAATATTACCCGTCATCACTTACATACGTGTTTCCTTACTTATTTGCTCACCCCGTAAACTGATGAACGAAAATCCCAGTAAATCCTGGGCGGCTGGGGGTGGGTTAAGGCCGGAAATCACCACTAGATTGTCACCAGCACGGGCCGCCGGAAAATTTTCATTATTATAGTCCAATGCATTTACAATCATACAGACTTACACATTGTGTTAAAAAAAAACTCTGTTTATATCACCAGATAAAAACGCATTGACACATACATACAAGCTAAAACTAAAAAAGACGATTGCTACAAAGAGACTCGCTGCAAAAAATAGTGAAATTATGCGCAAAAACATCTGCTGCAGATATTATGCGTCAAGCTTTTCAGATTATTCTTACGACAGAAATAGGTCCTTCAGCAAGGAATAATATACACTGTGTTTCATAAAAAGGACCCCTTTTTGCTTTTTCCTAATTCACTCAAATGTTGATCAATTTACATAAAATTTTTAACAGTTGTAGCTAAAGAAATACTAATTCAAAATATTGCAACAAAATATGGCAATTGATTAAATATTCTATGCTAGTTGTGACGTAAAGCTGACATTATAATGTGTCACGAATACAAGCTTGTGAGTCTCAACTAGTGCTGTCAGTTGCTACCCTGCTCCGATGTTAAAAAAATTGATTTACTGATGACAAATTTTTGAAGTTTTACAGTTGCAGCCACAAAAATGTGCAAAGCGATCGCATTTGCGTGTCTGTGGAGATAGTTGGACTTTCACATGTTCCAGCAAGACAGTGCACTAGCACACCGAGCTTGCAAAATGGTTGCGTTTTTAGATCGCAAGACGCCTGATTTCATGTCTCCGTGCGTTGCTTAGTGCTGATACGATAAACATTTTTTCATTAGCGAACCATATCAAGTTCGCCATCGAAGCAGGGTAGCAACTGACAACACCAGTCGAGACTATCAAGCTTGTACCCGTGACGCATTATGACGTCAGTATTACGTCACGACTAGCACAGAATATTTAATGAACTGCCATATTTTGTTGCAATATTTTGAATTAATATTTCTTCAGCTACAACTGGTACAAATTTTGTGTAAATTGATCAACATTTGAGTAAATTATGAAAAAAACAAAAAGGGGTCCATTTTTGTGAAACATCGTGCGTGTAGTGTAAAGCGTAACAAAATACTAATTAAGTTATTTGTAAAAACACATCAAAACCAGATTATGCAGCTTATTTTTACCGTTAACGTGTTACTTTTTAATATTCTAAAACAGAAAAATTGCCACACCACTTCAAATAGTAAATAATAATTATAGTCTAATTATGCACTGTAGTCAGCTTAGCTATGAGAAAGATAGTAACAATATCGCCAATTTCCACAAAATATCTTTATGCACGCGCACAATGGCATGACTTCACGATCCTTACAGTTAGTCTCAAGTCTCAACTGACGAAGTATCATCATATTAAAATTAAATTAAATCGTTATTACACACCATCTGCACCTTTTAAAATGCGCCGACGAGTTAAAACGCAGCATTAAAACTTGGCAAATCTCCCCATCGTCGTATTGTTTATACCCAGAAATAACGTCGTATTTTGATAAGGTTAATAATTACAGCACAACAAATTTATTCATTTAAATTATGGTCGATAAAATAAATTTTTAAAAACAATCAGCGGATAACATTCTAGTAATGCTTATAGTGTGTTAACCAGAGTTCGTAAATTAGTTATAAATGACATTAAACTGAAGTTTAACAAACAATATCCTGTCTACAATATACCCAATATCGTATACAGTATAGGTTAAACTTGTAAAACTAGTAAACGACAGCACGTATATGCGTATATGCGTACGGTTATTCTGTGCCCGAGCGACTGCTTTGCAGCTTAAATACACGCAACGCTACAACAGTTGCCTATTAGTAGTAACAACGCCGAGTACCTTATCTGATATAGTTAACAGCCAATTTGTACATATTTATAACAAGAGCATAACATGATATCACACATTGATTATGTAAGTACGGTACATGACAAAAGACACAACAAACAATACAAATTATGGACTAAAATACTAAATATTGCATGTAGTATACAAAGGCATATCCTGGCAAACCTCTAGAACTGAATCAGTCTTACGGCTGACTATTCAAATAAATACAGCGCGAATCGAAACTACATATAGCTAAAAAGTTGTCACGCAGTGCCAATAAAAAGTCGATATTACCGTCTGGTTGAGAAAGGCGAACTTTTGTACTTTTGCACTCTGTAACGAATAACAACGATTTGTGCGTACATGTTGTCATTTACACCGCTCTCCGTTCAGTTGGTAAAAGTAAAACGGAAGGCAAACAACTTGAAGCAAAAAAACGCTTTTTACGTGCTGTTAATGTCTAAAAACATCCCCGACATTTTCGATCGTAAGTTTAAGAAGGATTATCATACTCGTATGTTAATATTTTGGCTACGAATATTTTGGACACAGCTTGTCATCAAATAAGCGTTCAGTTTCTCTCCCCACCCAACGTCTGATTCTGCATTACCTAGAAAAAGCAGACCAAGCGAAATATGCGTTAAAATAAACAAAAAAGTAAAAAAAGACATCCTCAACGTTATTGATCGTAACTTTAAAAAAATTAACAAAGTTTTGTTATTTTTGGCATGAATATTTCTAACGCAACTCGCTATTAAATGATTGTGTAAGTTTTCAGTTTAACCAACGTTTGCTTCTGCAGTAACTGGAAAAGCAGACCAAGCGCGATCAGCAAATTCCATCTACGTGTATACGGATCTGTAGCTCTATGTGAATGTTCGAAGTGTCTACCGCCAGCTCCAAGCTTCGACACAAGTCTTCAGTCGCTTAATTTGAGAAGTCTTTTACAGTCTTGTCGATCGGTCCTTGTGGCAGGTTGCCTCAGATAAGCTGAAGCGCTTCCTTGATTTCGGCGATGGTTTTCGGCTTTGTTTTAAGCTTGGAGTAAGCCTCCCAACATTGCACCCCCTCACGCGATAGTCTATTGGGTTTATATTTGGCAAATCTGGAGGCCACTGGTCCTTGGTGATGAAATCTGAACAGTTGGCCCTCAGCCCTTTCCGTGTGCTGCATGCTGTGTGCTGGCGCGCCGTCCTGCTGGAAGATGAATTCGGTGGGCAGCCGACTATTGCTTTAAGAACAATAATTAAATAATAATTTATAAAAAAAATAAATTACTGTTTTTGAAAATGTCATTGTGATGTCATCGGCAGTAACGTGGTAACCGGTTTTTTTTGAGAATTAAATTGCATTTTTGGCTTGGACATTTTTAAAGCTAAAAAATCGGTAGGCGGTCCATGTTAAAAAGTTTATAACTTTGCCTTTTTTCAACCGAATCATACTTTACTTGGCAATAAGATGTAGAAGGTTTCAGTAAGGAAAGCTATAAAATTTCAAAGTAAAATCCCAAACGGTTGCTGAAAAAACAGCAAAAAAATTTAGGGATCTACTTTTTGCCACACCCAGTATGTAACAAATTAATCAATACTAATGTTACTATTTTACACGTCAATTATGCTAAGAATGGCATAACACCATTCTGCGCTAGAGCGGATATTTCTAACAGCGATATAAGTAAACTAGAAAGCAGTCATAGCCCGCAGGTACCTCCGCCAAGGCAATGTTGTTCGGCAGGTGGCGTCACCATATTCACTTTGCCAGCGGTTCCCTTATGTTCCCTTTAACGCAATGGTAATGACAATTTTAAAGTGATCCAGAATCCAGGATTCCTGCCGGATCACCCTCAAAATTGAACCACTGGTAGATTGTGCCATGCTCGACAGTCCCTCAAAATTTCAGAAAGATCCGTCCATAACTTTTTGAGTTATCTTGCTAACACACAGAGAGACAGACAGACAAAAACCGGCAAAAACATTTCCTCCTTGGCGGAGGTAATAACATGCTAAACCAGCACGGCACAACGACAAACTGCGCGCCACGTGCTCGAACACAAACAAACTCGTGCATTTGAAAACGTTCACACTGTGAAACAAACAGTAAAACACGACTTGTGTTGACGCGAATGCGGCCGTCCGCCTATTTATGCGTAGGCTACTTGACGTACTGCACAGTAAGTGCATTGCAGTGAGCGAGTACACGCTACACACACTACCGGCCGTCGACCAGCGCGCGATCCTCCAGCCGTAAGTAAACACGTATGTGGGAGTGGGCACGCGTCACTTCTGGAGTTTTTGACGTCCGGTGACGACCTTGAACTTTGACCTAACCGATAATTGGCACATGATTATTCTTCCCCTGGGGATGATAGCGACGCTATTGTTTTGCTACGCTTTTTGCTATCGATTAGGATTCCGTATGGAACAGACGAACGGACAGACGGACAAGACGTGCGGCTTGTTAGCACGGTCGCATAAAAAGTCAAGAAAGGTGTGGAATGTAGCGTTGCTAGTAAGGGGAGAAACTGCCCGGAGCGTAGACGCCTTGTTGTAATGAAACAGGACGTTTACCATAGACTGTCGGGTACTTCTTACGTCGAACTATTCCGCCCGAGTCATCATCACGTAACCTGCGCGGCCTGTATGCGCCCGCCAGGCTGAGCCGCGAACAGTTCGCCAGGATGAAAACGATCGCGGTAAGAACGAGCACGATGAGAATGCCGAAGACGATCGTGATGATGGTGTTGACGCCGGTGTCTGTAGTTGTAGTTGTCGCGTTAGACGACTCGGTGGACATCTGCGGCTCGGCCGTCTCTCCTGTGCCCGTTGTGACTGTGACCGCTGTGCCAGTACCTGTCCCGGCAGTGACGCCCGTCGCCGTGGTGACACCTGTTGGAGCGGTGGCAGTGTTGGTAGCGGTAGCGGTAGCGGTGGAGGCGGCTGTTGCAGCGGTAGGAGGAGTAGTAGTCGCCGACGTCGTCGTTACTGCACACACACACACACACGCACACACACATGTTTCTGTTATCAGTCGGTCACTTATCACGTAAAAACGCAGCTCAAAATTACAATCGAAAGCTACTACAAAAACCAAATATACGTCCCGTCACCCAATTTAAAAAACCGTCGACAAAACCCGTATGCAAAAGCGCAAAATCCAACCCTAGCATAGCATGTACAGAATGCCCTATACTTATAACAGTACATCTTTGTTCATCATGGTAGCAAACACGCGAGTACTTAACTGACAGTGTAGTTCACATAGGACAGTCAGTAATAAACGTGTTCAGTAATATCGGCCACCTTATAAATTTGTTTCGTTTCACTCGTAACTGTGACGTAGAATATAATTTGGCCTGTATTCTACTCCAAGCCACTGGCCAGTGACCACATGGTCTGTACTTAAATCTACGAATCAAGAAGACCTTATCGGATTTTTTAAACACAGGCGGCAGTGAACATAGTCTGTAGTTGCTAGAGATAACAAAGTAAAAACGTGGCTATATTGTCTAGAATAAAACAATAATGAATCATTACAATATCAGAGCTATGATACATCATAATAGAACTTCTTTATGAGCTCATCCCCAATTGGCGTGAATCGTGCACATAGGCCTAGTTATGTCTGTTGTTCACACATTTATTTTTAAACACGAAGTAAAATTGTTAAGGGTGTCTTATACGTAAAACTCATTACTAAAAACGAACAGGTGGTTGAGTTAACTCTGAGGCAATACTATCTGCATCATCAAGGTCTTATTATTTTCTCTCTCCAAGTGTTTTTGTAGTCGAACTGCGCTACGGTCTTTCGTTGTCTATATACCAGAGAACATGCAACAAACCGAGGACGGCGGTTCCGGAGACATTGAACCTTTCGACGCAGACGAGTCCGTCGACTGACGAGTTGGCGACGCAGGTGAGAAAGAACTCACCTGGTTCAGCAACGGTTACCATGGCATTAGATGACGCCACTACGGTGCCGTTGAGCCAGTAGTAAGATGGTGACGGAGCGCCGCCTGTTGACGAACATATAAGTGTCGTGTTAACAATGATCTCTGGTGTAGGCATTGGACTCACCGTCAGGTTCGCAGGACAACCTGCCAACATAATTATACGCGCATAAATATCAAATATTTATGTAACAAAACTGTTCAGTTTATATACAGTGTAAAGGTGACATCGTGGTTGTAGATATAAAACAGCATAAATCACAATTCAAAAAATTCAAACTTTACCATTACACAGTCAGCAAAGTTCTTCTGACATTGTGTAATGGTGATGTTTGAATTTTTTAAATTGTGATTTGTGCTGTTTTATATCTACAAGCACGATGTCACCTTTACACTGTATATAAACTGAACAGTTTTTTACATAAATATTTGCAGTTTTATTGCCGTTGAAAGTAATCTAGAGCTGAATAAAATCGAACAGTAGAATAACCACTAC
>Ga0056128_1012771_pt1 | contig 10227 bp, 5 predicted proteins | sample WorMetLIZISLAND2_FD_71113 | JGI IMG/M metagenome (GOLD analysis project Ga0056128, IMG submission 71113) | Marine gutless worms symbiont microbial communities from Max Planck institute for Marine Microbiology, Germany - Olavius geniculatus... ... | reverse complement strand
ACTTGGGCTGTATGCTAGCTTAATTGGGCTTCGCCCTCGCCGGCTCAAAGTGCCGTCAAGGGGATGAGCTCCCTCGCAATGGACCTAGCTGTCTATGCGGAATCTTCTTCTTCTTCTAACGTTAGGCGTAACACTAAACCTGATCCTAACCCAAACTATAACCCTAACCCTATCTTTAATCCTAACCTTGACCCTAAACCTAGCGATTAATTCGGGTGCAGGTGAATTAACGGACAATAACTAGCTAGAGATGACGGGAAATGGCTTTTTACATTCCTATTCGCTTCCATTTTCATGCAGTCAATCCCCATTCCTTAGGGCGCTGGCGACTTCTTATTGGCTGTCAGTAGTAACCATGTCTTCATCTGTCGCGGGTTTGGCCGCAATTTTCAATGAAAAGTTTTAAGCTATAACTGGCCGTATTTCGGAATATTAAGGAATGGGGATTGACTGGGGATTCCCGTTTCCGAACAATTGTTCAGTCGTTGCGGCATAAACAATTTACGCCAATGGTACTCGACATTGACTAAAACAATATCTGTCATTTTGCGCAGCAGTTAAAACATTTTTATTTTGCAGATATTGATCACTAGTAGAAAGTCGCACATTGGCTTTCAAATGACATAAAACTCATTGACCTTGGATGACTTTGAAGGGTTATAACGCGCTATGGTATGCCAATCGTGAGCTGTTGTGGCTAAACGATTAGTCGTAACGGGTCGGCGATGGTACCATCGGATAGGGCGCTGGCGACTTCTTATTGGCTGTCAGTAGTAACCATGTCTTCATCTGTCGCGGTTTGGCCGCAATTTTCAATGAAAAGTTTTAAGCTATAACTGGCCGTATTTCGGAAACGCTGAGATATAGGACCAAGGTTGTTACTGATTACTAATCAGGAAATCGCATACGTTGTTTCAGATGAAGATCATCGACCTTGGATGATCTTAAAGTTCACTGACAACCAGTACGGTCGGCTATCCTAGCGACAGCTGGGCTTCTTGTTCTAGATTTGCATCTGAGTAATGACAGTAGTTGTGATGGTGGAAACAGGAACCGCAAAGCTCTGGAGAGTCGCAGTCTTGCGGACGACGAGCGCATCACGTTCTTGGAAACCCAGCTTAAGGAGGCCAAATACATCGCCGAAGACGCCGACCGCAAATACGACGAGGTCTACATTCTGTCATTATGTGTATTTCTGATGTTAAAATATCCGAGATTGGGAAATAAGGCATAAAAAAATTTCCGTGCTTACAGTTGTTGTCCGACCTCAAAAAGTCTTCATACAAAAACATTTTTATTGGACACCTCAAAATATTACTGCAATATTTCTGTTTGCTTTTCCAGCTGTAGGCCTACTACTTGAAACAAACTCTTTGCATCTAGATTGTTATGCTGCAGGATTTTTAGGTATACTTTAGTTGTCCTGGATACGATTCAGTGCGTCACTTTGTTTGATATGGGCTTAAGCTGCTATGAAATGCTATAAAAAATGTTTGAATGATTGCTTCTTTCTACTTTTTCGCCACACTGCAGTTGGCACCACGAGTATTTAAAAGTCTAATTGACGCGCTACAGCTATAGCATAGCTATTTTTTACAGGGTTGGACGCGGGTCACTTTTATGGACCCGATCCGACCCGACCCACACAAACTCTGACCCGACTCGACCCACGTTTTGGAGCTAATGAATGACCCGTGACCGGACCGACCTGACCCGGCCCAGTCATTTTAAGCTAAAAAGTCGGAAAATTGTAACAGAATTTTAATTGATTAATCAATTACTGTCGTCTGTCCGTTTGTCTGTCCGTCACGGATGTATTGTGGCTAAACGCTAAGTGATATATAGCGCCAAGGTTGCTATTGATCACTAATAGAAGTCGCATATGCCTTTTCAAATGAGATAAAATCATTGACCTTGGATGACCTTGAAAGTCAGTACTGCAACAGGAACTGTATAGGCTGTAACGCGTATTTCCTAGCCACAACTGGGCCTTCTTGTTTTATTGTTCTCGTGTTCATCAGTCTTCGTTACTATCATCGTCATCATCATTTTAGTTAATTAACGCATCTTCTAGTATACAGAATCGCGTATTTTGCGTTAAGCCTACAGTAACGTAAATGGGCTGTAAAAGTTTTTTTTCTGAGGGTTCAAAAATCATTATAATCATTTTTCTTACTGCGGACACAAATATGATTATGCTCGGTTGTTGATTGATTTGTTTATTGGCAGAATTATACACGAATTCTGACGAAACTTCGAGGAGGGTGAACTCTTGAAATTGTGGTAATAGTGTCAGTAATGGAGCTGAAAAGAAAGACGCGACTTTTTTCACTGAAGGCTTAGGTTGGTAAAGTGGCGTAGCGGTAACGCGTTTCGTCCGATCAACGAAGTTACTGTACGCCGGGCCCGGTTAGTACTGCGATAGATGACTGCCTGTGGGCAGGTAAACCATCTCGGTATGTAACCAGCCACCTAGGCCAACTCAGCCTTCCATCCTTCCGGGTAGGTAAATTGAGTACCGGCCTATCTGGCTGGGGTTAAGGTGGGGCGCATCCACCTGTGTCGGACGGCAGGTAACACTGCGTGATTCCGTACGGCAGGTGACGCTCCGTAGCTGTATCACCACCTTTTAACCCTTTTTCATTGCTGAGACTGTTTGGGCGCTTGTGTGATGTGTAGGCTGCGCGTAAACTGGCGATTGCTGAAGTGACGCTGGAGAGCTTTGAGAGCCGTCTCGAGGCCGCTGAGTCGTAAGTGACGAAATAGATTGATTCAGTTAATTTTTAATTTATCAATTACAATTTGAGCAACAGTAACAAAGAAAAATTAGTTTTTTTACTGAAGAATAAAATTTACGATATTTATTTTACATTTTTTATTAATAGACAACATGTATGTAAATGGGCAGCAAAATTTTTTTCGGAAACTTTAAAAAATCATTATTATCACATTATGCTGACTACATGAGTGCATTTCAGAGAGCATTTTTTTCGTGGACACACGTACGTTTCTTTTTTTCTTTTTTTCTGTACTTTGTTTACGATGAAATAATAAATATAAATATTAGTAAATACTTGATTATTTTTTACACACGCAATATGAGAACTCATAGTGAAAGTCCTTGATACTTTAGGTACTAATTTTGTTGACGAAAATTTGCAGATATCAGTCAGACAATTGCAAATTTTTCCCCTCTTCCCCAAACATTTTTAACTCGTAAAGCTGCTGCTGGTATCAAGTAAGTAAGCTTTTCTGACATCTTGTTGTTTGCAGTAAAATCGTCGAGTTGGAAGAAGAGCTGAAGGTCGTCGGCAACAACATGAAGTCTCTAGAGTTGTCCGAGCAAGAGGTACCGCAGTTTACTTACTCAAAATTAGAGCTGTCGAATTAATGCGTTCACTTAACGCGTTAACGCGTCAAAGAATTAACGCGTGTTAAAAAATTAACGCACATGCGTGAATTTGCTAAATTCTGTAAAACAGAATATTCTATTGAACTGCGAGCATTTGACGATCGCATAATATTCAAGTAATTAAAAATTGTTTTGCTACCGTTCCATCACTACAGTGTCACGGTCTTGCGACACAGCCACGAGTTCGTCGGTCGTCATTCCAGTCGCCCTTTCGATGTTGTCCACCTATAATATCAGCAGTGTTAATGATGAGTCATTAACGCGTCAACGCATGGGTTAAAAATTTACGCAGTGCGTTAACGCGTTAAAAAAATAAGGCCTCGACAGCACTACTCAAGACCGGTTTCAATGCAAGAGCACAGGAAGCGTAAAAATGTGCACCGCAGGCAATTAAAACTGAAAATAAATTAGCCAGTGATCGCAGGTAGTAAGCCTATTTCTTCATTTCAAGTTCGAGCTAACGGTGTGTTACTCATACACTCATACACCGACGCCAGCTATTTTGTTCTTCTAGCTCTGTTGTTTAATTACAATGTCCTACATTGATTTTGCATTTTTACATGCAATTTTGCACGATATACTGAGCGTTAAGCATAGGTTTCAACAGTCAACACAGTTTACAGTCTATTGTGCGAGTGCAACGATGCACAATACAATGCAGACCGTGTTAAAACGTACTTATTTCACGGCCGTGATCGACGGCGTGTTCCGCCTGAACGCACATGTGACATACAGATGCGAGACGCTGTCATTCGTCGCGCTTGAGTGAAGTGGGATTATGGGCATTTATAACACTCCAGACAGTGTAATCAGACTGAGAGATAGAAAGACTAAATAGGTCATAAAATAAGTACCGTTAGCTGTAACTTTAGCCATCCTTTTAACAGTGATGTAGTTGACTCCGTTTTGTTCGCGTCCAATGACTTTGACGAGTCGTGGCAGGGGTATGGGCAGGGAACTTATAAACTTATAAACCCGAATCCCTGTTGGAAAATTGTCTTTGGAAAATACAGTCTTTGGAGCTCGAAGTCCCTTGTTCGGAAGCAGAAGCAACAGTCTGAACACCGGCGTCGGAAATTAGCACTGTTTTCTGACGGAAAATTGCATTTTTGTTTGCCCTTCCAACTTTTTGTACCCACAACGCTGCCGGACAATAAAGTGGTGTTTATAAACATAAAATCTGGTGTTCGCAACCTGAGCATGCACTGAGAAGAATTTACAAAGGCTCAGTAGTGGTGCGTGTTAGAAATTAGTCAACGTGTGTTCGTTGATGATAGGCCTACATTAACAAAGCAGTTAGACTACCGGTATATACGAAAATTAAGTAAGTAAGTAAGTAAGTATGTGAATATTTAAAGTGCACAATGTCAGCCAGTGACCGAATCTGAGGCACTTGGCTGAGCCGCTATAGGTGGAGCAGTAGGCCTGCTGGAAGCAGTGAGTTTTAAGGAGGCGTCGCAAAGTGTCTGCAGAGGTAGAACTACGGATGCTAGAAGGTAGTGAGTTCCAAACTGTGGGGGCTGCAATGCTAAAATCGCGGGAGGCAAAGGTTGTGCGGACACGTGGAACCGACAAAAGATTGGTGTTGGCAGAACGCAGAGAACGTGTGGGAGTGTGGTAATTGAGCAGAACACATTGGCACAACAGCTTGACCTGCAAGTCACAGAGCACTGAGTACGTTTCTAGTAGCTCCGAATCCGCGTTTAAGTCCTGAAAAACAAAGACTCTAGTCTGACTCAAGTCTATTATTGAATTTAATGACGACTATAGTATCTGTACATACCACTGTTGTTAATGAGTTGGTATGCTTGTGTGATGTTTGTAAGCAATAGGCAATATAACGAGTTTTGATCAAACTAAACGTAATGTTGTTTATGTGAATTTAGGCTCTGCAGCGTGAGGACAGCTATGAAGAAACGATTCGTGACCTTACGGCTCGTCTGAAAGATGTACGTTTACTACGGTAGATTTTAGATGGCCTGTCTAAACTGTCAAAATTTTAAGCTTGATTAGCCGAAATAATAAGTCATTGCTAAACATTCATTGATAAAATATTTTTCCGACTTTAAAAAGTGTATTCTGGGCTTATAAAATCTCTTGCGTCCATGAATGTGTCTCGTGTCCATTGTTTTGTAAACGAAATTATCACCACAATTTCGGATTAAATTTGGAATATAATTTTTTTAAACATTAAAGTAGTAGGCCAAATCCACTAAATGCCAAAAGGTATTTCGTTTAAGTTAAATTTCTTAAATATATGACAAAGTGTCACCGGTATTCGACGACACGAATACGTAAGCCCCTACTTGCTCAATTATTATAGGAAAGGAAGCCAACGGACAACGCATAGGTTCGTTTTTGTGTTTCTTCTTAGTTTTATCATTCTTCTGGTTATGTGCAACCTAACCTATGTCTAACCTAACCCTAACTTTAACCCTAACCCGTCAGCACCGGCGTACCTCAGTCAACACAGTGGAACTCGGTCACTGAGATCATCGGATGTTCCACTGCTCCATGTGCCCTTCAGACGATCGTTCAGCTGCGCTGCACCGACAACCTGGAACTCTGCCTGCTTCTGTCATTAACTGTGACACTCTCTCTGTATTTAAATCTAAGCTAAAACTCACATATTCAATTGTGCATACAGCTAACTGACCTGCTCTGCCAGCGCCTCTGAAGCTACGGCACTACGGCGCTATACAAATGTATTATTGTTATTATTATTATTTGCAGACTGAAAACCGTGCCACTGAGGCCGAGAGAACCGTATCTAAGCTGCAAAAGGAGATCGACAGGCTGGAAGGTACGTGGCATACTTGATGTAGAATCTTTCTGTAGCATCTTGTGTAAGCTTACAAACAAATGGCCTGTGATGTTAGCAAGACCGCATCGGTTTTGCCAATAAAGTTGTTTATTATTTTTTTGCAGACGATTTGTGGACAGCTGCTGACAAGCTAACACATCAAGCAGCACATCCTAAGTTTCTAGCTCAATACCCCAACATTGTCTGGACTTAGATAAGTTAAGGCGAAGGCTGACGACACTGGTGGATACTGAGACTAAAATCTAGGAATACCTACTACTGCATCAGTCTGCTCGTGGACTTTAATTTGCTAAACTGCCGTGGGAACACGAAACATTAGTTATGCTATAGACCCCCTACGTTTAGGCAGTGTACGCACAACCTAAACTGTTGAGGTAATTTAGTGTCTTTTTGCCGATAGCTTTTTGTCACTGTTTCAGTTTGTGGTTTACTCACAGACGTTCTATGCATGGGCGCCCACAGAAAATTTTTCCAGAAGGATAGCATAGAGGTCGACACGCCAGAAATTGGGAGTATCGCCGTTTCCTTATCAGCTGCAGGTCGACGGGTAAATTACATAGGTTGTTTGTTGCGAACCTTTCGCAGATATGGGGTGTTTACACGATGAAGCAAACATGAAGCAAACTTAGAGCACACGTCGTGCACGTCCGTTTTAAATACGTTTGCTTCATGTTTGCTTCATGTATGCTTTGTCGTGTAAACGGGGTAATACCTGAAAAAAATCGCTGATGATAAACTAGTGTCAATGGTAATAATGATAATAATGTTGATGATGATGCTGATGTTGATAATGATGTGCAGACGAGTTGCTGGCGGAGAAGGAAAAGTACAAGGGAATCAGCGAGGAGCTCGACGAAACCTTCACCGAACTCGCCGAATACTAGAAGACGCCATCGTCGCCATCATCTTTTTCTTCCTCATCCGGTTCTTTCCTTCTTCAAGCCAACACTTTCGGCAGTCTCTGCCTCGTCTATACGGCAACTCTGCGTCGTCTGCAGCCGATCTTCAGCTTTCCTGGTGGTCAACACTGTCTGCTGGTCTTGTTCAATTTTGCAATTCGCTGCATGGGGAGGGGGGCACTTTGCACGTCTTCATCGGCAACTTATCGATAGGTTTCCAGCAAAGTTTGGATTAATTGAAGTAGTCGGAGAAAGTTCGGTTTACTCCTCGGCATTCGTCGTTGTGTCAGAAAGTTCGTCTGCGGTTCGACAACCCCGTCTCTAACACCCAACCTCGCAGCTGCTGCAGCTGCTGCAAAATCTTGCGCCTGCCTATTGCTGGTCACTTGGGCTCGAGATCTCGTCGATTATTTTCCGCCGCTGGTAAGGTCTGTGAGTAAGCAAACAAATCGACCCGTTCGGTTCTCCGTTTTCGTTAAATCGCTTCACATCACGCGCAGTGGGCCGTAAAAAAATTTCGGTGCTTCTGGTTGCAGCTGGTAAAAATTAGCGACGGGGGCGGCAAATTTTTTTTATTAATTATTTCTATATTATGACGTTTTGTGCAATATTACCCAACGACTTATAAAAACGAATTGTCACACTAAATAGTACTCACGAGAATTTGAGCAAAGATACTGCAACATTTTAGGCTAGACGCAAACATTATTTTTCAGTAAAATTTCGAAATCATACTAAAAACTGAACTGATGTTTTTAAAGGTGTAATAAAAATTTTAGGGACGCAGGTTACTTTCTAGGGACGGAAGAACAGAAATTTTTTAAGCCTGGGTGAGAAGCCACGTGGTTTTCCCATTGCTGCTGCTGCTGCTGATGTGGATGTTTCAAATTGTTGATAGCTGACGTCACTGATGACGGATGTGTGCGTGCGTGCGTGCGTGCGTGAGTGATCATAGTCAAAGGTAAACGCGCCGACAGTCAGCTAGCCGGGAATGGAAAGGATATTGTAGCCAGAGTTTGAATCAGTTGAAAATAGTCTGTATCAATGCCCTCTGTGTTTTAAAGGTTAGGCTACACTGCCTATTAGAGGTTTCTCTTTAGGGGGACGCAAAGTAACTTAGTCGGAAATGTGGACTTGTCAAACGTAGATGAAAAATAGCAGTAGAAGTAGTAGTATGAGCCGTAGCTGGGTAAGTTAAAGTACTGGTTTTTCCAGTGTGCCAGATTTTAGCCGAGGAAGTTTTTCTTGATTTTTCGTGTTTTTTTAAAACTTTGTGCCAAGCAATTGACGTGGGAAGGTTGGACAAAACACCTTCGATTCCCCGTGGACTGTTTTACCGCTAATTCATACTCTGGAGTTAACCGGCCCGACGTGTTCGCTGGTTGTCTGTCGGCTTATAAAAGCGTGTTTGTAGCTCATGTAAAGAAACGTTGTCGTCGTCGCCGCCGTGTCTGTCGTAGTTGCTTTAGCACTGTAGAACTTCGTCTCCCGCCGGACTATCGTGCAAACGATGTTGATGATATTTATACTAGCGATGAATGTGTAACACATTTCTTTTGTTTTCTTTTCGTATCGGCAGCCGCCCGCCGCCGGGCGCGCTGTGATCGGCGATGGTGCTTAATTCGCGCGAGCATTTCTAACGTTTTGTGCCGAGACAATTAAGTAATTAATGATGATCAATTTTTTTAATCATCACGCATGCACATACTGCTTATCCGTCCTCTGTCTGGTCAGTAGTTGGTGTCGATCGGCCGATTGTCTGTAATATTATAAGAATGCGCAGATGGATTTGAATAAATAAACGTGGAACGACGTATACGACTTTTCGGCCTCGTTGTGGCGTTGTAGTATAGCTGGGTTCGGGTGACCTTTGACCCCACAGATAGAAGTGGATAGGGTTCCCCGATTTGTCGAAACGGGTTGGGTCTAAATTTATTGGATATTCTAAGGGTTTGGTCAGGGTGATAGTAGTAACCTAATCTGTTCTTTGTAATAGTTGTTATAAACTGTGGAATGAAATAACATAATACCATGTTTACACGATGAAGCAAACATGAAGCAAGCATGAAGCGAAGATGAAGCAAACGTATTCAAAATAAGCTTACGCGTGCGCGACGTGTGCTCTAAGTTTGTTTTATGTTTGCTTTATCGTGTAAACAAGGTGTAACTGTCTCTGTGGCAGTCAACAGTTTTAATTTTCAGTTAAAACAACTCTATACCACAAAATCTCGTACTTATAGCTCCGCCACTTTTAAGCGGTGCTGAAGGCATTATCTGTTTGTCCGTCTGTTGATGTTGTTTTCGCGATATCCTTATGAATACACCGTGTCCGGGAAAAAACATGGCGAACATTATCGATTGTCACTTGAAGTAGGGATATCCAATTTTCATAATTTTTGGTACGATTGTTTCTGGCACAACTGGCCATCAAATGACCGCTCAGTATTTCACCTCACTCAGTGTCTGCTTCTGCACTACATAGGAAAAACCAAACCAATGAAAGTTAGAATAAACAAAAATGCGTCAAAAAGCATCCCCAATATTATTGCGACTTGAAGAAGGATTGACATATTTTAATAATTTTTGGTGCGAACATTTTTGACATTACTTGCCATCAAATGACAGTTCTAGTTTCCACCTCACCAAATGTTTGCTTCTGCACTACCTGGGACGTCTCTATCTGCAGCGGTTTGGCCGCAATTTTCATAAAAGTTTCAAGCTATAAGTGGCCGTATCTATAAAATGGTGAGAGATAAGACCAAGGTTACTATTAATCACTAATAGGAAATGCTAAGCCCTTTTAGATGAGATAAAAACCATTGATCTTTGATGATCTTGGAGGTCAGTACTGCAACAGGAAATGTATAGGCTGTAGCGCGCTTTCCCTAGCGACAGCTGGGCTTTCTTGTTTTTATCTCTTACAGCCACTGTTACCACTGTTGATCGTCATACGATTTCATAGAAATCTGATGGGGGAGCAGTCCGTTGAACGGTGAGTTGACGGGTTCGTCTTCTCATCACTAGTTCCACCTCACCGGCATTCGACGCCAAGCCCTGGAGTCTCTCCGCACAGCGAGCCACGGTCCGCGCCG
>Ga0056128_1012767_pt1 | contig 10229 bp, 8 predicted proteins | sample WorMetLIZISLAND2_FD_71113 | JGI IMG/M metagenome (GOLD analysis project Ga0056128, IMG submission 71113) | Marine gutless worms symbiont microbial communities from Max Planck institute for Marine Microbiology, Germany - Olavius geniculatus... ... | reverse complement strand
GCATCGAAGCAGGGTAGCAACTGACAGCACCAGTTGAGACTATCCAGTTTGTACCCGTGACACATTATGACGTCAGCAATACGTCAAGACTAGCAAAGAATGTTTAATCAATATTTTGAATTAGTATTTTTAGCTACAACTGATACAAATTTTCTGTAAATTGATCATCATTTGAGCGAATTATGAAAAAAACAAAATGGGGTCCTTTTTATGAAGGCGAGATCAGCTACTTCTACTGGCGGCGGTTTTCCTTAGTCGATAACGCCGTTGGTCTCATCAACGAAGTTAATCCCGGTTAGTACTTGGACGAGTGACCGTCGGCAGGCGAGTAAACCATCTCGGTATGTAACCAGCCATCCAGGCCAACTTAGCCTGGCCATCCCTCCGTGGGTAGATGCAACGAGTAGTACCAGCGAAAGGTGGGACGTGAACCGCACGATGCACTAGCCCCGTATCCGTGGTTTGGCAGTGTAAACTGGTGTCTGGCTGATGGCTAAGAAAACGGAAATCAGTGCTGCTCTGTGGGCATAATGACTCTGGAAGGACGTTACGTATTTGACATTTATCTACTACACGTAGGTTTACTGACATTGTTATGCGTCCAAGGACGAGGGTTCTCTGTGACAGTTGTTGACTAACGGTTGTCCACTGGTGGTCTGCCGCCAGCGTCGCGTTCTGACATTTGTCCAGCTTCGTCTGAAGCTCCGCCAGCAACATGTTGCACGTCATCTTCTCCTCGTTCTTCTCCTAACAAAAAAACATCATCATCATCATTATTATTCGGTGGCCAGGTAGTGTAATGGTTAGAACGTTGGACTTGCGATAGAAAGGTCGTTGGTTCCATTCCCGGTCGTGTCACTATCAAGTGATGGTTGACTGTCTACGGACAGACACAGCATCTCGCTATATAACCAACACTAAGATCAACTCAGTCTTCCATCCTTCCGGGGTAGGTAAATGAGTATTGGCCCATCTGGCTGGGGTTGAGGCGGGGTGCGTTCACCTGTGTTAGATGGCATGTAGCACGGTATAATCCCATATGACAAGTGATGCTCTGTAGCTCTAAGATGGATTTTCCATGAGGAAAGTTATGCCATTTAACCGTTGACCGTCAGCAGCAGCGGAAAGCACGAACGATTATAACTAGACCATAGGCCTATGTCAACCCGGCACCGACATATTATGCGGACGTCCGCTGAGAGGTGCGCAACCCTAACCCTGACCCTGACCTTTAAACTAAAAACTGGCACAACGGTTACTTCTGCCCTGGGAAACGTTCACGCCATTTTGGTTTTTCGATACCCCTTTGTTTTCAAGTTAAGAGCCCGTACGCGACAGACGAACAAATGGACGGACGGACGGACGGCAATGGGGCTTATTAAGACGACCGCATAACAAGTAAAAGCTTTGAGTTAGCACAAGCCTCCGTGAAGACTTTCCTCGACACAAATCGCCACCAAATTTTGATGAGGTGTTCCGTGAACGACGTCCCTCCAGACTCGAGAAACATTCGTCCAACTGCAGACAGCGGCAGAGACATAACCTTCCCTCCCTCGGCGGAAGTAAAATCATAACTGACGAATGAAACCTGGCTCCCGCAAGACAAGCAGTTTCTTAGACAAGATTGTGTGTAAATAAGTAAGTAAGTAAGTACAATACGTAATTAAGCAAGTATTATTACTGTTATTACTATTATTAACGCAGCTGGTGACGAGCCTTATTATGTCAGCTAAAAAATAAATCGCAGCCTAATAAACAGTTAATAAAATCGAGTCTTAAAATCATCAAAAACGAGGAGCAATTAAGTATGCAAGTACTTCAGTGTATTTGGCCATATCTTGTCTTTCGTCGTCCAATAGTTCGTTGCTTATCTGCAGTCGCTCAAGCAGATCCTGTGAACAACGCATTAATCCAAGCAGAATGTTGTTATTAATTTTATCATTATCATCATTTATTCACGAAAAATACAGAAAAAACTCCTGAAGGCAAAAACAGCTGGCAAGACATAGCAAGCTTATAGCAGCGCGTACGATAGCTTAACTAGTGGCTTATATCACCCAAAATAACAGCAGTTCAAGCTAACCATATCAATTCGTTTAGTTTATAGCGGGGCCACGTCATATCGCATCTTCCAATAGTTAAGCTTTGGCGATTTTATTCTTTGATCAGCACAAGTAGCTTGAGCCTTGAGGGAGTTCGAACTAACCGAATTTTCCCCTGCCTTTATGCACTATTCTTCTCCTTTTTCTTCTACTCCTTCCATTCCATACCCTTTTACCACCTTTGCTGGTCCTCACAGTCCAGTCAGTGCTCTAAGAAAGGCTTCCTAGCAGTTGCAGCCCAGGTCTGTACTCAAGAATGGGGTCCTCGACGATTGTTCTTGACCTCGATGACAGCTAGAGGACAAAAAATCGTGACTTTGGCCTTGGCCTTTAGTCACTTGTAATGTCTAATGAAAGTGCTCTGTGCAATGAAACTAAAACTATGTTTACTTTTTCCCCGTACAAAAACAAATGAGGACGATGATGACGACACTCATCCCTTTCATCTACCCCTCCCCTTCCCCCGCAAAAAAATGTAAGTGAGTGTGTAAGTGAAGGATCCAACATGTGGTCCCATCCTCTTGTTGATGAGAACTAGAACTAGAAACATAAAAATGACTGCACGTGCACACAAACTGTAGGCTACCTCGTGGGTGGCGATCAGGGTCTGGTAGCGAGACATGATTTCGCTGATCTCATGAAAGTCTCCGGCGACTTCAAGCACCTTGAACATGTACTGCTGATACTGCTTGTGAGTTTGCAACTGTTTCACCAGATCAGTCCGGTATTCCACAAGGCCCTCCGAATCCACCATTAGACTGAACAACACATGGTTAGTACTGGTTAAAGGCGGGTTCTAACACACACACACACAGTAACTAGGTCAAGTTGGCGTAGCTTTGATCAATCACCTTGCTCATGTACTGTTGATACTTCCTCTGAGACTGTAGTTTGTTGATGAGCCGTGTACGCTTGCGCGTTAGCTGCTCCAACTCCGCCGTCAAACTAGTAAGTAAGTAAGTAAATAAAAACGTCTCACTGTTTCAATAGAAAGCAGTCGTAGCCCGCAGGTACCTCCGCCAAGGCAAAGCTATTCGCCAGGTGGCGTCACCATATTCACCTTGCCAGCGGTTCCCTTATGCCCCCTTTAACGCAATGGTAACGAAAAGTTCAAAGTGATCCAGAATCCAGGATTCCTGCCGGATCACCCCCAAAATTGAACCACTGGTAGTTTGTGCCATGCCCGACATACCCTCAAAATTTCAGAAAGATCCGTCCGTAACTTTTTGAGTTTTCTTGCTAACAGACAGACAAACAAACAGACAAACAAAAACCGGCAAAAACATAACCTCCTTGGCGGAAGTAATTATCGCTAGCTTGTACAACTTTAAAAATAAACTACTGACATGTTGCTACAAAAAATTATGTCAGACCAGTGCCGACATACTGTTGTCTCCTTGACCTTTGAGTTTTGACCTTTAAACTAAAAATAAGCCTATCAGTTATTTCTAACCTGGCAAACGTTAACACCAATGTCGGTTTTCTGCCCCTCTGAGTTTTTGTGTTATAAGTGTGTACATGATGTAAAGGCAGACAGACCGACAGACTAATGAGCAATACCCCTACTGCAGCCTATCAGGAAGGCTGCACACTACCCACGAATGTCGACTAATGTGTCATGGCTGCCACGATCCCTATAATGTAGATGGATACACATGGGAGGTGCCAATGCTATGGTCAGTGTGGCCAATTGGCACCGTTTATCACCGGGAAGAAATGTTTAATCCAATGTAATAGCACTTTTACTTTTTTACTTTCTCGTCACCCATTGCTTTGGACACTATGTTCCGTTTGTACAAACTTGAATATTTGGCCACACGGTAATTTGCATTAAAGTTTTAAATAACTTGTTTAAAGAGTGCTTTAACAAAAGTGCAGGGGCTATACTTTGGCCGCCGATGGTGCGAATCAATTTGATAAACGCAAAGAAATAATCAACAAAATGATTTTCAAGCAATTTCCCGTTTCCCGAAAATGTCACGTCTCACTTTTAGTTGTATGATCAACTGCAATAAAATTATTCATACAATGAAAGAAATCAATAAATCAATCATTGTTGTTTTATAGTTAAACTGCGATATCTCACGTTGAAGTAAAGCTACCGTTCAATTTCGCGGCCTTTCAGTTCCGTCAATTCACGTTCATCGTCGATCTTCTTTAGAGCACGACCTTTCTTAGCCTCGTTCTCCTACCAGACCAAACGAACACATAAAATCAGATGAATTTACCAACAGACGTCTCAACTAAAGCTCAGAGGCCCTTAGAAAACCCAATAAAACCAACTGGGTTCGGTGGGTTGGGTTTTTAAAAAGCAATATTCTTTTCAAAAAAATGATGATGAAAAATCATCATCACCGTCGTCATCGACATCCTAGGCCGGTTAACCATGGTCTAAAACTAAAAAACCACGTTGGCCCAGTGCCGACATATTGTGCGGTCGTCCGCCCGACCTTTGACCTTCTGAGTTAAAAATCAGTGCATAGGTTACTCGTGATCTGTGAAACATTCACACCAATTCTAGTCTTTTCTCACCACTTTAGTTTCATATTAAGAGTCCTAAGGGACGGACGGACAAACACACGGACAGGCAAAACGTGTAATGCGGCCTATTAGGTCGTTCGCGCACATATCAAAGCTATTTCCGAGATCATATCAGCACAATATAAAAATATAAAATTTCACATCTAAACAGTTAAAACCGAGCAACTGGGACGTAATTTACAGAACTTTCTAAGGCGTTTCTATAGGCAAAAATTACGCAAACATTCTGAACGAAGAATAGTCTGGGCAGAAAGAAAACACTCTTTACAAAACTTACGTAAAAACTTAATTAGGTCAGCTCATAAAATGTCTCTAAAAAACCTTAAAAATGCTATGAAAATATCTAGCAAGTGTTAGACCCAACCCCAGAGCATCAAGCTTTGTGTGTTTCGACCTGATTGGAGAACGTCGTTTGAAGAATGCGGCGAAGCTTACTCACCGTGAGGAACGTGTTGAACTTCTCCAGCGAGCGACGCAGATCCAACTCCTTGGTTTCCAGTTCTTCCCGACGTTGCTTCAGACCTTCCATCTTCAGCTGGAACTCCTGAATACGAAGCACCCAAAATGCAAACAAAACGTTAACAGTAGTGTACTTAAGGAGAGGACGCGAAGAACGCCGTCCCAACGCCGTCCCCTCCGGCCCGCTCGAAACGTTTTCGGCCTAAATAATATCAAAACAAGGGGAAACGATAATACAGTAGCATTTGTCCAAATATGCCTGCAATAACTGAAAAATCTAGCCTCTCCCTTTATATGCATCTTTATTCACCATGAGAGGTAGCAAACAAATACAAAATAAAAGAAAAAAAATTAACTAATTACAGTTCATTACAGTTCATATATAGCTGAATAGTTCGTACTTTCACACAGAACATAATAGGCCCACCGACAGCGACACGCATCGACAGCAACAAATACGACAACCCTTTTTTACTAAGTATTTATCGTACCTTTGAACATCTATAAAGAAAAATAGGTCAAATACAAAACACGATGTCACGAGATGCGGTTTCTGGATTGCAAAGATGCTCCTAAATACGTTTGCGGCCAAGGCTCTGCTCCGGAGTCCGAACACCACTGAGAAAGCTCACACCCCCCTCTAACTGGATATACAAACGGGAGACACTATCAGTCGTCACGCTTGAATGAAGTGAGATTATAGGCACTTAAATAACACTCCAGTGAGTTCAGTCATCATAATAAAAGATAGGAGGACTAGGTGAGCTTTATAATAGATTACTTGGATTGTTTCTATATTACCTCTTTCTGTTTGCTAAGCGCCTCCTCGACCTCGGCCTTTTCTCTGCGTAGAGCCAGCAGGTGAGTGGCTGGAGTGAGGTATGTGCAGTAGTCCTCGCGTACTGGCGTCTTACTGTATCACATGTATACACCACATCATATCCACTCATCGTGCATCGTGCAATAGCACATGCTATGTGCACAACAATACCGTCGTAGTGACTAGTGTACACCGTGGGATGCCTTTCTCCATCATGTGTGTAGTGCGTTCACGTTATCATTTACCTTGTAACATTATGAATAATAGCAATAGCAACCTTGGTCGTATCCAGCAGAGTAGTGGGTAAAAAATAGGCGAGACAAAAAATTGCAGTTCTCCTACAGAATTCTAATAGACAGCTGCGAATTGCCTACAGAGATTACAAAAACTCAAAATATCTAATTTAGTCAATAAAATACCCCCTAAATAGAGGTTTGGAGTTTCAAATGTTGCATTTTTGAACGATAATTTTCGGACAAAAAAGTTTTTCCAACAATTTTTCGACAGCCAAAAATTAAGGGTGCGCAATTGCCCCGCTGCCTTCCCCTCCCCCCTACCACGACGCCACGACGCATCGTTTTTGAGACTTAGGCTACTCGCATATGTTTAACAAGAAAAGCCCTGCTAACGCAAAGGGGAACGCGCAACAGCGGTGCATGTTTGAAAATCCAGTAAAACAAAATCAGTCGCCAGAGGGCGCCAGAGGACCGGCGGCTAATTATCTATAGTGATTTACTTGTATTCACTAAAGGGCGTGACCTGTCTCGCTCTGCCAACGCCTCTCATTTAGCGCCTACGTTCGGGGTGACTCATTTTGAATATATGGAAAAGCTTCACGGATCCTGAAACTAGAGTCTTCTAGGTAGCCAAAGGTGAAAATTTGGTGATCCTGTCTTGCACCGTTTTTGACTGATCCACCCGTGTGACAGACGGACAGACAGAATTGCGATGGCTAAGACGCGCTACAGCAGTAGCTGCTGTTGCGCGTAAAATCGATCGATATATTCCTTTACCCCTCTCCCTTGCCCTGCTAAATTTCCGGATAAACTATGCAGTGCAAATCCTTCATGGAGCCGCCATTGGAGACTGGCAGAATACTGGGCGGAATGGACTGCAGGACGAACAGAACACAGCTAATATAGAACATCCGAAAAAAAGCAAGCTATGCTGACGTCCTGTAAATTTGTAAAAAAATCTATTAGGTACGAACCGTTGCTGCGGCAGCATATCCAAGACAGTGCAGACGAAAAATCCGAGAGAAAAATCTGCGTGAAATCTCGCTCATATATACAAATACACGCAGACTGTAATCAGTGCCTAACGACTGCACTGCCAGAACCGCCGCGAATCCGAGAAACCGTTATAAGACTTCCCGGACAAAAGCACCCCCTTACATAAGCCCCTATCAAATCTGTTGTGCAGAACCCAATAGCGTATATTTAAGCGGCTACTGCATTTATTTCAGGGGTCTGGACCGCCGAAAGCTGAAGCTGAGTTTTAAGCAAGACATGAACGCCAAGGGTGGGGCACGACGCGTTTTTTTATAAGTACGTTATTGACTTCCCACTGCCTACTGATTTTGTTATCGGGCACTGCACGTTGTCCCCGCCCAGCTAAATACGTCGAACGACTTTCCGTGGGTTTATATCACAGCGCGTTTTGCCAGAAGAAGCTTAACTGTCCCGGGTTTTTTTGTCACGAAGGTTTGTCCCGTGCGGGGTGCTTATGTCTGATGCCCGCCGCAATCAAGCATGCAGTTGGCGCCCGACCGGTTCTTGCTGCATGCTGCTGTCATTTGTGAAAGAAATTGCTGTAATTAAGTCTTGGCACGTTCATTGATTATTTATCACTCACAGATCCGTTTAATATATCTTATGTCAATATATATATATTTTCAAATGACTTACACACGGTTAGCTATAAAATTATTAAATTAACAAATTTTGCTGTAATCCAGCCCGTTCGAGCCAAAAATAGGCCTACTCAGATTTTGGCGCTGGTCCAAAATAGGATACTCTGATTTAAGCAATATGACGTACCTCGGCAGACTCATAATGAATCTTTACATTCAGTTTTGTTGTTTTAATGGTAAATCGTGCAGTTATTTTGAAATTTATCGACTTCATAAACCTTCAGTACTTTATTTAAAAACATGCAACACAATGCCAACATAGTGATATACCACAGACCAGCCATTTTCCGTTTAAATTTTCAATAACGTTTGTGCAAATGACAAGATCGACCTAACACTAAATTCAAACCTGACCCTAACCCTATCCCTTAGCATTAACCCTATCCCTAACCCTAAGTCTGACCCTAACCATAACCCGAAACGTTGACGCAAAAACGTGAAAAACAAATAAGAAACATCATTGTGAGTCTGCTGAGGTACGTCATATTGCTTAAATCATGGTATCCTATTTTGGACCGGCGCCCAGATTTTAATTTACTGATTTTATGATAAATTTTGCTGGATGATTAGTTGATTTAGTTCTGCTATCATCTTTGTACATCGGCATAGGTTAAGTCTACTGCACGCTAGGCGTGTGAGCTTGCGAAGACAGACGCTATAAGTAGGGCCCACAGTAGCCATGGTTTTAGAACACCGGTAACCGATTCTGAGCGTTTAGGACGATATTTTGTCTAAGCCTAGGCCTTTAGTAGTGTTTCAACTTTTACTGCATCGTGCCAGGTCTCTACTCCGCAAAGAGTTCATTGCCAGACAAAGACGTAACCAACCACAATTAGTATCTGCATAACAACTGCGAAAATCGATACTTACAGCACTTCATCTTGGTGCATAGTCTGAAAGTAATCTTCCAACGCTAACCGAGCCATCGTACGCCGTAACAGCTAAACAACTGTGTATAAAGGCGATTTACAAATTTTAAAAACGCTATAATGTGTGCTTATAAAATATTGTAATATAACTGTGTTTACTTTGTGCGTCACAAATTACGTCATCGCCAAAAATTGGAGAAGGCATTATTTTTAGTGCTGTTCATTTAGTTTTCGATTTTATATTTAATTAACTAGAAATATGGGGCAGAACCCAACGTGAGGCCGCCCGGCGCCGTAAGTTTGATTGGGGGAGAGTTAAAGGGTTGAAATTTCGTTCGCAGCAAAGTCACGTGACCCGAACGCAACTGCATTGTCATACACGTGTAGCAAGCGCAATGTTAAACTTGGGTGGTTCGAAATGAGGCAACAGAACTTTGTTGTTTGTGAACCCAAACTCAGGATTTTTTTTGTGTTCGACGTAAAATCGATTGTAGTTGTAAACGTCGTTTTCTTTTTATCGATATATCTATCCGTTCTCGAGAAATGTGCGATCAAAGTCTAAAGTTGTCCGAAAACGCGCGCACTGTCGATTTTGGGTAGGTCAAAATGAGCAAACACAACTTCGTTGTTAGTAGACCAAAGTTTATCAGTTATTTTGGTGTTCAACGCGCAAGAGACAGTAGTTTATAACGCCGTTGACCGCTTGTCGATATCTTAATTCCTTCCAGAGATATTTACAGTTAAAGTCAAAAGTTATCCTCAATAGCGCCGAATTTGGGACGTTTTTGGCTTTCCCAAATTTTAAGGGGGCGGTGTCCTCCAAATTTTGTACACGGGTTAACACCCCATCCAGCGGCACATCACGTAGTAAAGTTTCATTTAATTAATCCCCCTAGCGCCAAAGTTCTAATGGCTCATACGCTAAATTTGAAGCCAATTTTTGACTCCCCATTAAAAAATTGTTGGGGAATTCTGTGGGGTGTGGGCTAGCAAGACTTGGACATTCTGTGGCGCATGTAAAAATTTCGGTGCGCAGCACCCCCTAGGGGCCGAAATATGGTTTTCCGAAAAAAATTGATTTTGTGGGTATAACTGCACTTCGAAATCTCCGTGGTTAGTGGGCCAAAGTTCACCAAACTTTTTTCGTTGAACGCGGTAGGGAACGTTGTAGTGCACCAGATTTTCAAATTTTGGATACCTCTATCCGTTTCGGAGACGTTCGCGCTCAAAGTGGGAAGACGTCCGAAATCGGGCCAAATTTAGCGTGTTTTTCGCCCCCAAATTTTCGGACGGGCATTTATAAATTGAACATGCTTCCGACTATGTGGCAAAATTTCGCGGAGATCGGCCCATGGACCTCGGAGATCTCGCGATGAAAACGAAAGAAAGAAGAAAAACTTTTGTAAAACATAAGGCCTCTGATCCGGGAACTACCGTTCCGGCGGCCTAACTAGAAATGCGTTCCGTGAAACGAGGTATCTGTCCCATTGCTACGCTATATAGCCTAGCAGCTGCGTATAAGGGGG
>Ga0056128_1012766_pt1 | contig 10230 bp, 4 predicted proteins | sample WorMetLIZISLAND2_FD_71113 | JGI IMG/M metagenome (GOLD analysis project Ga0056128, IMG submission 71113) | Marine gutless worms symbiont microbial communities from Max Planck institute for Marine Microbiology, Germany - Olavius geniculatus... ... | reverse complement strand
GGTGGCGCCACTGTTGCACATAATTAATTTCAATAACTTATGTTTTTGTGTTGAGAATGAAACGACCTTGATTTCTGCAAAAAATCGTGTAGATCTAAGCAGTATTTCTGAAGTTAGAAGTTATATAACAGAGTGGCCCCGTTTTTTTTGGGCCACCCTGTACTCTGTTAAATCATTTTTGTTGTTAGTAATTTTGGCATATTTGCATTTAGGCCTATATTATAACGTAGGCCTTATGACATTACTCAACTTCGAGGATTAGTTTATTATTGGAAATAAAGAAGAAAAAAGAAGAACGTATTGATTAGAGTTATGGTTACGAAATCGTTTGACTATTTATTTAGTTAACTCAATTTTTTGAACACTCTGCTAAGAAAAATTACAAAATATGTGTATGTCCAAGGGCGTCCACCTGCCGACAAGGTGATAATTTTTCTGGGTCAGTGGCGGGCACTAATCGGCCGTCAACGACCGCCTCGCCTGTCATGTTTGGTTAAATAAAATAGTGTACTGCTGCCTAATAATGCGCTCATAATGCATAATATAGTTTGGTCATCTTTTACTGCTCTATCATTTACATGGGGGCTTTTCTCTGGGAGTAAAATGAGTCCGTGGACGCCCTGTAGCTTCAACCTCACATACGTCGCTAGACTTGCAATCAATGCGTGGAGTTCCATGAGTGATTTTGACACTTACTTAGGGTTCCGCTGCAGCAGAAAGGTTGAAAACTACTGTTCTGTGTAGTTGAGTGAAAACAGAAACGTTGGCCACATTTTTTGTGCATTCGAGTGATATATTTTAACAAAGTTTTGTAAGCTAACGAAAGTGAATAATTTTAAACTAAACGAGCGGTTCATCATTTAAAAATAAAATTGATCGTAAATACCCATTCTGAGTCTGCTGAGATACGTTAACTTGCTTACGTTGAGGTATCCTACTTTAGTCCGGCGCCGTATTTATCCGCAGTTACTTCAGTTACCATACATACAGATTGCATATATCACTGAGATGTTTTGGCATCATATAAAAATAGAATGATACTTTTACATGACTAGCGGTATCTCATGAAGTCTACGTGCAACGTCGTGCATGTTTGTTGGATGTCACAGATGAAGCTGCGTTATTTGCTCAGCTAATTGCTCGCACTGCGAAAGACATTGACGTTCTAATAGATTCTCTGCCAAGTGAGGACTCTTCACCAGAATTGCAGGTCTGTTTACAGCATATCATCAACATATGTAGAGTCCAGGCAGAATGCAATTTTACATGCTACTGCCTATACAATATAGAATAAATTTTCATTCATGTACAAGGTGTGTCAAAAAATGTCCCAACTTTTTTGTCAGAACTTCATTAAGTCTGCACCAAATTTGATAATTTTTTGGCATACAGATAGCCAAGGCGATATAATTGTGTAAGTTATACTCATCGTCTACCTCACGTAATTTATGTCAACGCACTGCTGCAGATGCTCCAGATTGTTGCATAATGCTGAGTTGTTGTCTCTGTGAAAGTTTCAACAACTTAATTAAGAACACAATAAACTAAAATGTGATTTATTCAGCAGTATTATAAGGTTGTGTAACAACTCGTTTTTAAGTTACCAGAATTAATTTTCAAAGTGTACACAATGGCTTAGACGTGATGCCACAGCTGACAGCGGCATTAATGATCAACTGATCAAAATGCACAGCACTCATTCATGTACAAAATGTGTTTTGAGCTCACCAATCAGTTATTTTGTTGTTTGCTGTTTTCAGCGTAAAATATTTAATACCGCAAAATTATTACATCACTTGGCACTCTCTGTCATTTTGATAATAAAAATGTGAGCAATTTGATACCAGTAATCACCGCGTAATGTAACAATTTGTAGCATCTGCATTTTACATGGTAGTGTGTTGACATAAATTGTCTAATGTAGACAATGAGTTTATCTTACATAATTCTATTGTCTTGGCTATCGGTGTGCCAAAAATTATCAAATTTGATGGAGATTTGACAAAGTTCTAACAAAAACAAGTTTGGACATTTTTTTGGCACACTCTGTATATGACAGTTATTGATCATTCATATTTACTGTTTGATGCTTGGCACTGAATGGCCTATTTTGTGCTGAAGTGCCGTTGAGAAACTAGTCACTCACTGTTTGATGCTTGATTAATTGATCGATCTATTATCACTTCAAGCAGTTTTGTTAGAGGAATTGTTTTGTCTACCGTTTGTGCAAAGTGCTTGTGAAGAGGATATCATATAAACTTACTGGTGAATTTTTGTGGCACTGATTGGTCATTGAAGACTAGAATGTATGTCATCGGCACCACAGACTGTAGTGCACTGGTACACATGTCCCTTTGGGCCTTTACATAAGACATTTTTAACGTGGCCTAAGTAATAGTTAACTTCAAGGTCCACAAATAAAATTACAAGTCACGACAAACTATGTATAACTGTCTGGAAACCATGACAGTGTGTCACATGCGACAATGTCTGGTGGCCTGATGAATGTCTATGACACGCGGAAAACGGGACTGCCAAGGTTGCGGCGCCACACATAATCCACATCTGAACGGCATCTCAGGCAAACGTTACAGGTCATTCAGTAAACAGCGGCAAGAGGATGTCAAGTTGTGGATCAGCTGATCGATGGGTGGCGGCTGCATATTAGTGTTGACCTTTGCAACGGCTGCGGGGCCTGGACCTCTCACGCCTATGGCCCGCAGACCACACCTGGCGGCGACTGACATCAGCAAAGCTGTACTTGTCTTGTGGCCATAGCCCTGGCAGCTGATTATGACTGTAGACTTTGTTACGCATGGCTGAACATGTAGGACACACACAGAACATGGCTGTGGCCAACAGTTTAGCTGTGCATGGACACGAAGCCAAGTTTTCCAGGCGATATATTCCACGAGGGCACGGCGCCACAGAAAACAGCATACATCTTTGTACTCTAGAAACCACAGACTAAAACGCAGCACTTGGTTCTTTCAGAAAGTAGAAATGCGTACTGCCATAGTATTCATACAAATTTGTCAGACACGCAGAAAACGCTGCTGTCACGTTAGCTTGCAGCTGTTAATTTTTCGGGTCACTTTAGCATAGCACACGCTTTTTCACATCTCACAAATTCACATACAGTCTTATAGCCATTGTTTACTGCATTAATCTTAAAGTGCTTTTGTGTGAAATGCTTTTCTGTGTAACCCTTAAATTTTTTTCTCAGTTTTTTGCCCTCTCTCTCATTCCCGGTCACAGGGGGGATGGGTCACCACCTTTATTGGCTTTAGAAAGTCCCAAAGGCATCGAGGGTCTGCGTTGAATTTTCCTCCTGGCCAGACATCCCTCCAGGTTTGGTCGTGAGCTGGGCCCTGTAGCACCAGGTGTTCTCTCCCCTTGCGCTGAATCCTAGTGACAACACTGCTGTGTGTGGTTAATTAGTCATCTGCTACTTGATTTTGGGCCTGGCATATTTGTTGCTATCGTTTTATGGTTTCACTAGCTTATCTAGGATGTTTTTTACTTGTTTGTTTATTTCTGTCTGTCGTGTACTTCGTCGACAACTTGAACTAGAATTTTGAGGCAGAACCTAGTGTGATGCCACCCAGTACCATAAGTCCAGATGATGTAAAATTCACGGCCATCAAATTTTGGGATCCGAATTATAAAGCACACAGGTCTATATTCCGCAGTTAAGTTTCACAGTGATGGCCTAGTGAGCTTGGAGATCTCGTTGCACCCTCTCGCATTTTAGATCGTAAATGTAGTGAAATGCTCCTCCCTCCAAAACCCCTAATTGGATATTGCTAAAATTTGGCCTTAATTTCTTTCAGGTAAAGGTCAACCTTTCTTCCAGTTTTGATACTGGTCTATTGTCTGGTTTTGGGGAAGTGGAAAAAAAGCAGAGGAAACACAGCCAAAACATAAGGTTTCCCATTACTGCATACAGGTGGCCTAATAATACTAAAAGCATATGCACGTTGTTGGTGCAGCTGGCGAGTTTGCAGTGTCTGGAGCAGGAGAACCAGGAAGCCGCCAAGCAGCTGGAGGACGTGGTGGCTCAGGGTGAACAGTTACTGGTGCAGGTCCAGCGAGCCCTGCATGACATTGCCCAGTCACAACTGCACAGTCAGATGCTGGAGACGTCGGTCACTCTGTCGTCTGCATCATCGGCGAACAGTAGCAGTAGTCAAGCACAATAGCATTGCTGCAACAGTGACTGACAGTTGCCCATTCTGTACATAGATAGTTATCTCTGCCGGGTGAACGTACTGAATGGAAGGGATAATGTGTTCACTCGATTTGTCATTCTCTGTGTGTGACGTCACCAGCAGCAATGCCTGTAGCTGAAGCACTATGATTCAGTGGTGTAGACAAAAGGGGCATGAAGGACCCAGACCCCTAATTTCAAGTTTTTGTTAAAAGTAGATATTTGGGACTCAGGAAAATAATTAGAATTGTTGCCATCAGATTTTATATTTTAAGGCTCTAGTTGCACAAAATTTGATTTCGACTTGGGCTTTGCCCTCAACCCCACTGTGGAACTCACAGTGCTCTCACAGACCCCCTAGCTGGAATTTAGGGGGTCTTACTTCTAAGGAGAGGGAAAGGGGAGGAAGAAAAGGGGATGTGACAGAAGGAAGGGGAGGGCAGTTAGGCCCCCAATTTATATTTTTGCCTACGCCACTGCTATGGTTATAGTAATTTGCTTTAGATAATAAAAGAAGTTTACTTTATTATTTAAGCTAACAAATTGAATTCACAGCTAATCGACAATATGTTAAAATTGCTGTTTTGTAGAAATTCACTTGGTGGAGATATGCACTGTCATGGGCACCTTCTAGTTTTTTGCATTGAACAGTATGTCTGTGTTTACTGTTTTGAATCTACACCGTGGCCCAAAATTAGCGACACCCCTTGCTTCAAACATACCTTGTTCAGTTTGTAGTTTATGCTCAGTGTGATGTCATTATTACATCAGAGTTTGTTTACATTACGGTAAAGTTTGATGCATTGTTGTTGACAAGGTGATCAAGTAGTGGTGTACCCACATAGGACCAAGTTCGATGCAAGTTCTTTAAGCACGCACTTTAAATACTAGTTCAGAATGATTGTCTCTATGAATGTTTCAAATTTTGTAAAAAAAAAAATCTGTCAGCTATTAACGATTAAAACACTGTGTAGTTGCCATATGTGATTTCACTGTTCTACACATAATTTTATCCAGTCAGACATTCTTCCACATGTCATTAATGTACACATTTCTTTTGCTGACTGGACCAATTAATTAATTAGAATTGTTCCAATTAATGTCGTGAATTTTTTGAGTTTTTCTTCTTGTCATGAAAAATATATAGTGAGATGCCTAGGCATATATGAGGTGCTTATAATAGTTCAGCATAACAGATATTAAGATATACAAGTATATATAGTGGCAAGTTTGTCTGATGACGAATGATGAACATGAAATTTATGCAGAGTCAGTGGAAGGGCCCCCCATACTCCTCAGTAGGGGGGGCTCACGTATGCTCAGGGGCCTCATGCTAGGTATGAAAAAAATTTTCTGGTTTGTACAAAAATGCATTCAAACTAGAAAGCAGTCATAGCCCACAGGTACCTCCACCAAGGCAATGTTATTCGCCAGGTGGCGTCACCATCTTCGCTTTGCTAGCGGTTCCCTTATGCCCCCTTTAACGCAATGGTAACGAAAATTTCAAAGTGATCCAGGATTCTTGTCGGATCACCCCCAAAATTGAATCACTGGTAGTTTATGCCATGCCCGACATACCCTCAAAATTTCAGAAAGATCCGTCCATAACTTTTCGAGTTATCTTGCTGACACACAGACAAACAAACAAACAGACAAACAAAAACCGGCAAAAACATTACCTCCTTGTCGGAGGTAAATATAAATCAACTAAACATGTGGAAAGTTCACTCAAAATGGACAGGTCTATTACTTTTCATTAATGTATAGTAATCTGTGACGTATTGCGGCCTATTAGACTTCATTTTTTGCAAAGATAACACAAATTGTATCTGATTTTTTGCGTTTCAATTTTTTTAAAGTAGGCAAATTTGCAGCTTTCAGCGAACGTCCAAAAGCCAAAAGTTTCAGCTTCAGGGGGGCTTTGCCCCTGTCCTCCTGACCAGGGGCTCTGCCCTTGGACCCCACTCGGGGCTTTGCCACCAGACCCCCATTATAGGGCCTCACACTTGTATTTCGGGGGCCTCCAACTCTAGCGTCAGCACTGAATTTATGCCTTTAGATTTAGCATTCCCATTAATTATATTACAGTGTGGTCATATGAGACTGATTGTCTTAATGCCTCAAAAGTGTGAATTATAATTTTAATACTGCATGTCACTGATTTTTGCCAATCTTTGATGTTGGAAGTGTACTCCAGTGGTTAACAGTGATAATGTGTTTTTGTGCATGTTATGCATGTATTTTTTCTAACAATTTGACACAAGATCTTTTTATTCACTTTTTTGTCCAAAAGGATGTTAATTTGCTTTGACACATCTATAACCGTTTATTTTGTCTGCCACTGTTTTTATGAGTTATGAAAACGAAAAATATTCCCTCAGATTTGCCAGACCGCAACTTAAGAATATATTAATAATAATAATAATACATTTGTATAGCGCCGTAGTGCCGTAGCTTCAGAGGCTTTTGGACGTCTTAGAACAGAAATTTTAAAGCCTATTCATACAATGTATAACTTTATCTCAACGCTACTTTGTGAAATGTGATCGTCTGAAAACTGGATGGAATTTATAACCAAATTTCGTGGCTTAAAGAGTGAAATTAATGAACATCATAAACGTACATTATAATTTATAGCACAGTTAGCAGTTTTGTGATTAATTGTCTACATGTTGGTCGATCCGACTCGACGACAGAAAGATGTAGAAGAGACAATGCAGGTAAACTTAGACCAGGGCAGAATTTACGGGTATTGGCTAACAATTTTTATTTTTAAAAGGTCAAAAACCTCATCGTGTCTCTCGCATCAGCAAGGCCGCGTATCATGTCAGCATTCGTCATCGACATCTTTTTTCGTTATATAAAATATATTAACGTAGGAAATTCGCGCGCTAACATTGGCCTTATGTAACATCGGTTACCTTTAGAACGTCAGATTTGCATCGACTTACGGCGATGCTTTTTCTGCTGCAGGCCGCAAAAAACGCAAGAAACCGGAAATCCGGAGTCTTTTCAAAGCTGCTGCTGTAATGGAGTCGAGAAAGGCAATTTAATGAGTCTGCCGCTATGTGTACTTGTATGTGTATAACATAATTAGATGGTAGAAATGAAGTGAACCGAACAGAGCTATAGTGCGAGATTAGAAATCAAGATCATTATCATGCCGGTGACGTTGCTGTAAGGCGAAAGAATGATGATGTACGTGCTAATTGATATTCAGTTGTTGCAGCGTGTGAACGTATACGTTGCCATCAGCGGCCGAATGTTTTACCGGCGTACACATGTAGCCTATGCTCTATTAGGCCTGTTTTCATTTAACGCCTCTCGTTAATAAAGACTTGACAATGGCTCGGATATGATGATAGTAACGGTCCGACGACGACGGTCGGCGCTAGTTGCTGTATGTTTGGCGACGTTGGCCGTTCGACTTGCGTTGGAGCTGACAGATCGCGTCTACTTCAGAATGACCGGTGACGCCACCAGCATGGCAGAGTCAACTGACGCGACAGAACAAGCTCGGTTGATCGGCAGACCGGTGTCACCAGACAACGGATCAGAACAGCTTGCTTCGGTCGACTTGGACTTGAGCATCGAATATCCAAACTACGTGCCTTCTCTGCCAAGATTCGTCAACGGCGACGACCGTCTTGTGTTTATGAATGACGCCAGCAACAGCGTCCACTTCGCAACGCCGGCCCACCAACTCATCGGTCGCGTCCGGGTTGTCTGGAACGGCGTCGTCCGTCCTCGTCACGAGTGCAGCTGGAAAACCTCGAACGACGAGTTCGAGCGTCAGGGTGCCGACGGCGGACCGTCGACGACGACGACCTTCGTCAACAAGACGCTGTGTCCGCTGCTCGTTCCAGACGGTCAGACGTTCCAGCACTTCGTCGACGGCGTTCTGCCCAAGCTGATCCAGCTGCTGACCGAGGCATCGCGACTGGCAGCGGCTGTAGATCAGTTCGTCGTCTACCGGCCCCGGGACGCGATCGTGTACGAGCTGCTAGAGCGGGTTGGCATCGGGCGCGATCGACTGCTAGTCGTGCCGGTAGACTGGTCGCGGCTGATCGAAGCGTCGTGTGTGGTGGACACGTGCGTCACGCCGTCCTTACACCCGACATTGTGGCGTCGGGCGTCCCAGATGCTACGGATATACCAACACCGCGATCTGCATCAGAAGACTCTCAATACTGAGTCAGAATGGAGTAATTCTGTTGTAGATGATCATGGCGGACCGCTCGGCGGGAAGAACGAGGATAGTCGGCATCATGGTGGGCGGGAATTAACAGCAAACAGTTCTCTGGTGATACTGCTATCACGTCGCTGGACTCGCAACGCCGGGCGACGTCTACTGAACGAGAACGCTGTGCTCGACTACCTGCTCGGTCGCTTCGGTCACCGGAGAGTGACTCGGTTCGGTGACGGTCGGACGGACCTGGCGACGGCCGGCAGGCTGTTTTCACGCGCGGTCGCCGTGGTCGGCGTCCATGGGGGTGCGTTCTATAACATCGTGCTGGCATCACGCGGCTGCGTCGTTGTCGAGGTGATGCCGCTCGTCGATCACGTGGCGCCACCTGGTGGACTAGCGCACACGGTTGTCTGGCGCGTGGCAGGTGCCCTGGGCCACACCTACTGGCGTCTCTATGCCAACGCTACGTCATCCAGACGCGCTGACGTCACTCTGTCCATCGACAACTTGCGCTCGGCTTTATCCGGCGTCACGTGATTCTGCATTGCTATCTTCCTGATAGGCCACATTGCGGGTCTTGTCCGTCCGTCCGTCCGTCCGTCCGTCTGTCTGTCTATTCTGTACCGGTACAGTCTCTTAATAACTCGAAAGTAATAGGCACAAAAGCTACAATTGGTTGCACGCTTCCAGGGCAAGACTAACCGGTATGCGCTGTGCAAATTTTAAACTCAAAAGGTCAAAGGTCGGGTGATTACGTTAGAAACGTGTCTAATTACAGCTACTGTTCTTTCCTAGCTCCTATCGCCATGTACGAAAAAACGAGGTGTAATAATGACAGATGACCATAAGGTTAGTGATGTGAGTAGGAAGTTAGAAACAGAATCTTGAGACAGATTCTATGACGTTATCTTGAGACGAAATCAGTGCAAACTTGGCGGCAACACATTGCCTCTGCTGACGGGGTAATGTGTTAAGGACAAACATTTCGCGTTTTGCATTCCGTCTTTGGCGTCTGTAGCGTGCAACCTGTTTGTCGTGTAAACTAACCTTTTTCGTAGTCATACTGAAAAATTCTCAACGACGCAGTTTTGGCAATAAAAGGCACCGATGATACGTGCGCCATAATGTTAAGAAATTCTCAAAATATACAGTAGTAAAAGTAGACTAAGAAAAAGTTAATCCTGTAGGACTGCTGGAGAGTGACTAGGGACCTATTCATCATGCGCACGCTTCAACACGTATATACATGTACTGTCACGGAAAACAAGCATCGTCTTGCTTTGAATAATTACACGTACGAGTACGCACAGTTTACAAGCGTAAATAAATACAAGGTAACGCAAAAAGCTGGAACAACAGTGGAACATACATGTTTTACGTAGATCGAGCAATGTTGTGAAGGGTATAGATAGAGTAATCGTATATAGGCCTAACGGAACACTAAAACATTGTGTTCAATACGACTGCTAGCTTTCGCTGTAATGATGGAGGGTGATTATTATTTCTGAACTGTTTGGTTGATCTTCGGGATATGCAAAACAAGTACATTCCATCTTCTATGCGGTTTCCGCTATACGATACTTTCATAAGGCGGTGCCTGCATGTGCGATGAAATTAAAATCGCGCGAGATTTTGCCATAGTTTTGACTTGGTTCGGTTTACATCTGTGTTTTAACAGGTTTTATTGTGTTGTCTTATTCGTATGTTTTTTTTTCTTTTTGGGGGGGTCCATGTAAGAGGCTCTTGCAGCCCTTTGTGCCCTTGCTCAAGCCTTTTCATTACTCATTTTGTCAACGTTTTTTTGTATCTGCTTGTCTAAATAAATGATTTG
>Ga0056128_1012765_pt1 | contig 10230 bp, 5 predicted proteins | sample WorMetLIZISLAND2_FD_71113 | JGI IMG/M metagenome (GOLD analysis project Ga0056128, IMG submission 71113) | Marine gutless worms symbiont microbial communities from Max Planck institute for Marine Microbiology, Germany - Olavius geniculatus... ... | reverse complement strand
ATAACACCGTTAGATTGGCCATCCCCGAAAACCATACCCTAGAACCAAAAATTACGACTCTATCTTATACACAGCCAAAGTTATGACCGTTTTAATAATTGTTTAATTTTCCCCATAGGCGCCATTGTAATTTTTTTGAATATTTGAATAAATACGTTAAATATTAATTTCAAATTTTTTAACCCCCAAAAGGCACATCCTTGCACGAGACCGCGTCGTTTGAGCCATCGTGCGCAAAAATCGACCAAAGGGTCTGACTTGTAGGTGAGTTTCTGAAAAAAAAGGTATATAGCTACAAAAATTTTTGCGTATATTTCACCCATTTGCCGGGAAGCCCCCGTTGGAGGGATTTGCATAAAATTTTGCATGACGGGTCCCCTCGCCGACGTAATCAACCCTGCCAAATTTTATCTCAGTCGGGTCAGGGGTTTTGATTCTGTGGGGGTTGAATTTTTGGCTTTCCCATAAGAAAGAGAAGTCGCCGTTAACACAGGGCTTGAACTACCGTTCAGTCTGTGATGCATCATTGTAACACATCCCCAGTTTTAATTTGGTTTTTCATCTTTTAGCAATGTACTGTATATTAAAGTGCTCAATGATGCATAGTCCTATTTCTGCCAAGTGTATTGTATATATTAACATGGTGCATTCTGGTAGTATTTACAAGCTATTGAAGCAATGAAACAGTTTACCCGATTTATTATTATTATTATTTTGATAGGCTGACAGAAGCAGAAGTGGCTCTGTCCAAGTCAGAGAAAGTTCTAAATGAGTTCTCCATTATGCCGCTGGTACTGAACGAGGAGATAGAAGGCTGGACTATAAAGCTCAGCCTTGCTATTGGAAGGTATGCTTTCATGTCATAAACTTTGAATATATAAATATATGTCTTTGTTCTGTTTTTGAATTGTTTATTTTGTATTGTATATTCATAAACCTGCGTATGAAATAAGTTTGGATGATGATGATTAAACTAGTTATGATGCTGCTCTGGTATTGAATCTTCTTTCAGCTATCTCTGAGCATCAGATTTCAGCGAAATCAATTATTGAAACCATCAGCATGCCAGCTGTTACGTTAGTCTCCCTCTGTTTGTTACACTTGTCACCATGCCAAAGCTATTGGATGGAATGTGATGCTATTTGGCAAGAACACTCATGTGACTCCAAAGTAACATCTTACTATAATGCACGGAAAGTCTGTCTGTCCGTCCGCTCCCTCTAGCGCCTTCCCTGTTGCATGGTCGCGGACCCAGACCACGGCGTTTGAGTCCGTGGCCCTTAGGTACATGCACCCGCACCTTCCCCCACAGGGGGGGCAGCCTGAGGGGGAGGGGCTTGAGTTGTGAGGTCTTCTTTCCCCGCTGATTCTGCCACGCCCGTCAGCTTAGCGCACCATATAGTGCTTCATGGCGAAAAACTCCCGCCCATAGGGTGGGCACTTCTAGTTATGTTAAACGAGTATGTTCATCTTTTTGCAAGGGTGGCTGACCTCCAGTCAAAATTTCATTACAACTTGCAGCCAAACCATTACAGATAGTGGAGTGGTTAGTATAGACAGCCCACAGGAACTCTGCAATGCCCTCTTTTACAGAAGTACCATCATTGACTCCATACGATGATACGACTTACTTTTCTTTAAAATAACACATTCGTAGCAATGACCCCTAGCTCCGGATGACATTTGTTCTTGTTTTACAGTACTAAATACATGAATGAATTTAGCGTCTGTGCTATTTAGGCTGAACTTCCGTCAGAAGAAGTTTGCGGTGTCGCTGACGTATTTTGAGCATGCTTTGGACCTGATGCAGAAGAAATACGGACAGGACAGTGCACAACTCATCTCAGTCTATCAGAGTCTGGGACGTGTATCCTTTGACGTTATAAGGCATTGATATGAAAAATAAACATACGATAGCATTTGCACTGTTCGGTGTAAACAGTACTCTGATCATTTGACAACTTCTACAACTTCTCGATTTCTTTTGTTACTTTGCTGCTCATCGGAGAGATACCTTAACAGAGATATGATTCAGGTGGAACAGGGCAAAGGGAAACAAGCTGACCACTTACGTGCAATTGAGCATTTCCTACAGGCTCACTCCATTGCCTCTGCAGTGTATGTAATATTTTCAACCTTCTATGTGATTTTTGTATGTTGTTATTTGTAAATATTTTATTTCTGCTTTATGTTGAAAAAAAAACACATTTAATATGAGGTGGCTGTTCATTTTAAGTATTAAATTTGCTAAGCGCATTTGAACATGTGATTGGGTTACTGTTTCACTGTCAAGATTTATGACAATTTGTGGTGTTCAACTAAGCCACCCAGGCCTACTCAGCCTGGCCGTCCCCCATGTCCGTTGATAGGCATATTGTGCACTGGCAGTAGTCATGTAACTTATGTTCACCACTGGGGAAGAAATAGCACAACTTTTTACCATTTTCTAGTATATCAGTAATGTGTTTGCAGTGATGGTGCATGCTGCCAAATTACTTTGTTTTTGTTAACGTTCTCTCTCTCTTGTCCTCCAATAGACTGCATTCTGAAATTAATGACTGTGTGGAGAATAACAAAGAAGATTATTAGAACTACCATTATGGTTAATTGCATATGCACGCCTATAATGGAGTTCTTGCAAACAAATTTAGGTTTAGCTCATTTTTTTGTGTTTTGGGTTTCTGTGAAGGTTAAACTTTCTGTTTCTTTATTGTAATGGTTAAACTTACCGTTCTGTTACTATGTGTTTGTGTGCATTTTGCCTGAAAAGGCCGTCCCCAAAATGACCTATACTGTGTCGGGTGGGATGTTAAACCCTACTCAGTCACTCTCTCATTGTAGTTCTTTCACATTGCTTTTGTGTCGTCTGCCTGTAGGTGCAGTGTGTTACTATACCCCTGCTAAATAAAGAGCCTATGTTTTTGTGTCTGTCTGCTTGTTTGCCTGTCTGTTATATTTCTAAAATGGTACGAATGAATTCTGATGATTTTTTTGGCCCGAGAAACACGTGCGTGCATTTTGACCTCAATCAGAGAACTCTTTTTGGCAACCGCACTTAAATAATGGTCGAGCTATTGTCATGATTCATGGTTGTCATCCGTTCTGTCTTTCCATCTTTCTGTCTGTCTGTAACGGATGTAGCCTGGCTAACGGGTAGGTCTTAGGGGGAATTTTTTTACACGAATAATTAGCTGTGTGTCCTAAACATAGGCATGCAAAATTTTAGGGATCTGGTGCAAAGGAAACATTTTAAAATTCGGAGTTGAATGGAGGGGTAGGAAAATGTGCATTTTCAATGAAAAACTGACCATATTTTTGAAACGGCCAAGGTTACTATTAATCACTAATAGGAAGTGGGTTTCAAATGACCTGAATAAACATCGACCTTGGATGACCTTAAAGGTCACCGACAACCAGTACGGGTGGCTATACTAGCGAAAGCTGGGCTTCTTGTTACTATATACACATGGCAGCTGTATTGAGTCTGTTGTATTCGCCAGGTGGCAGCATTACTCTTGGTGGAGGTTGAGATTTTTGATTACTTCTAGTATTGTAGAGTTCTGTGTTCCAGTGAGTAATTTACGCTCATGTGTTTGATGCAGGTTCTCGGACAACGGTGTCGAGATGGGTGACACTGCGTATGCATTAGCACTGGCTTATGCTAACGTCAACAACGATGATGCTGAAAGTATGTTGCCACCTTACCTTGTTTTTACATACTCAGTAGGTGGTCTTTAGTCTTGATCTCATCAAATGTTGTCTGATTTTCAACATTCTTTTACTGGCTTATTCAGCTACAAATTAGTGTTCAACAACTGGCACTGTTCATCTGCCTCATGATGGCATTTATTTGTTAAACTATTGATTAAGTGTAAGAAATGAATAAACTTTTTAAAAAATTTTACATGGTAGTGTAGCAACATATTTGCAATCTGATGGTGTTTTTTTAAGATAATTCAGTTTTTTGATTACATATTTTCTGCTGAACGTGCTTTTGGTGCAGTTAGTGACTTACTTTTGGATCACTCTGTATATTGGTAATTATTTTCATGTACGTTAGTAACAATCTGACCATATAAAATGACAACATTAATTGCTGTATGCAATTTAGAGGACAACATTATTTAAATTATTGAGCATTAAGTTTCTTCCGTATTGTCATAAAATAGTCTTTCATATAAAATCTTTAAAATAATATATATGAATAAGCTAATTTTTATTGCTACAAATACTGTTTTTTTGAAGGCTGCCATAACAACAGTAATGCTCTATGTTTGATGTATGAGCAACATATAGTGTCATCTATCTCACTGGTGGGATTTCAGTTTATAATTTTTTTGGTACTTTTTGTGTTACATTGTTGTCATGAAAAATAGCTTCATTGAGGTTTTTAGCAGATTTGTAGGTCAACTCAGCCTTCTATCCATATGGGGTAGGTACATGTAAATCACCTAATGGCCTGCCTGGCTGTGGTTGAGGTGGGGCCTATTCACCTGTGTCGGGTGGCAGATAACACTGCATTATCCCATATTGCATGTGACGTTCTGTAGCTTTGACATATGGTCTCACAATACACACCTTTAACCTTTAAACATTTTTTTCTAAAGTCTTAGAAAGTTGCTTTGATATGTGGATTGTGTGCAATAAATAGGTTCTGCAGAAAGTTATTTGAATCAGGCTTTAATGACATATGAAAGTCTTTATGGGAGTAGACACGCAAAGACATTGGAAGTAAAAGACGAGCTTGCTCGACTTATGATTCGTACTGATAGGACCGAGGTTAGTCTGCTCTATTTCCTGCTAATCCTAGTACAGGGTGGCCCGTAAAATTAAGCTGTTGTATTTTGTCTATATCATCAGTAAATATTGACCAGTTTCCACAATTTTTTTTCACTAGTAGACTCTGTAAAAAATTTGCTACTCAGTGGCATGCACACCACACCCGTTGTTGCCACACCACCTTGTGAAAGATGAGTATCCAAAAATCAACAATAACTACACTTTACAGATGGACAGAGAGTCTGATGGTTAATTCAACTGAAATGTTAAATATGAGTTATAGTAAGTGTCAAAAAGGTTTACATATAGCTACAACATAAGTTTTCATTTTTCATCAAAATAGTGCACAGCCCATAGGGCCACACGATTGGACCAAGGTTAGTCTTGTCTACTTGCTGCTACTTCTAGTGTATCATCTTTGAATTGTCTGTAACCTGCCTTTTTTATCCTTAATCATCTTTCAATCGGATAGCAATATCATTCACTAAATGTCAACTGCTGTTGCGATGAACATTAATTTACAACTGCATCTGGCAGTTTTGTGCTTTTATCTTTGCTTGTGGTTAATTATGGCAGCTTGGTGGCTCAGCAGTTAGGGCGTTTGATTCGAGACCGAGAGATCCTCGGTTCAACTCCCAGCTGGTGCGATACCAAGTAACAACTCTAGGCAAGTTGTTCATCATGCCTAACTGCCTGTGTAGGTGCAAGTGGTTTAGTGGTTAGTGTCGACTCGTAACTTTCAGGTTGCGGCTCGATTCTCACTGCCGGTCATTTCCAAGCACCCTTGAGCAAGTTGCTAACCTACTGTGTGCTCAGGCTAACTCAGCCTCCTACCCTCCGTGGGATGGGAAATGAGCAGTAGCTTACGGGCTACAGGGTGAAGGCCTAGTGTGGCTGATTGGAGCAGTGGTATGTCTGCTAGCTGCAAACCGCAGGTCCAATTGTTTGCCAACTTGGCCAATGGATGGCCACACAGTGCACTGCGGTATCATTATACTCATGCCAATGAGCTGCCACTTCCGAGATTACAAAAGCACTTCTGGTCTTGAGTCTGTCTCATGTAAGAAGCACTATAGCAAGTGCCAGACTTAACCTTTTACCTTTTTAGTTGTGAGAATGTATTGCAAACATTTACTCAGTTAATTGTGTGGTTTCTGCACAGGTGGCAATTACTTTGCTGCAGTCTACAATTGAACCCAAGCAGGACACTTATGGTGATCTATCGCCGGAAGTTGCACAAACATGGAAGATCATCGGCACCAGTTATCTCTCAATAGGAAAGTCAGAGAAGGCGCTGCAAGCCCTCAAAAAGGTGAACACAAACTTATGTACCATTTTGATTTTAGGAAGAATTAGTTAGTGGTGTAATTAGAATTCACATTGGAAGTCTCGTCTTTCTATTTTCCTTTTCTCCTCTCTTTACTTCCTTCCTTTCCTGTCTCCTGCTTTCCCCTTTGATTAGTCCAATTGTGCAGTAAGTAAAACAAATTAAACCTGGCTTATAGGTGCAGTAAAAACAGATAATTTTTGGCAATACGAAAACATAAACCTTTCTGTAGCAGAAATAAAACAATTGTAATTTTGCCAATTTCCAGCTACAAGTTTTTACTTAGAATTTTTTCATGCTCATCTGCGACAGTGCAGGCTTGTTGAGCTGCTCTATAAATTTACAAACTTGTCTACTTACTTACTGCAGCTGCTGGAGTATGGGCTTTGGTATTCAACTTTTACAGAAAATGATCAGAAACCAGTGAGAAACTAGTATTTCGAGAACTGAGAAAAAAATCAGGGGATTCCATCCCGAACCAGTGGAGCATGTTCCCCCAATGCTTTCCTACCTAGAGGTAAAGGTAAAGTCCAACATTTGCTATAGTGCTTCTTACAGTAGCCCAGAAACACTTTAAAATCTCGGAAGTGGCAGCTGATTGGTGTGAGCTAATGATACCGCAGCGCAGTATGTGGCCATTCATTGCCCGGCTGAGCGAACAAATGGACCCATGGTTTGCAGCTAGCAGACGTCTTCCCTTGCCATCCCCTAATTGCTTCTGTTTCCCTCCCCCTTTTCTGTGTCACCTTCTTTTATGGCGGAACATTAATTTTGCTCAAAGGTTCGTATCGTGCAGATGCCACTGGAAATGAGCAGTATGACCCTTATGTACTTAATAACAGAACAACATTTTGGTGGATGCAGTGTGAAGAGATTGAGATGTCAGTGTATGGCAGCAAGGGACGCAGTACGAGGGACACACAGAAAACTATCAACCTCCTTCTCTCGTATGTTCAGTCGTATTAACTACCATCATATAGAAACACCTGTAATTTTGTAAATTGCATTGATCAGTTTGAATAAAAGTTGTTAAATAGCAAAGCAACATACATCTGTGCACTGAACTTATTCATTCTGCGAATTTGTTAGGTTTGCATTTTTGTTGTGCTGATATTCAAAACTTCTACATTTAACTGAAACAAAATAGCCTGATAACTAAGGGGTTGCCACTGCCAACAGTGTGGTTCAAGCAACATCAGAAGTCTTCTTAGTGCAGCATCAGTAAAAAATGCCCAATCTTGCTAAAGCCCAAATTCCATTATGCCGACTTTCACTGAAACTTCCCTGACAGTTAAGATTTGGTGATCGTAGCTTGCGCCATTTTTGACTGATCCACCTGTGTGACAGACAGACAGACGGACGGACGGACGGACAGAATTGCGATGGCTAAGACGCGCTAAAGCAGTAGCTGTTTTCACGCATAAATACAAGTTAAATTCATACTTCCCTTCACAATTGGAGAAGGATTAACCGTAACTACGGTATAAATATGATATGTGCATTGTGTAGAAACCCAAACTTGGCAGCGAAGCAGAAGAAAACATCCGAGCAGCAGCTGAGGGACCGGCCGAGGTTTAGCAGTGTGGCCAAAGTTCCAGCAGCTCTTGGTGGCTTCAAGCCTCAAATATGAACAGTTGCAGCTCTGTCAAGGCAGTTATTTTAACAGTGGCCTGTGCATGTCAGCACATTTTCTCAAAATGTCATGAACTGGCAGGCCCGTCAAGATAGTGGGGCAGGGGGTAGCTTACCGGCGGGCCTGGGAGGGGGGCCTGCCGTCGCCCAGAAATATAACGTACACCAGAATGCACCATTTTGAAAAGAAAAATTCCAAAAATTTCTCCGCAGAGGGGCCCCGCGATAGTGTTTTTCCAAGCCCAGTTGTGGCTCTCCACTCTCGACAGGCCTGTGAACTGGTTTTGACAATATTTTTAAAGAAGAATGCCTAAAGGCCCCGTATGCTAGCATAAATGGGCTTTTCCAGGGTTTCAGAGCCCAGGTATACCCATAGCAGAAATATTCAGTTTTAATGACTTTGATTGGTTTCAAATTAACTCGAGCTGGTGATGTTCCCATAATGTGAAGATATGCATTCTCATGTGGATATTATATATCAGGCACTGTTAATAATAAAAAACTGTTCATAAATATACAATAGATTAGTGTTTAACAAGTGACGTTAGTTTGATAAGGCAGACGATGCCAAGTGCCAAATATAATCTCTCTGCAATCAGCTGCACCAAAAGAATATTTTTCATTCTGTTGACGGTTTTCTTCTGTCAACAAACTCAGCATGCTTTGCTCGGTTATGCGTGAAATTTTACAAAACGTTAAGAATGGGGAAGATACACAACTGAAAGTTTGCTTTGTAAGTTAAAAAATTCTCATCTGTCCATAAAAACTCCATCCCTATAAGTTTTTCTGAGCAGAGCTCCCAAAATTATTGGTGCAGTATTTTGTTTTCTTGTTGAGCCCATCTTTTGTATGCACTATGTAAGTGCTTTCTACACTGTAATTGTGCAGTTTTTGTTCATTGCTTAAAATCATGTTAATATCTTCAACTCTGTTTTATGTAATATCACTATAGTGGTCATCTATTTTTGTTAACTAATCAGTGGCGTCATTGGATAATGTACCACTAGGGGACAGGAACTTGCAATTGTCCGACAGACACCTGCAGATTTCCGTTAGGAGATTATGGGTGCTTAGAAGTTCAAAAATTACAATTGCCCCTAAATTCCTCAAAATGGGGGGACTTTTGATCCCAAATTTAGTATTTTGGGCACAGGTTAAAATTTGTGTGGGTGGCAATTGTCCCTTCCCTGTTTGCTCCCCCTCCATGACATCACTGTAAATGTATAAGTAAATTTTGTGCTTGTAGTTTTGCATGTGATGTTTTATAACAAATGTTTACTGAAATCAGAACGCATCACATCTAATTACCCCAACACTGTTGTTCTTATAGTAACAGACTGCTTAAGCAATCATCAGAATTTCACATCAAGTTGCTGCTGTCTAGAGTAGAGTCAAGTACAGTTATCAATACTGACAATGAATAGGTGCTAATGAGCCAACGAATGGGTGCTAATGTGAGCTAATTATTAATCAGTATTAAGAATAAAATGCAAATATCTCAGAAACTACAAATATAACATAAACTAGTAGATAACATGAACAGCTGGAATCATATCAGGGCTGCCACTTGGTCCCTTAATTCTCCTAAAGTCCCTTTTTTAAACACTTGGTCCCTAATTCTCAAGAAGTGGTCCCTAAAGTCCCTATTTCTGTGTAATTGGCTATTTTTCAACTTATCCTGACTAAATTTTGAGTTTATATTCTAACTACAAGTGTACTAGGGCTTCTTGTGATCTACTTACTTACTACTTATTTTTGGGTTCTTTCAGTATTTTACTTCAGTATTCACTTTATGACGCTTAAGGGTTCTGACGGCAGTTCAAAGTATCCTAGTGTTTCCACGGTTATCAAAACTTGTCTCTCCATCTCATGGGGATGCGGATGTTGAGCAAGAATTCTCCAAATCTGGTTGCATACTAGCTGATACAAATACTGCTTGGAAGAAGCAGAAGCAAAACAAAAGAAAGCAGAAGAAGAAGCAGCCACTTCAGCCAGAAGACGAGCACAGAAGGATTTAGAAGGACAGAAGCAACTGACAGAAAAGCATGCAAAGGAAAAGTTGGCAGACTGCCTACTCACAGAAGCAGAGAACAAGTTGAAGAAGTTAGTTCAAACTGGAGATGTGACGGACATTAACGTTGCTCAAACACTGCTTGAAACAGCTCAGCTCAAACGTGCAGAGAGAGAGAGACAGCTAAAGCAACAACAGACATACAGAAACGGGTCGAACGCAAGGCTATATTATTCGAGCCGCAGACCGATTGACATTCTAGTGTGATCTGGCAGACTTGTAGTACTCGAGTCCGGACTTGGACTCGAGTCCGGACTTAAGTCCATTTTTGCTAAACTTGGACTTGGGCTCTAAGGACTCGGACTTGGACTTGGACTTGAAAGCTATGGACTTGGACTTGGAGGCTCTGCCAGCAAGTCCTTTTTCAAGTCCTTTGTACTTACAAGATCGATAGCACTGTAACAGACTACTTCGCTGTGGC
>Ga0056128_1012763_pt1 | contig 10231 bp, 5 predicted proteins | sample WorMetLIZISLAND2_FD_71113 | JGI IMG/M metagenome (GOLD analysis project Ga0056128, IMG submission 71113) | Marine gutless worms symbiont microbial communities from Max Planck institute for Marine Microbiology, Germany - Olavius geniculatus... ... | reverse complement strand
AAGCCTGTCACCAGTGCTTGTTATGATAAGCAGCATGTATGTACCTATCTGCAACCGTTTTCACATTATTCGAGCCAATAACGGCAAAATGACGTCTTTTTAGGGGGTACCCCTCTTTGATGAACTCGTTCGAGGGGAACCAATGCACCCAGTGGCATGAAATTTTGTCACGATAAACTAGAGACCTAGGGGCAGCTCACAGTGAAGATTTCGTGATCTTAGCTTGCACCATTTTGATACAGATCACGAGTGTGACAGACGGACAGACAGACAGACAGATGGACGGACGCCCAGACGATGGTAAAGACGCGCGAAGCATTCTGCCTTCGCGCGTAAAAATTACATTTTTTATTGTTACTACATTGTAGTTCATAATTTGATTTCGTGGTACAGCTGTGGAAATATTTATTGCTGCAAAGTTTTATTTTGACACACTGATGAGGACCTGAGATATTATTTTCACATTCATGAATTTCGATTAATGTTAGTTTTTGAACGTGCTTGTGGCAGTCTGCTTTTGCATTGCATTATGAAATCCAGAGGCAGTTTATGATGTTTTAGCATACACATTTTGCATGCATGTTCTTAGTTGTTAAAGCTTACTTTTGTCTTTATTTTATTGCCTTTAATTGTTGATCATTGTGGACATATGTTGTGTGCGTATGTATTTCGGTAATGACAAACACGTGAATGTTGACTACATAGAAGTATGACCTACGGTCAGTTTGAACAGTTGAAGCCATAGCTGTGTTAGCCTGGTCAAGGATGTGCACGAAACCTTCTGAGCCGAGACCGAGACGAGACCCGAGACCCATGTTTTCGAGATTGAGACGAGACCGAGACGTTCAAAATTTTGTCAGAGACAAGACTGAGATGAGACGTTGCAGCTTCCAAGACGCTGGCCAAGACCTTGAAGCTCCCGAGACTCTCCAGAGTCATTAATGTCTCGCTGAGACGTTTTCCTTGATGTATGGTAAAACACATTGACAATGAAAAAAATTATACTGATTAATTAACTCGCACCATTGTAAGCACCTTTTATTTGTGATATTGTGGGTTTTTGCAATTTATTTTGACAATTATCACTGAATAATTAATGGCTTGCACCATGAAGAATTGCAACTGCAGTGCTGTAGACATGTGCCATTATGTTTATCGCAATTTGCAAGCAACTAAAATTAGTAAACTACAGCTGATTGTACCTTATACGTCGTCAACATTTGGCTGATAGTATTCATTCTGACATCATACACTTTATCTTCATTGCGACTAGGTCATTTTATGACAAAAAAGACTGACATGACATAATTCTGCTTTATGATATATAAGTGAATGAAAGAGTTAAAACACAGTAAACGAATATGTCTAAGCTGTAAATGTCATGCTGCTTAGTATCGCTCTAACTGCAGCTACATTATGCACGGCGTGCATTTGCACAAAACGTCTCGATAAGATGCAATGGCCCGAGAACCAAGACGAGACCTACTGGGCTGAGACCGAGACATATTGCTCTGAGATGAGACGTTAGTACGTCTCAAGACCATCTCGAGACCGAGACGTCTCGACCGAGACCACATCCCTGAGCCTGAGTTACTCGATTTCAGATATACTAGCTCTGACATAATGCCACAGTATGTGAAAAAAATTTGAATTACAGCAAATGCTGGTTAAGCTGCAGATTGAACTCAAAATTTATTGTCAAATGTCAACTTGCTTATTTTAGCCAATAAGCTCTATATAATGGTGTCAACTAAAGAGATTACTCAGATTAGTGCTGATTTTACTATGAAGTTAGTAGTAACCTCAGGATGAAAAATGGTACTGATACATAAGAACTTATATGTGTCATACACTTTTTAGTAGAGCTGTCGCAGCATTAATTTTTAAACGCATTAACTAACACGTTATTAACGCACCCAGGCCCGTTGAGAGGGAGAGTAGGGGGTAAGTTACCTCGGGTCTTGTGACATTTGAGGGGCCCCATCTGTAGAATATAGAAAGTTAAACACATTTTAAATAACAATAACTGCCATCACAGCTAGCATAGAAATCTATTAGCCTGTCAACAAAATAATTATTTATTTACAGTAGTGATAGAACGGCAACTACAGTTTAGTTACTTGAATTCATTCGATTGTCAGATAACTGCAGTTTAATGGAACATTGAAACTTTTGCTTCATGGAATTAGTAAATTAACATAAATTTACGTATGTGCATTAATTATTTTAATGCGCGTTAATTTTTTTAACGCATGTTACTTTATTAATGCATTAATTTGACAGCTTTACTTTTTAGTGATTTTGCCAATTTATGGTTGATTAGAAGTTGTCATTGCGCTTACTGTTACTGTTATTATATGTCAATATTTTTGTTCATATTTTAACACTCTTATTAATAACAATATGTTAGAAATAATTTATCAGTCTTCGATTTTAATGACCTGCATTTGGAGGTAATGTGTGTTAGTTTTGTAGTATTGTAAGATATGTGCAGCAGGCTTGAAGAGTAGAGGCTAACTGATTAGTAGCTTTAGAACAGTTTAAAATTTTATGCGCTGATTTGATTTGGAATTTTTTCATGACAATCTTTTTGCATTAACTTGTTTGTCTATTTCTGCAAAGTTGCCTTGTGCTATTTTTCTGTCAGCAGATTATACGCAGTGTTGATTTTCAGTCGCAGTTCGGCTTTTGGTTGTGATCATAAGAACACTGTGAAATGCAGTACAATCTGTAGTCAAAAACGTATTATGAGTCTGTGACAAGCAATGAGCTGATTTTTTTATTCTCTATAGCTGAACCGAATCATACGTTGTTGTATTGCACTCCATGTATCCTCCCCAAGACCACATTTGTACTGAAAAGCAATGTTAATGTCTGCCTGCTCTTTGTCTTCCATATGTCGTATACTGTTGGAGATTATAGTTGTTGTAGAGTACAGTGTATCACAGCATGCTTTGTTATAGTTTTTTTACCACTGAATCAATCATATATAGAAGAGCCAGTAAGTTGCAGCCTTATACATGGTGTTTTATAAAAAGGACCCCCTTTTTTCTTTCATAATTCACTCAAATTATGATCAATTTACATGAAATTTACACTAGTTGTAAATGTAAACGTAAAAGTTGTAGCTGAACAAATACTAATTCAAAATATTTCAACAAAATATGGCAGTTGATTAAATATTCTTTGCTAGTTGTGACGTAATGCTGACGTCATAATGTGTCATGGGTACAAACTTGCTATTCTCAACTGGTTCTGGCAGTTGTTACCCTGTTGTGATGGTGAAAAATCTGGTTCCCTCGTGACAAATTCTTGAAGTTTTACAGTTGCAGCCACAAAAAAACATCCAAAGCAATCGTATTTGCGTGTCTGTGCGGATAGTTGGGCTTTCACATGTTTGAGCAAGACAGTGCACTAGCACACTGAGGTTGCGAGGTGGTTGAGTTTTTGGATCGCGAGACACCTGATTTTATGCCCTCATGTTGCTTAGTGCTGACACGATGAACATTCTTCATCAGCGAACCAGATTAAGTTCACTGTCGAAGCAGGGTAGCAACTGACAGCACCAGTTGAGACAAGCAAGCTTGTACCTATGACACATTATGACGTCAGCGTTACGTCGCGACTAGCAAAGAATATTTAATCAGCTACCATATTTTGTTTAAATATTTTGAATTAGTATTTGTTTGGCTACAACTGGTAAACATTTTGTGTAAATTGATCATCATTTGCGTGCATTATGAAAAAAAAACAAAAAGTGGGGGTCCTTTTTTATGAAACACCATGTATTTCAATGGTGCAAACTTGTCATTATGTGTTCCTTTCAGTATTGCATACTTATGTAAATTTAATACAGCCAGCTTTTTGTGAAGCTTCTGAAAAAAAATTTAATGTAACATTACTTTTATGCTTTTACCTTATGCCAATGTGTTTTAATCTGATGCTGCGTTTAACATTTGTGCATAATACTAATTTTTAGCATGTGCGTTTGAATGTTGTTTTATTGATTTTGTTTGCAAGCTACTGTTAGTGGTATTTGCACATTGGTCATGTGCCCAGACTCAACTGCCAGCAGGAGGCCTCATTAAACCACTGACAATTTATGTGGCAGATTTTTAAATTATCTGCTGCAATTCTGTACAAAACTGACAGTGGAATGCACATTTGACTGTTGTTTTACTGCTTCAGTTTTGTTGTTTGGGCCTGAAAACTGTTGTTCCTGCTGACCCTGTGGGTTTTCTTCGTAGGATTTTATGGAAAAATTCTGTACAAAACTGACAGTGGAATGCACATTTGACTGTTGTCTATTCTGTCTACTTTATTTTCCAACTTTGATTCGGATAAATTACGAGATGACGTTAACAATGAGATAACGTTGATTTGTTTTTTAATTGGTGCCGATCTTTTGAAGTTACAAGTGGTAAAACATATTGGCCTTTTTTCCTGCACCACCCAGTAGACCGAAAACACTTTTAAACAGAACTACTGGCAACGAATGAAATAAAACCACTGCTAATTTGCTAGCTGCTGATGTAGCCTGTGTATTAATGTAACTAAAGGTGCAGAATAGAGCAACAGGATCTTGGCTGTCTCTCTGCAGTGCTATTGTCGACACAACACTGACAAAAATAGAAGGAAGAAAGAAAAACATTCCACAGCACTTCTAAACAAAGTATCTAGCACTCTCGTGTAGTGTCTAGTGCAACGCAAAGTCGGTAACTAAGTCCTGCCGCTTACATACAGTGTAAACTTTCGAACAAAATATGAAGACGAATGTTAAGTTTTTCTGTCACTCATCTGGTATTATTACCGCTACACGTTTCATCTAGAGTAAAGTATTGTGCAAGTGTAACGAAGCATAATGAACTCTAGGCAATATTAAAACTAATTTCATGACGAGCAGTGCGTGTGATATAAAGACAAGAGACACGTTTCAATCGTCACGTTTGATCGGAGTGAGATAGTAGGTGTCTAGTGTTTACGACACTGCAGACGCTGTGGTGAGAGGAGGAGGATGGAATACTGTAGATCTATACTATATTTGAGAGTTGCGACCGCCGATAACTTCTAAAAGGCACGACGTATGGCCTCGAAATTTTGCACTACATGGCCGGGACATTGGTTAGGTCAGTTGTCACTCAGGGGTCGTCCGTTTGAGAAAATTTCACTTTTTCTAAAATTATGCAGCCACACCTCTTAAGCCGCAGCAGAGCTGTTCGCGGCGATTGGCTGTGACGTCATGTAAACGTCGTCACCGTGGTGACGCATAATGGTGACGCATCATCAGCGCTGCAGCGCATACTGGAGCGCAGGGTTTTCGATAGACCTAAATTTTCAAGTCGTGATGACTTCCAAGCTAAAAAAAATTGGACATCAGTGTACAAAATTATGCAGTAGGCTTACAAGAAAACTCGAGCAAAAATTAACATAATGCAAAACAATATGTCTTAAGTTCATGAAACGAAGTATGCAGAAACACGACAGTCAGCGGATATTATTGGACTAAAAAACATTCAAATACAGATTCTGACGTCAATTTGCAGTTTATTATTGAAAAATAGACATGAAAAAGGCAGTTTGATATGGACGTTGTGGAGGCTTAAAATTTGGGCGTACGGGCTTAAATTTTTGGGCGTATTTATGCCCAGACGTCCGCTATTGAGAACCCTGCTGGAGCGCCCGTAATACTGCTGAGGAATCTGGATCGAGTTTAAGCCCGAAAAACTGAAAATTGAGGCCGCAGGCCGACTTGAGGCCTTAGGCCGAGTTAAGGGCCGAAAATGGAGGCCGCAGGTTGATACTGTGTAACATTCGAGTCTTGTAACGTATAATACACTACGTACTTGAGTCTTTTTTCAAGTCAGACCGATGGGATTTGAACTCGACGCTTTAGCTGGAAGTAGCTGCACAAATCTGCTGTTTGTATTTTTAACTAATAATTGTTTCATTAACGTAATATCAATAGACAAATTTTATGAAATTTTAGCATTCTTATTCTATTGTGCTTTTTTTCTCACCACAGGCTGTGCTCAGATTGCGTTGATAGGCCTATTGTCTCATATCGAACATTCTGGATACAGACTCGAGACTCGAAGCCGGACTTGGACTAATTGGACTGGACTGTATCACTGCGAACCGTTGTACACTTTGAATTGATTGTTTAATGTCTTTGGTGATATATTGCGAGTCTGCGATATTGCCAAGAATTTTTTTGCGAGCAGTTTTTATCTTGGTTCTCTCGCAGGGGCGTTCACGTCTAAAACAAAGCACGTCGTCTGCGTCATTGACGCAAACTTGCAGTTTATAGTCTATTGTACACGCAGAACAAGAAAAGTGTTTAACGTTAGAGAAAAATAAAATTATAACCGCTGAAATCGTAACCGCTTTGTAAGTGATGCGCGTGAAACGAAATCAGTTGATTGTTCGACATTTTTCTACAAAAAACAACGTTTTCTACGCGCATACTGTCTCGATCCAATCACGGATGAAACATGGTTCCTCTCAGTTCCTCTCCCTGACTTGTGCCATCGTATACACAGCGCTGGCGACAGTTGTCATACGACACTTGCTCACTGTGCAGTGTAGTTGGACGACTGTGGAGTGACTGTTATGCAGTCTCATTGAGAACTAGACGCGTTGACGGGACGCGCAACAAACAGATCCTGCGCGCTGCCGGAGATGCCGAACGTCGTGACGAAAATGTTCATGAGCATGACGAAGTAGAGCAGGTACGTGGCAGCGTGCTGCCAGCGAGACAGTTTGCGGAACGTGATTCGCTCACGTCGAGCGGCTGCCAGTTCCCGCGCGTAAAACGCATGGTACTGACGTGCTTCGGCGGCTCGTCGCTCGGCGTCCGCTTCCTTCTTAACCATGCTCGCCTCCTCGTGCTCGACGCGCAGAGCAGCCAGCTCGTCGTTGAGACCCGCCGTCTGGCCGCCCGAGTCTGTCGCCCGCTTGACCGCTTCGTCCAGAGTACGGATGTAGTTGCCGACACGCACTATGCGCAGTTCTGCCTCGGCCGCTCTGATACGAGCCGTCTCGATCTCAACGTCTGCTCGCTCGAGGTCGGCGATGCTAGCTGCGTTGCGGTTGGCGGCCGTCGGTGATGGGTAACCGCAACACCCGACGTCATCTTCCTCGTCGTCGATCATTCCAATCTCCGGCAGCGCCTTCGGAGCGAGCAGTTCGTCTCCGTTGAGTGGCGGTGACATAGCGCCACGTTTACCGCCTCGACCACCAGCTGCCGCCAGCTGGCCCGATGACGTGGACGTCTCCATGACACTGCTGTAAGCGACTCGTTGCCGGCAGCACTGTGCCGCACGTCCACAGCAGCGGCATTGACAGAACAGGCAGGCGAAGATACGAAACACGTTACAGGCGCCGGGCGTCGTGCCGCGGTCGTGCTGCTGGTGGTAGTGTAGGTTACCGACGTAGATGATGATGATGCCGATGAGCAGCTCGAGTGAGATGCACGCGATGAGCATCGTCAGCACAAACTCGTAGAACCGATGTCCTTGACGGCCGATGTCCAGCAGCAACTTGAGCTCGGTGATCTGAGTCAGTGAGAGGATAGTCACGAGGGCAGCTTGCGCCTTCGTCTCCGACTGTTGAAGCTCCATGTGACGCGCCAGCAACTAGCAGACGCGCACAGAATCACACACATCGTGCCACTCTACATGTGCAGTTTCTACGTTTCACTGAAAACAAAACTCGTCACAAACTGGCGTCTTACGCTAGATATCAATTTGTTTAGTTATGAGTCGACGCCATTGTTTTATTTTCATATTTAAAGTTTAGCTGATTCTGATCTAACTTAAAGTTAAGTTGTACATATATGAAGGCTACGCGTTTTGCTGTTAATTCTTTTAATTACAAAATTTCAGTTACAGATGCCGGGTCTATACCTGAGTAGACCTACGCATCACAATCTGACCATATCGACCATAGCATTCGATGGTCCATCCCCGAAAACCCCCTATAGGCGCAAAAATCTCGCAAAAATCTCTTACGCCAGCCAAGTTATAGCCAATTTTGTCCCAAATTTCGTTGCCATGGCAACGGGGATCAATCGGGGGTAAATATAAATGTCACCGTTAATTAGGCCGTCCCTGAAAACCATATCCTAGAACCAAAAATTACGACTCTATCTTGCACACAACCGAAGTTATGACAGTTTGAAGAATTTAAAAATTTTCCCCCTAGGCGCCGTTGTAATTTTTAAAAAAATTTTCGAATAAATAGGTGAAAAATGAATTTTTTATTTTATAACAATAAAAAGGCACTTTCTTGCGCAGAACCGCGTCATTTGACGTATTAAGCGTAAAAATCGGTCTAACGGACTCGCCTGTAGGCGAGTTCAAGAACCAAAAAAGTATAGTAAATTTCGAACAGGAGGGGTGTATATTTCACCTATATGGGGAGCAAAACCCCTGGGCGGATTGAGCCCATTTTTTCGTTAGTAGGCGTCCACGACATAATCACGCGATTCAAATTTGGTGACGATTGGTTTAGAGGTTTTTGGTTGGCTGAGGGTCAAAGTTTGCCTTTTCCCATATACTTTGAAGGTCGTTCTTACAACACTCACACTATCGTGTGAGGTGTGATTACATATGCACGCGTATAACGGAGTTTTTACATTTTTAGGTTTAGCTTGTTTTTTGTATCTTGTGTTTTGTGTTTTCGTAAAGGCTAACCTTACCGTTCCATTACTATGTGTTTATGTGCATTTTGCCTGGAAAGGCCGTCCCCAAAATGACCTATACTGTGTCGGGCGAGACGTTAAACCCTACTCACTCACTCACTACGCATCACAACTTACATAATTCCATTCGAGCAGTCAGACATTCTGTCTAAATTCAACATCGTTATCATACTGAACCTAATAGTTAAAAGTCTAGTTGTCGTTCAGGCTCGTGATCGATAAAATTATGCAGTGAAATTTAAATAAAGGGTTTTATACCTCTTGGATCTTCGATCGGCCTCCATCCACCATGCGTGCAACAGCGTGCGGTACAGGTGACATTCCCTGACTCCAGCGATCTGCAAATACACACCGATAGCAGCTTAGGGGCTTATACATCGGTCTGTGCAACCACGAAAATCCGCTCGTCGACAAAATACAATATGAATAGAATTCGTCGATCTACTAAACCTATTATATGGTCACCGGTAAAAAGTATACAGTTTCATCAATATTGACTGGCGTGTAATTTCAAATTAATTTCGCCGATATACCATGCAGTAGACCTAAATTTGCAACCAAGTGCAACTTGGTGATTCAGCGGTTAGGGCACTGGTTACGAGACCGAAAGGTCCCGGTTCAACGCCCAGCCGATGCACTACCAAGTAACAACTGTGGGCAAGTTGTTCATACCTACCTGCCTGTGTAGGTGCAAGTGGTCTAGTGGTTGGTGTCGACTTGCAACTTTCAGGTTGCAGTTCGATTCTCGCGCCGCTCATTTGCAAGCAACCTTGAGCAAGTTGCTAACCTACTGTGTGCTTAGGCAAACTCAGCCCTCTACCCTTCGTAGGACAGGAAATGAGTAGTAGCTTACGTGCTACGGGGTGAAGGCTATAGTATGGCTGATTGAAGCGGTGGTCTGCTAGCTGCAAACCGCGTGTCCAATTGTTCTCTTGGGTGTGCAATGGATGGCCGCATACTGCGCTGCGGTATCATTAGCTCATGCTCATCAGCTGCCATTCCAAGATTGTAAAGCGCTTCTGGTCTTGAGTCTGTTTCATGTAAAAAGGGCTATAGTAAGTGCTGGACTTTACCTTCACCTTTACCTTTATTAGAGATCCAATCACACAATGAGCATGTCGCTACACTACCTTGTCAAATTTAAGTCAGCTTTAATTTAGAACATGAGTTACCGTGTAACTTTCAGAATGCGCATTTCAAGACGCGTTTAGAATGTACTAATTATAGTGTATTGTGATGTTTTCCAATAATAGGGCATTGTGGTGATACCTATACGAAGCGACGGACATAGCCTATATGATATAATCCTACTTGAACGGCTAGTGAAAAAATTTTAAAATCTGCTAATACACTGTGTCCCAAAAAACATCCCCGACATTTTCGACTATAACGCGAAGAAGGATTATCAGATTTAATAATTTTTGGTACGAATATTCCTGAGACAACTTGTCGTCAAGTGACAATTTAATTTCCCATCTCACTCAACATCTGTTTCTACACTACCTGGGGAAAATAGAACAAACAAAATAT
>Ga0056128_1012761_pt1 | contig 10232 bp, 9 predicted proteins | sample WorMetLIZISLAND2_FD_71113 | JGI IMG/M metagenome (GOLD analysis project Ga0056128, IMG submission 71113) | Marine gutless worms symbiont microbial communities from Max Planck institute for Marine Microbiology, Germany - Olavius geniculatus... ... | reverse complement strand
AGAGATATCACATCGACCTATCTAAGGTCAGATATAAACTGACGAATAGCTCAATAGAACGGATATTACATGACAAACAACCACAAGCAATATACACATAACTAAGCCACGTATAAAGGGTTTAATATCATGATCTTTGCAGAGTTTAGGAGCTTGCACAGGGGTCTCCTCCCCTAGATACGCCACTCTAGGGATCCACACAGGCCTCCCAATCTATCAAACTCCACATCTAGGCCTCTAGGGTCCACACAAGTACCCTATTACCATCATCGAAGCCATACAAGCGGATATACACTGTGTTTCATAAAAAACCAGACCCTGAAACTTCTTGTTATAACTTCAAGAAAACGGCTTTAATATCGAAAAAAAGTTGGTACAAGCAATCTAGAACCAACTTGGATATATAGAGTCCCGTCCTGCTGATTTGTTTACTTCAATTTTAGCTAATTTAAACAAAACTGAATCAAACGTAAGGACTAATCCACCTGTATCAACAACCAATGGACGAGTAGGTAATGTAACAAAATCATCACAAGGCTCCTTAGAAAATACACTTGAAAAAAAACCACACAAACTTGTGCCTTATCCTTATTAGATGTAACAGTCTTTTCCTGATTATCTTCAATTACAACAAGATCACCAATTACCTCGCAGTGTTTGGTTTTACTTTTAACATAGTTCCATAAATGTTTAGGATTGTTCCTATAGTCTAATGCAACAGCATTTTGTTTTTCCATTAAGTCTTTCCTAACCAGACGTCTAAGAATATTACACTGATACTTATAATCCAAAAAATCCTGATTAGCCTGCATAGCCATTATTTCTTCCACAACTTGCTTTTTAATCTTAACCTAATATGTTTCCTACCGCAGGCTTGACTAGTGTGGTAGTCGGCCTGACGAATTATGGCTTTTTCGCCCCTTTGCCGGTTCGCCCCCTGGCCTGTTCGCCCGCTGGCTCTTTCGCCCCCTGGCTCAGCAGCACATTGACACGCAGTCAGTGTGATGCGGGCAATATCACCTTTTGTAATTTTTGCTGTTTTCGATGTGCAAGTCCTTAAATTTTGCCGCTAACAAGTGTATAAACTAATGTTTTGTACATTTATTACGTACAAACCTCGGTGTCAAATTACTGGTATTCAACAGGGGCGAAACGTCCAAGGTGAGGGGGCCAAAAAGCCAGCGGGCAAATCAGCCAAGGGCGAACAAGCCAGGGGGCGAACCGGCAAAGGGGCGAAAAAGCCAGACACCGGCCTGAGTGCCTGACCATAACGCTTCGCGTACGTAGTATAGGATTCAAAAGCCTACATACACATCGGTATACATTCGTATAATATTACCTCGATAGCTGTGCCCATTTTGTCCTCTTATTTTCAGGAAATCTGTAAAATCGGCAAGTATTGCGCAAATTATTGTGATTGCAACCGTAAACAAAACACAACACCATTTTCTTTGTCTCCGGAAGTAGCAGTCTGCGCGATGAAAAACAGATCGAGGATAAATAACTTTGTTTACTTACGGGCCCTATATTATCGAGGTCTAAAAAAGTTCTATGGGTCTAATGGTCTACTCTAGACCACTATGGTCTAGACTCTAGACCATTTACCACTTTTACCACCATTAAATTTTTGACAACAGATATAAACTTTTTGATGCTCTGACATAATTTATTTTAAAACTTTTTCCACATTGTTTCAACATCGTTATTACAAACTTGAAAAAAATTACGCAGTCCATTGACATATTATGTTCCCTAAAACTATTATAATCACCTTTAACTAAATTATACTTTGGTGAGATTTGCTTTCTATCTATATCCGTTATCAATTATCGTCTCATCATTAACACCCATTTACATTATGCTCCACTTGTGGAAACAGCAAGAACGTGCCAAAATAAACTAAATTTAACGCAGTCTGCAAAAATTGCGTCCGACTAATAAAACTTTTTCATCCAATCCAGTCTCTTGGAGGCCTTGTAGTCGCAAACGGTAAAGTTTACTTTTGCCGGAAGTTATTCTAAGCTAAAGCTAAATATTGTAAAATATATTATATTTCACTATTTTGTTTCGCTTAAGTTGAATATTGGCAAGTTCAGAGACTTTAGAATTGATATAACTTGACATTAGATATTGTAGTGTCGTGTGTAAAAGTATTTATCGCTGTCTGTTAGTCACCTGTGTGTAGACGGGTATGACTGAAAACCGCAGTACACTGAATAACCCCCAAAAAGTGCTGAAAACTGTAAAACTATAGGTTTTCTTTAATTTTAGAGCATTATATTGTCACATTATAGCGGTTATGTGGCGATACTAATATTTCAGGATGTGCAAGAAAACCGCAGGACACATACATGCTGTGTCTCAGTTGTCAATTATTTGCAGTTTCCCATAATTAAATTAGTCTGAAACATGCATAACAACACTAATTCTACCTATTTCAGTCACTTCTGAAGCAACATTAAAAGAAAAAACAACAAACTTTAACCGAAACAATTGTAGGCCTACCTTATGCAGCCAGATGACAAAGTGCACCGCATTATTCACATCAGCAGTCGGCCAGAATGACATCGTAACGCACGCCGCACTATTAGACAAATTATAGAAATGCAGCAGTATCCACCTAAATGCTCCACAGTTGCCGATATTCGCATTCGACGCTATAACGCACACTATAACAGACAAAAGCGCTTCGTCTAGACAGCCCGACTGACTGCCAACGAAGCGCACGTAATTGCCTGAGCACGCTAAACAGGCCGCAGAGGTCATATTCTGGGCCGACGTGACACTGGAGATTGCCGCCCGCCACACCCACTTCCGGCATAGAAACAGAATTTTTATAATAAAAAAGACCCATATGATAGCCATTTTTCCCACCAATTTCGGTACTTCTCATTACTTAAACATGACATAATATCAAAAAAAATAAACAAACTGGTGTGTTTACATTAAATTTTATAATCGGTCATCAAAAGGTAACTAACAGTATTCGCCAAGATATTACCTTAAAAACATGCATAACGAAAGTCATTCTACCGATACACATCAATATCATATACGTACACAGTCGTTTAAGGTGGCGTAGCTATTTTAAACAATTACCTAGAATAAATGTACAAAACATTAGTTTATACACTTGTTAACGGCAATATTTAAGGACTTGCACATCGAAAAGAGCAAAAATTACAAAAGGTGATATTGCCCACATCACGCTGACTGCATGTCAATGTGCTGCTGAATAATATCACCTTTTGTAATTTTTGGGCGTTATCCGTTTTTCCCGAACTGAGAGTAGCAAATTTTGCCTTGTTTCTATCAGTTTGCCGAACTGAAAATAGAATTAACGTTTGGTAAAACTGAAGAAGACAACCATCACCTTCCTGTAGATTTAGTCCTATGCTTACAGTTAGGGTTAGAGTATAAGTGTTAGTGCGAACACTTCAACACTAACCCTCATACTTTAACCCTATATCACTTGGGGTACTTATGCATAAGAGACCTGCAGTCGGGGATGGTGGCTGTTTTATTTAGTTTTATCATCCATTTTGTTGAATGTGTATGATGTGGCGAGATATTGAATTTAGCAATTTACCATGTTACTTGTGCAATGAATAGTTGACCTGTAAAGGCAACTGACTGACAGTACTGCAGTGTGATTGACAGAGGAATGTCTCGAGCAACAAGTGAAGATTGCACACTGTTGAAGGACACTATTGGTCCAAGGGTCACTGGCAGTTATGTTAGAAATGTTGCCATAAAGCTGGAGGAACAGATTAGTGAAAGTGGGTCAGGGGGAACTTTGTTACACACACAGAGGTTAGACAACATACATATATCATTCAGTCTGCGTGGTCAGCCGGGAACTGACCACGGCTGGGAAGGAACTCTGTGCAACAGAGCTGATGACTCTGCTCTTGAAAATGCGACAAATTCAGCTTATGATACGAATGATGAAAGCCACACACACAATGCTTCGGATGCTGAAAGTATTTCTTCATCAGTTGTTTTGAAATTTACATCACGTGTACAACCTGCCAGCTTTGTGCCATCAAATGCTGACCGTCAAAGTACACCGATAAGAAGTAATGCTAATCTGAAGATGGCAGCGTGTGGACATCTGCCCATAGAGACAAGTTCTGCGAATACCAGTGCTGCTAGTTCTTTCAGATCTGGTAAGTATCTGACTTTGTTCCATGTCAGTTGCTTGCTAATCTTTTCATTTTTGGCATCAGTATTTCATTGTAGAGAAATAGCCATGATTTTGTAATACTGGTTTTATATGCCATGTGATCAGTTACTGTTAACATTGTTATATTAGAAAATGACTGTTTGTGCTTTCTACATATTCTATGTTTCCTTGTGCAACGGCTCACAGAGGAATGCAGCTGTATTAGCTACTGCATATGACTGGATTCTGGGAGAAGGTGGAAGGCATGGCTGTATTGCCTCCTCCCTTCCCCCCATCGTCCTGGATCCACCAGTGTAAGCAGTGTAGCCAGAGTGAGGGACAGTTACGGATAGTCTTTTTGCAGCTGAGGCTAACAGTTTCAATACATGAATTGATATTGTTAAGGGGATATTGCTATAAAAGCCTCCCCATGAGGTAAAGGTAAAAAAGATAAAGGTGTCAATTTGCATAGCGCATCTCGCGTACACGCCTCTAATGCGCTTTTTGTCACTAACCAGAGTCGTTGGCCGCACGGCCACCGCATGCAGCCTGCAGACACAGGCTAGCGCAGCGGCCGACTAGGCAGCCCCAGTCAGCTGTACTAAGGTCACCACCTTCTGTAACCCATATAGATGAGTTACTACTCATTTAACCAACCCTGGAGGGATGGCAGGCTGAGTTGGCCTTGTTGGTTGACTGATAGCGGACGCCGTACCTACAAAGTGGTCAAACGGCCATCCATCAGTCTAGCACAGGATAACGAAAATTTGCCGGCCAAGATCGACATTCTAACCACTATATGCTACATCACCAACATGAGGATGCACATATTGGGAATAACTTGAGAATCAGATAGATAAGGTATGTGGTGAGGGCAGTGGGGCAGCTTTGCTGTATGTTTGAAATGGCTGTCGATTGGAAGGTGGTGTTTATGTTGTTTTGATGTAAATTTTTCGGGTTAGATACCTCTGACGACCTATGGGAAGATGTTGATGTTGCTGAGCCTTGGAACAAGCAGAGAACAAAGTGAGATTTCTGTGATTTTAATTATCCGGTAGTTTATGTAATTCATATAACTCGATGCTTTTGTATTTTAGTACATCAGGACGCTGTAGAAATTGTATTATTATTGTTGTTATTTATTATGGTTGGTTAAAGTCTGTTACATCTGTTACATTGATGATAAGTTTACATGCTTTATTTTGTTGACTACTATTGCCATTGTTAGTCTTTTATGAAACTTCTATTATAGTGATAGTTTATTATTTTTAAAAATTATTTTTGCTGGCATTTTATTAGATCAGATGAAGCTGATATTTTGCTGGAATATTCGCAGTGCTCACTGGTCATTTCATAACAGTCACATATGCCTGGTTGACACTGCACACTATAAAGGACTTATAAAGGCTAGAATTGTTTTAATGCTTCAGAAATTAATTTGAGTGATAGTCATGCTTTTTACTATGCACTTGTAATGGGGCTGGGTAAGTTGTATGTTTCTGACTGTTTTGTGCTGATTTATGTTAGACCACAGCCTGCTGAACGTCGACCCGTAGCTGTTAGTAGAAAGCCGTCTGGTGCAAAGTTACGACGAAGGAGTACTCCAAGTTTTAGCAGAAGACCAATCCCCGTAATCAGAAAGGTCAGTCAGTGCATAAACTTTTGGCATTTTGTTGCGTGTTTGAATTCTAACATTGTGTCTGTTTTCTCATGCATATTGATTTTTGGTGCTGTTTATATATGGTATAAATGATACTAACGATATATTAACGATATGTGCTATATATAAAGCACGTTTTAGTTACTTACTTACTTGCTTGCTTACTTACTATGTCTCTTGTCCCAGAAAATAATAAACCCTTGCCTTGTTTATGATATCTTTGAAACACTGTGATTGATTTTCAAATTTTTTTCGCTGATAGACAAGAGAAAATTTTGGTCAAGAACAAATGAACAAATGGCATATCAGAGTCAATGGAAGAACTCTACGACCCATGAGATATCTTATCTCCATATTTTCATAACCCTTTGTAAAACATGAGCTACGATATTTGAATTTAGCAAAGATAAAACAAATTACAAATTATATTATATCGATAAGCCGATATCAAGATATCGATCGTCAGCCACGCGTCCCTATGATATCGTGGGACAGACCGCGCCTACGACGTCACGCAGACGTCACCAGCACATGCCACCTGAGTTATTCTAATGGACCCCAAAAGCACACAGACGCAGGCATTTGTGAGTAGGTAACATTTGGATGCCCAGCTCAGAATCTGCAACTGATTGCATGACGACTGAGTGAGGAGAGAGGGGATGGGGACGGTTAGGTCATTTTAATCACTTTCGTCAACAAACTGTCAGAAGCAGAGCCCAGTGCCTCTTTTTTTGCTGCTGGCGCTGCTACAGCTGCTGCACTGCCACTGCCTGTTCCCTTCCCAACATGCCCTCTGTCGTTGTCGTGCTCATTCCCCCTTCCTCCAACCTCCCTCGCTCTCACTTGCCTTACCATTGGCACTCAGGTTTCTGCCCTCATGATATGCGATATCATCCAATAATCGATATGGATTTTTTTCCCACGATATAATCCATAGTTATGGGAATAGTGATAAATCAGTTTAAAGCAGTATATTCAGATATGCAGTAACTGAACAACAACGGCATAATTATTGGTGTAGTTAACTTGTATTTTGTAACAGCCTCCGGAGAGATGTGGAAAAGCGGTGCATCCGTCAGTGGAAGGAACAGTTAGACTGGTGCAAGACTTGAAGAACAGACTTAGACGGTTTGACATCAATGATGATGACGACAACCCTAACTATTCCACAGTGTTGATTAACGATGAACGTTCGTTCTGCAGTGGTAACAGCAGCGATAAATGCGCAGGCGTAGATACCAGTGAATCTATCGGTAATTGCGTGCCTGCGGCACAAAGCGATGCACCTACCGTGTCTACGTTGATTACGCAGCCATCGCCACCACCATTGCCGCGGCTCCCAAAACGATTAAGTACTACAGGGGCCAATACACGTTGGTCTGCAGTTGGCATCCTTTCAAGGGCTAAACGTTACCGTCCACCACCGCCTGTACCATCTTCACAGTCTGTCGCTGAGGCGATCACTGATGCTGGCTCAACAGCCAGGAGAGCTTCAAGTCCTGCTATATTCTCTGCACCAATCGCCAGGTCTGTTTGATCAATTACTTGGGTCATTTATTCACTACTATTATGATAGCCAACATCACTGGAAGTGTCAGTGATGTTGCTACCGGTACAGAGTTTGCTATAGCATGGTCTATCTGTCTTCACACTCTTGCACCTGTACAGAATAAGATACTATTTAGCAGGACATGCTTGTTACTTCAGGTATGACAAGGGCTCTGTTTTTTTTTCAACAGACTCATAGGTTGAAACTTAGCTTAATAAGTTATAATAAATTCATCAAATTTCTACATTTTATTGTTGTTTTTGTTGACATTTTGGCAACCACTGCTGCCTTCGTCGGAATGACTCCGCCAGGTGTAGCTGCAGCAGACAGTACCATAAGTAGTGGTATATGTGTGGAAGTTGGTAGGACCCCTCGTCTCGGTTCATCGACTTGTCTTGTTCTTTTCTAATGTGTATCGCTTCCCTGATCCACCGGTCTATTATGTTGCGGCATACGTCTTCAAGAACACCGACAGGAAGTCACACAACGTGATGTAAAGGCTTACACATGAAGCACCAGCAAATGTACAGCAACAGAGCAAAACAAGTCAGCAGTCACAGACCATGCCATCTTTCTCAACCACGTCATAGACTGGGACCATGCCAAGGTGATCGACAGAGAAAGCAACAGAATGGACCGGTGGATCAGGGAAGCGATCACACATTAGAAAAGAGCAAGACAAGTCGGTGAACCGAGACGAGGGGTCCTACCAACTTCCACACATCTATGACTACTTACTGTCCACCGCAGCTACACCTGGTGGACAGTTGTTCTGACAAAGGCAGCAGCAGTTACTGAAACGTCAACAAAAACGATAATAAAAGGTTGTAACTTGATGAATTTATTATAACTTGACAATAGCTCTAGTTCGCTGAACTAAGAGAAGAAAGAAGGATGTGTTCCAGCAGCGGAGGAAATATAAGGGGCAATTGGGTAACCCAAGTTTCGTTGAAAAATTGCTGTAAGTCTTTGATGGAGCTGAGGCATACTGATGTTGTGATATGTATAAGAATTGTGATGATACAAGCTGTAATTGGTGAGCATTTCCAGTTGTACAGCATAGGCTCGCATAGCTGCATCTAATGATGCTGTCGTTATTTGGTGTACGCTGCATTAACTAATGTGTGATGGTGTACTATGCAGAGGTTTCAGTCGTTTGGCTGCACCTCGGACAAGTCTTTATGTTTCCACTGCTGGTGAGAAACTCTGTATTTGTTTTGTTTTTTCTTTCGTGATCTATGTTAGCATAATTTATGGTGTGTTTCACATATAACTTGTCACCAGAGATGAAATGGTTTTCAGTCTATACTTGTTTATCATTTTTACACGCGAAAGCAGCTACTGCTTTCAGCGCATCTTAGCCATAACAATTCTGTCCGTCTGTCTGTCTTTCCGTCCGTCTGTCACACGGGTGGATCAGTCAAAAACGATGCAAGATAGGATCACCAAATTTTCACTGTCGGCTGTCTGGAAGACTCCTGTTTCAGGAACCATAAAGCTTTTCCATAAATTCGAAGGGGGTCACCCTGAACGAGGGTGCTAAATGAGTGGGGGTGGGCAAAATTTGCGATTTTTGGCCAATAAGTCGCTATATCTCAGTAACAGTGTGAGATAGGGCCTAGGTTACTATTAATCACTAATAGGAAGTCATACACTGGCTGTCGATTGGCGCCAAATTTAATGATCTTGAATGACCTTGAACGCCAAAATAGGGGGTTTTGTGGATTTTTTGGCGATTTCAGGCTGTGACACAAATCTATATCATGGACAAGGTGGCGCCACGGAACTATCGTTATGCGATCCAGATAGAGAATTTGGTATTTGTATATAAACTTAGCGTGAACACCCCAATTTTCAGCTAAACTACTGAACCGGAACTGCTATAGGCTTTTGCGCGTCTCTTGAGCATTAGCTCAAATTTCTTGTTTTTGTTAATAAGAGTGTCAATGTTGGGCATTAGTCTACTTGGTAACTGATGGTTGATGATGTTGTGTCAGCAGCAGAGAATTCTCGTTTGAGTTCATGCTACAGTGAGGGATGCATTGAACAATCAGATTCGTCACCAGAATATGCAGAAGTCATTGAACCAAGGTGAAAGTCTATTGCAGTTTTTGACTTTATGTAAAATAGATACACCATAATCGTATCCATATCTTTATCATATATATTTAGATGAAAAAAATTATGTGAATTTTGAGCCAGGTTCTGAGGTTTAGAGATATGTTGGCAGAAGGTCAAATGTGACTGATTAGATATTGGCCGGATTGATTTTGACATCTGTTGGAAGATAAGAACACATTGTGTGCAACAGCAGCTACTGCAGTTTTGTTTGTCTGTCTGTCCATCTGTCCGTATGTCTGTTACATGGGTGGATCAGCCAAAAACAGTGCAACCTAGAATCACCAAATCTTCACCATCGGCTGCCTGGAAGACTCTAGTTTTAGGAGCCGTAAAGCTTTTTCAATAAATTAGAAAGGAGTCACCCCGAATGAGGGCGCTAAATGACAGGGGATAGGAAAAATTTGCAATTTTTAGCCGATACGGCGTTGGCAGAGTGAGACAGGTAGCGTTTTTTAGTGAGTACAAGTAAAACGCTACAGATGTATAGCCGCCAGTCGTCTGGCACTTTCTGGCGACAGATTTTTAGTCCAGTCAAAATAACCCGAAAAAAAGCATGAACCCAAAAAATACCACAAAGATGAAAATTTGCCAAAAACATCTGTATAGTGTCAAAAACAAAATATCAAAAGTCTGTTGAAGTCCGCCTTGGGCAAAAAAGTTATGGCTATGTAAAGAACAACAATTTTTGGAAAAATGTGAAAAAAATTATTACATGGAAACATAGGCATATGACATAT
>Ga0056128_1012760_pt1 | contig 10232 bp, 5 predicted proteins | sample WorMetLIZISLAND2_FD_71113 | JGI IMG/M metagenome (GOLD analysis project Ga0056128, IMG submission 71113) | Marine gutless worms symbiont microbial communities from Max Planck institute for Marine Microbiology, Germany - Olavius geniculatus... ... | reverse complement strand
AACTCAACAGTGTACCACAAATACCGTAAGCCGACAGTTTTAATAATAGTTTATTATGACAAACGCCGTCAAATGCCTTTGCAAAGTCAATATATGCAACAGATTGATGATTCTTTTTTTTCTTTTTTTACGTCGATTTTAAACCGACTATGCACTGCGGCGTTGCAGTAGAATAGCTGACACTGAAGTCGTCTTGCTATTTTATTACAGTTGAAGTTTTGTTGTTTTTTTTTTGCTTTTTGCCTGTAAAGTATGAAAAACGTCGCTAACAGGAATGGGAAAACATTTGTATTTTTTATGTATATAAAGATGCTTGCAACGGTAATTTTTGGCTGTTATTTAATGGTTTAGGTGTCGTTGCTTTGATTTCAGTTGAAAAACGAATTACCCCTTGTAGGTTACATTTGAGCAAAAAAGCTTGCACACATTTTGTCAAATAATTAAGGAAATCAAATACACGTTAAAAATTTAACGGGATTAGGCTTTACATGTAAAATAGAATTTTTCTGATTTTATTACATTTTTACGCGCGAGAGCTAGCATAGCTATCGCGCGTATTAGATACGGTGATTCTGTCCGTTTGTCTGTCTGTCCGTCTGTCCTGGTGGCACGTTTCGGTACCGTTCCAAGCCCAGGTGAGATAAAGACTTTGGGTTTACACCATATGATAGCCTAAAGTCTCTAGTATTTTGGGACAAAATTTTATACCCCTGTGTGAGGGGGCCTCACGAACGAGGGGGGGGGGCGAAAGAAGGGCACCCGGCACCCCTTAAAAGACGTTATTCAACCGCTGTTGGCTCGTCTAGCTTGAAAATGTTTACAGATATGCACAGACATGCTGCTTTATCATAACAAACACTAGTGACGAGATTTTTAGAAAGATCAACATTGATGACTTTAAATGACTTAAAACCCCTAAAAGAGAGGGTTTTAGTGATTTTTTGCGATTTCTGGCTGCGACACACATTTCAAGAGTAAATTGCGCCGAAATGGCTGGAGACAACTTACACAAGAAATTTTTACATTAAATGCAAATTTTAGCAATTTAAGCTTCGACCCCTTACATCCAAGGAAGTCTGCGCACGCGGATGTCAAAAAGGAATACCCTGCAAAGTGGCATTTCCGCTATTTTTGTCTAGCGTGAAAACGGTTGCAGATAGGCACAGAAATGCTGCTCATCATAACAAGCATCGTTAACATGCTTTTTAGTGGTATTAACATTGACGACCTTGAATGATTTGAACCTCAAAAATGGGGGTTTTATTGATTTTTGCGACTTTTGGCTGCAGAACAGTGAATTGCGACGAAATGGATGGAGATAGATCAAGATTACCTGCGAATGGGAACTGATATAGGCTTTCGCCCGTCTCATGAGCATTAGCTCAGATTTCTTGTTGCATTTAATTACGGTTTATTTTCAACATGAGGTAAATTTTAATAAATATGTGAAATATTTATATTTTACACGTTTGGTTTCGCTAACTTTTTTGCGAGATTTTATCAACACTGTTGACTGCCGCTTGATCCGCCGCCGCCGGTCCAATCTTGGGTCGTCGTCGTCAACGATCAAACTAGAGGTTCCACCGACCCGAACGACGTTCGGCGACCGATCTTTTGCCGTCGACGGACCACGTGTGTGGAACAGTCTACCAGCATCCATTTGCGACCCATCACTGTCACTCACTGTCTTCACCAACAGACTCAAGACTCATCTGTCTGGACAATAGCTGGGACGTTTGTGATTTGAAATGAACGCCTTTAAATGTGCGAACTAACTAACTAATTAACTAACACGTATATTTTACAATGTAACTATACGGGCTAAAAGAGGCTGATATAGCAATATTATGCGAAAAGCTGTAAAAAGCTGACGACGTCAATCCAATCCAGTATTAAGCATCAGAACGATGGTCCATAAAACAGATTCCCTGCAGGGCTTTTAGCGACTTCATTCTGCTGAATCAACAGTCTGGAATTGCTTGTCGCTTGTCACTGAACGTTTGGGACAATTCGCTGACCACTTAATGGTTTGATGCCGTCACAAAACGACACTGGGCAAATTGTTCTGGCGATTTTATCATATAGAATGGTGCTCGAACATTTCTGCACCGCTTAGCTTAACCGTTTGTTGTTCGTGCTCTTTCTTAAGCCCCTGTGTGACTTACTTGACTTATACCTTGTTACTGCCCGTGAAACAGAAGCCATAGACCACTTTTCTCTATCCAGCTTTGTTTTGTGATACTGTTTCCATCTTATTTCAGCCATGTTTGAAACCTGTTGTCCTCTTGCTTGTCATAGTCTCCTTTTTCAGGTAAGCCTATTTATTGTTTTTTAATGTCCACTGTAGTTCTCTTTTGGCAATGCTGTCGTTGTTTTTATCTGTCACCGTTTAAGCCAGTCCAGTCTTCATTTTTTACAGGTGTTGTGTAATAGTAGAAAAGTTAGAAGAATGCGTCGTCAGCTGGGAGCATGAAAGCGAAAGTTGGAGGATCGAGCCGCTGCCGCTCGAAGGCGCGAGGGAAATAATCGCGGCGCTGGTTGCCGATCATCGCAAATCCTCAGAGAGACGACCCGTCGGTTTCGCTTGTTCCCAGGTGTCGCCGGTCGCCAGTCAAAGCTGACTGATTGCTTCCGAACGAACTGACTGGCCGTCCGCCCGTCCGACCAGACCCATAAAGATCCGCCACTCCGTAGTTTCGGCCTCTTCACCCGCATCCCAATTGTCCGCCAGGTTTACACGATTTTATGTCCGTCCGTAATTAAATTCGTCTTCGGTAGCAACGGACGGATGTCGAGTTGACTGAGAAAAAGTAGATTTTGAAAACTTCGATGCAGTTTTGGCTGGTAGGTTTTTGGTCTTTGCCCTCAGCGAAATGACGCTTTTAGTTTGCGGTGTAAATAAATCAGAAAATAACCACATTAACAATTATTTACATCATTATTGTTAGTATTAGGACCGTAATGATTATATTTTTTCCGATGACTGCAAAACTACAAAATATTACAGATATTTATACTGGTTAACAATTTCGAAATTAATTGCTAATTTTTTACAGTTTGAAAGCATTCTTTCAGTACCCCGGTGTTTTTCCACACGCAGACTGTGAATCAGTGTTTATCGTCAGTTATATCAACGAAATAACAATTTTTTTTCGCCAAAACATAAGTTTTTAGATTGGTAGACAAAGAACTACAATGAAAATGATATGCATGTAAGCACAAATTGCAAACATAACTCATCTGATAACATAGGAAACTCAAATACCAAAAGGATTTCACTTTTTGACCCACCCTGCAGAAAGCGAACCGTCGTCACAGCAAGTTGTTTCGAGCAGCTGTCATATCGATACACATCGCGTTGACTCGGTGCGTTGTCGAATCGATCATCTTCAGCGACGTCTGAACCAATGTTTCTTGTCGCCCGTATATACATGTAGTTGACGGCGTGAAAGTTTCAATCAGTAGCTTGAGGCGTGGTTGCTTGTGTCTCGACGACGTTCTTTGCCCTGCGTCTATGTTGAGTGATTAGCGTGCGTGGGTGAAGTTACGGAGACTGATCTGCCATCACTGCCACTCGCGCGTTAAGATCCTGCGTGAAAAGTCGCCAACAAAATAGTTCAGTTTTGAGTGCAATAATTTTGCTTACCTTCAACCAGTTAAAATTTTCATAACCTTTGCCAGGTACAGTCTTACACGGCAAGAAATTTGCAAAAGAGAATACTGCATGATAATCGCCCAGCAAACAGAAGACTTTGTTGACGCATATAACACATTTTCAGATTACCGAATTGCGACAGTTTTTATGTCATATTAAGTGTTTTTCAAGTTTGTGTTTACAATGAAAATAGTTCAACTGCCACGATACAGTCCGAGTACTCATACCAAGCAGGTTTGCAAAAAAAAATTCAGTGCGTGTATTAGAAAGTCAAATTATAAGAAATTATTTGGATCATTTAAACTGGTTTAGATCGCTTAAACTAGAAATCCTGCTAAAGGCACCTTTGTAACACACGTGCAGTTGGTGTGGGGTCTGTTTAAACAAACTTTAGGCCAGAGCAGCAGTGCAATAAGTAGGCTAACTAAAGGTGCCTTTATGAATATATCAGCTAGAGCGATGCTTCAGCAATGTCGTTTTCTGTTGGTGCGTAATTTACATACGGCTGTAACAGTGACTAACAAATTTGATCTAAAATTGATGATGCACTCTGGCGGCTGATAGTTAGCGCGCCGGTCGCAATAACGGCGTTGATTGAGTCAAAGTTCTTCTGACCACGTCGCAGCAGGACCACCCACACCGGTCAGTCTAAGACTTTTGACGGACGAGAGTGATTTCAATTATTTACACGTCGTCCAGCCTGCGACAGCTGCGCGCCGTGCGCGTGGGCAGCCGAAATGGTGTCAGTATTTGCGACTGGGCAGATATATGGATAGGCCTAGAAAGAAACATCGCGTCAACCGCACCGCAACGTCTTGAGCGTATGCAGCAGCAGCAGCAGCAGCGTGAGCACTTGGTTATACTGTCCAGCTCGTTGACGTATCTCCGTAATGGCGACGACGTCCGCCTTTCAATAAGTAAAGCGGCTGGCTCTAGCTGCAGCCTGCAAGCCGGCGACTCGAAACGACATGCCTTCAGTTGGTCTCGCGAACGCTGGCCCGCTGATGCAAAAATAAAGAAACTATTTAAAGAGACTACTCTGTTAATAAAATATGCTCTCGGTGCTTCGAGTAAAGACTAAGTCTGTCCGCAGATAAAACGGTCGAGACGACTTTTTGTTTCCAAAAGCTATCGCTTCGCTTTAGGCCCAATACAACGAAATCACGTCGTCACGAAAACATCAACGTCAGTAAGCAGATGACACTCAGTTCTCCATATCTATATATCTGTGTGTACTCAGCTGACATTTTAAACCTCACGCGGTGTCCTTACACCGTGCATATAATTTTTATGATTCTATCTTAACGACATGTATGGATGTAAGTCCTGACGAATCTGACGCCAGCATCTTTGTCACGCTTTAACTTTTATAATTGTTACTCCAGTGTCAACGTTTTTATGACAGTAACACCAGGCCATACAATAACTTATTAGCAGTTTGAGCGACATCTGCTGGTTACCTCTGTTCTGACATTCATCATCAATTCGGTTGCTTTTAATGCCAAGGTGTGCAACTGCGCCGATCGCTGACGAAAGTCGCTAAGTGTCCCGGCCGCAATACAGAGACCACCCGACGTAGATACGATACAAACCAAACACCCCACGACAAAATTTTTCCTATAACAGAACATTCATGACTAAAACTTTTCTGTGTCACATTTCCGTGCTACGCCAGCTTGTCGTTCCCTGTATACGAACGTAGGCGACTTAAGGAGTGAAGCGTCGATATCGCTCTCAATCTTTCTCGAGGGGACCAAGTCTACCAAGTTATTTCCTGATAATTGGGTAATACCATCGAATCATTGTTTTTTGGACATCTTTTTTTCCTAACCACACTGCATGCTGAGATGTTGTAAAGGGGGTTTTCGCGAAGTGGAAAGGCGTTCGTACTTCGTAGGGTTTCTTGTCCGGGTGGGGTGGTTTGACAAATACTGGTTACTTCGGTCTTTTTTTCGCTCGTCAGATCAGCTCTTCGACGGCCATAAGTCGCTTCCAGCCGACGTCGTCCAATTTTTCTTATCTGAGCGTCGTCCTAGACATCAACGCGGCGTCTATATCCGGTCTATCGAGTCACGTGACTTGCGTCGTCCAGTCGACGCCACTGCGTGGCGCTAGTATCGTTGTAAATTGAGCGCGCGAGCCGATCGTAAATAGATTGTAATCGGGTGCTGTCGGTCCGCATCAGTTTTAGCTTTTTCCCGCCTACTGATACTCTGGACTAGTAGCTCGCCGGTGCGATCCAGTCCACGATTACGTTATAAAAATACTGATGTCATCGGCCGAAACCTAGTCCAACGAGGGTCGCTTTTTTAAATTTTCTGCAGCTTCAGCAGTTGCTCCGTCAAACATCCGCAGCATTTTTGAAAGATTTTCTAAACTGAATAATGACTTAGGAAGGACGCAAAGAGCACAGAGTCACTCACTCAGCGAGGTCCATGAGCGAAGTGTCATTGTAAATTGAAACAAATTTTCAGCCAATTTTTGCAGCCAATGTGAGTTTATTCAAATGACCAGTTGTCAAAACTTTGCTTGATCAGCTCATTCTGTTATGTTCAGCAAAGCTTGTAAGCTTATTAGACCATATCACCAACAGCAACCAAAATTTTATAACTTTTTGAGTAATTTGACATTTTATGATTTTACTTCTCCATCACTCATACACGAACTTACTCATTTGACGTTAATACTCACGTCGTTCTACACTTTGTTTCAAAAAACATCCCCGACATTTTCGACTGTAACTTGAAAACCACTTATCCAATTTTGATAATTTTTGGTAAAACTATTTTTGATACAACTTAACATCCAATCATCATTTAGTTTTTCACCTCACGTAACGTTTGTTTCTGCACTACCTGGGGAAAACACAACGAGCGAAATATCACTTTTTATCAAATACGATATGATTGCTTAATTGTTCACATTTTTTGGCACTTTGGCTGACATTTCACCCAGTTGTCCATTTTTCAACTGCCTGCAGTAAAATTGCTTAAAGTGTTGGCCCACTATGCGAACACGAGCAAGGAGACGCTTTTTCCATTCGTTGACAGCAGTATCGATAATGTTCTGCTCCAGACCAATCCAGACTGTACCAGTCGCTTCTTGACTTCACAAACATTCTTAAACTTCATCTGGTAGACACACTGCTGCATGACAGTCAAATCTTATAACAGACCGGCTGTTGGGGCCCACAGATTAAGATAGATGAAATTTATTGAAGTTTTGTTATTTATTTTAACACGTATACTTGGTCTGCTTTCCCCAGGTAGTGCAAAAGCAGATGTCGGGTGAGGTGGAAACTAAAACATTTATTAAATAGCCAGTTGTGTCAGAAATATTTCTGCCAAAAATTATTAAAACCTGATAATCTTTCTTCAAGTTAAGATCGATAATGTCGGGAAGTTTTTTCGGCTTTTCTGTTTATTTCAACACATTGTGCTTGATCTGTTTTCCCTAGGTAGTGCAGAAGCATACATTGGGTGAAGTGGAAAACTAAACGACAATTTGATGGCAATTGATGGCAAGTTGTGTCAGAAATATTCATACAAAAATTATAAAAATTTGATAATTGGTTTTCAAGTTACAGTCGAAAGTGTAGGGGATGTTTTTGAGACACGGTGTAGAGATAATGCTCATTGTTAGGACACATTAAACTCCTTTGTGACGATGATAATGATGATGATGACTATGACGTTTACATCACAATGCCAGTGTTCCGACCACGCATTATCGAAGTCGAAGTGTCTACACCGCTTGCGCGTTTCGTCGTAAACCTAGAAAGAATATCGTTTGGTGCTAATGGTAAATCTTGCCTCGTTGTCGCAGCTGCTGCTGATCGCAACAGCGCGAATTGATTATTCCATGCAAACGACCAGCGTGTCGGCACACGCTGTGGTATTCTCACCAGATCTGCGCGGCGGCACTTTTTGATAGGCCTATTATAGGTAAAAAAAATTTCTCGTATTTCTTAGCAGAGAATTTGTATCGATGGCGTTATGTTTACTTCTATTTTACAAATACGTCGACATTAAGATAGCTTACTCGTTTTGACATAGACGAAACGAATTGTAACTAACAACAGTTGCAATGAGGGAATTGGCAACTAATTAAAATGAGCCAACCGTGAGGCAGTTTGTTACACGTAGGCCTATCTGCTAGCTTCAGCTAACATAGTACCACCGCCCAAGTCAAGCCGCACTAGGCGTTTACCTCGCAGTCGATATTAAATAAACTAGATTTATTTCCATTTTTATTTAAGGATAGAAAGCTTAGTTTGCTGGAGGTCGACTTCGGTTTTAGCGTCGAGCCTGCCATTTGTTATACACATACTCAGACCTTTATTGTTGTGCGTTTATCGACATTTCTCCTTGTTGCTGCACTTTTTGAATTTTTTTTATAGTTGCACGTTTAATTAGTTATACATTGTATATACAAAATATTCCGATTAGACCGCCGTACCAAGTCGTTCCACTGCGTGACAAGGGCCGTGCCCGCCTACTCTCAATCTCGGGCTGGCTGCAACGGTATAGTTTTGTCATCGATGAATGGCGTCTACCGGACGTCCGTCTTGCCCCACTGCATGGCAGCAGCGCCGACTCGCTTGCAGATTAGCCGCTTTGCGGGTCAATTTTGTTTGCCCGGCGCCAAAATCCAATTCCGAGGAGCGACACGCGGTGTGGCAGCTGATATGAGCAGGAGATGCTGCTGCTGCTGCTGCGGACGCTGACGCTGATAAAATCACTTCAACAACTTGCGTCGATGCTGCACGCCGCCGGCCGTCGGGATTTAACATGCTTCACCCCCTCGTCGCTACACCCCGACCGACCAACCGAATTTATTAACCGATCGTCTGATCGTTTCGTCCAAAAACTACACGAATTGTTTTTGTTTTTACAAAAAGGCAAATAAATAGATTTTTTTGCTTTCTGTAAAACTTTTTCGGTAAACTGCAGCTTGTATCTGTAGCGGGCCTATGTCGATTGTTTTACAGAAAAAAACTTACAATCGTTTCTTTTTTGTTTCGTAGATCTGTACATTTTGTAGCTCTCGACTTCAAGTACTTATTAAATAATCATGTAGCTGTGCTCGCTTAAAGCTATAACAATAATTAAAGTGATCTTTCGTTACAAAATGTGATGTGCCAATTGCAGTTCTGATTAACTAGCACATATTATTTTGTATTCTGTTTTAGACTATTTGCAATTACGATTGATGCTTTTTCTTTACCAATTTGTGTCTGTTTTGCTGTAATTATAGTAGTGCTATAGTTTAGACCAATATACGTCAATATAGCATCAGTACTTAAATCGTTTGTCTTTAGTCCCAATAAACTGACATTTTGGATGTGTCACATACGTGTACTTTACCATAGAGTGGTTACAACTTCGCATGACAGATATCAAAGAAGTACATCAGACAACGTCGTACTATCGGTTAATCGTCGACATCACAACGCACTACTAAGTATACGTGTACGATGCTGTCATCTCGCGATACACGCGAGAATTAACGCGTCTGTTGCTACGCTAATCCGTATTTCGTGGTGTTAAGACAACGTGAATTAGTTCAGTATTCGGACATTGATGATATAAAGGACGGCGATATAAAGAACAATGCAAGTGAATAAAGCGAAAAATAGACTGACTATCAGGCCTAGGCGTGCTGTGATGATTTAAGGATTGTTACGTATTTCGTTGAGTTTTTCTCTTGCGGCAATTTGCTGACTTCGACTGCGTGCGGTCGTGGAATCGTGTGCGGGATCGAGCGTGTAAATCGTGCAGTTTTCAATACCCCGTCGTCGCTTTGACTCTGATGTCGTAACTCAACAGCGGCTACACGACAGTGTGGGCGTATGCAGTGCGATGTTCAATAACTGCCGTAGTTCTCTAGGATTTGTGACGTGTGAGGTCTTTCTTGCGGCTCTCGCACCGTGCGACGTTATCAGTCGACCAGTCAGTACTTTCGAAAGCATAAAGCACCTACACAAGATACACATAATACATCGAACAATAATCTACTACAATGTCCGCAACAAAAAAACTTGCAAATTAACATTTTAAAATGTAATTAATTGCAATATATTATTACCATATTATTCACTACAAAGTTATCAATATAAGCAAAACGATCGAACATCAGACGAGACGAAGAAACGGAAGAATACAGTATCAGATTGTCACTGAAAAACTGAGGCGTCGCACTGCTTAGTGACACGTTTATTATCCAAGATGGATAGCTGGGCTATAGTTCTGTGCATGACATTAACCCGTGCTATACGTGCAAACAGATCGCAAGCATAACGCCATGTTGCACTATATGCTGTAGGGCATATATGGCGTATTTGTGTGACTTTTTTAACCATGTGTAGAATTTTTCTAGCACAATAGATGTTTTTAACGGTATGTATAAAACTGAATCGTCCAACGCTGACCCCTTGTATCATACTCGTGCGTACATGCGTGTTTAATCTACATTACAAAATACACACAACGTTTGTCCAATACCAATAGTAGGCCAACGAGCGGCCAACATTCAGTCACGTGCTAATCAATCCTCAAACGAAACCAGAAGATAGCAA
>Ga0056128_1012751_pt1 | contig 10238 bp, 2 predicted proteins | sample WorMetLIZISLAND2_FD_71113 | JGI IMG/M metagenome (GOLD analysis project Ga0056128, IMG submission 71113) | Marine gutless worms symbiont microbial communities from Max Planck institute for Marine Microbiology, Germany - Olavius geniculatus... ... | reverse complement strand
TTGACCATTCGTCATTGTGGCTTGTGTGACTTCCAACAGTTAGGCCTACGGCTATATTCAAGATGAGGCTGTAGACCGTAGTCTCGCTTGTGTGGCAAAATAAAAGGTTCACGCCTGCATTTTAAATTTTTTTACGGTTAGTACAAATAGACTAAATACAGCTACATGTTTTTTGTGACATTCTGACCCCTACAGCATTGTGGCTTGCGTGTTTTTTTAACAGTATCGGCTACATGCAAGAACCGGCAGTAGACCGTATTCTCGCTTGTGTGGCAAAATGAATGTATCACTCTGGTATTTTCGATACTTTTTTTCTGTTAACTCAACTCAAATCAAAAACTGTCAGATGACTTTTTGCGATATTTTGATTCATTCGTCATTGTGTCTTGTGTAACGTCCAACATTTACGGCCTGCGTTTTTTCTCAACATTTTAGGCTATAAGATGAGGCTGTAGACCGTATTCTCGCTTATGTGGCAAAATGAAAGTATTACTCTAGCACTTTCAATACTTTTTTCTGCTAACACGGCTTAAACCAAAGACTCTCAGATGTTCTTTGCAATATTTTGATCTATTCGTCATTGTAACTTACGTTTTTTCTCAACAGTTTCGGCTACATGCAAGAACCGGCATTAGACCGTATTCTCGCTTGTGTGGTAAAATAAAAGTTTTACTCTTGCATTTTCAATATTATTTTTGTAATTACGGCTGAAATAAAAAACTCCCAGAGGTTCTTTGCGATATTTTGACTCATTGGTCATTGTGGCTTGTTGATTTCGAACAATTACGGCCATATTCATGATGAGGCAGTAGACCGTATTCTCGCTTGTGTGGCAAAATAAAAGTATTACTCTCGCATTTTCAATATTTTTTTTTGTTAGCACGGCTCACATCAAAAACTGTCATATGTTTTTTGCGATATTTTGACCCATTCGTCATTGTGGCTTGTGTGACTTCCAACAGTTACGGCTATATTCAAGATGAAGCTCTTAACCGTATAATCGCTAGTGTGGCAAAATGAAAGTTTTACGCTCGCATTTTACATACTTTTTTCTGTTAGTACAAATGAAATAAATACAACTACATGTTCTTTGTAACACTTTGATTTTTACAGCATTGTGGCTTGCGTTTTTTCTCAAGAGTTTCGGCTACATGCAAAAACCGGCAGTAAAACGTATTCTCGCTTGTGTGGCAAAATAAAAATTTTACGCTCGTATTTTAAATATTTTTTGTGTTAGTACAAACAAAATAAATATAGCTACACGTCCCTTGTGATATTTTGACTTCTGTAGTATTTTGGTTTGCGTGTTTTCTCAACAGTTTCGGCTACATGCAATAACCGGCAGTAGACCGTATTCTCGCATGTGTGGCAAAATAAAAGTCTTACACTCGCATTTTAAATACTTTTTTTTAGTTATTACAAATAAAACAATTATAGCCACAGGTTTTTTGTAATATTTTGACTTATACGGCATTGTAACTTGCGTTTTTTTTAACAGTTTCGGCTACATGCAGTAACCGGCACAAGACCGTATTTTCGCTTGTGTGGCAAAAAGAAAGTTTTACTCTCGCGTTTTCAATATTTGTATCTGTTAACACGGTTCAAAGCAAAGACTGTCAGATGTTTTTTGCGATATTTTGACCCATTTGTCATTGTGGCTTGTGTGACTTCCAAACAGTTAGGCCTACGGCTGTATTCAAAATGAAGCTGTTTTTTGTAATATTCTGACTCCTACGGCATTGTAAATTGCGTTTTTTCTTAACAGTTTAGGCTACATGCAAGAACCTGCACCAGACTGTATTCTCGCTTGTGTGGCAAAATGAAAGTTTTACTCTCGCATTTTCAATAGCTTTTTGTTAATACGGCTGAAATAAAAGACTTTCAGAAGTTTTTTGCGATGTTTTGACCCATTCGTCATTGTGGCTTGTTGATTTTCAACAATTACGGCTATATATATGATGAGGCAGAAGACCGTATTTTCGCTTGCGTGGCAAAATAAAAGTATTACTCTCGCATTTTTAATATTTTTTTCTGTTAGCACGGCTTAAATCAAAGACTGTCAAATGTTTTTTGCGATATTTTGGGTCATTCGTCATTGTGGCTTGTGTGACTTCCAACAGTTAGGCTACAGCTATATTCGAGATGAGGCTGTAGAACGTATTCTCGCTTGTGTAACAAAATGAAAGTGTTACGCTCGCATTTTAAATACTTTTTGCGTTAGTACAAATGGAATAAATATAGCTGCATGTATTCAAGATGAAGCTCTAGACTGTATAATCACTAGGGTTGCAAAATGAATGGGTCAAAATATCGCAAAATCATTTGACACTCTTTGTCTTGAGCCGTGTTAACAGAAAAAAGCTGTTAAAAATGCAAGAGTAAGATTTTCATTTTGCCACACAGGCGAGAAAACGGTCTACTGCTTCATCATGAATATAGCCGTAATTGTTAGAAATCAACATACCACAATGACGAATGGGTCAAAATATCGCAAAGAACCTTTCAGAGTTTTTTATTTCAACCGTATTAACCAAAAAAGTAGTGAAAATGCGAGTGTAAAACTTTTATTTTGCCACACAAACGAGAATACTGTCTAGTGCCGGTTCTTGCATGTAGCTGAAACTGTTGAGAAAACACGCAAGCCAGAATACTACAGGAATCAAAATATCACAAGGGACGTGTAGCTTAGAAAAAAACGCATTTACAATGCCGTAGAAATCAAATGTTACTGTAGCTGTATTTATTTTATTTGTAATAACAAAAAAAAGTATTTTAAATGCGAATGTAAGACTTTCATTTTGCCACACTAGCGAGAATACGGTCTACTACCGGTTTTTGCATGTAGCCGAAACTGTTGAGAAACACGCAAGCCAGAATGCTGCAAAAGTCAAAATATCACAAGCACATGCAGCTATATTTATTCCATTAGTACTAACAAAAAAAAGTATCAAAAATGCAAGCGAAGACTTTCATTTTGCCACACAATCGATGATACGGTCAACAGCCTCATCTTGAATATAGCCGTAGGCCTAACTGTTGAAAGTCACACAAGCGACAATGACGAATGGGTCAAAATATCGAGAAAAAAAATATCTGATATTCTTTGCTTTGAACTGTGTTAACAAAAACAAATATTAAAAATGCGAGAGTAATACTTTCATATTGCCACACAAGCGAGAATACTATCTACTGTCGGTTCGTGCATATAGCCGAAACTGTTAAGAAAAAACGCAAGCCATAATGCTGTAAGAGTCAAAATATTACAAAAAACATGTAGCAATATTTATTTTATTTGTACTAACAAAAAAGCTATTGGAAATGCGAGAGTAATACTTTTATTTTGCCACACAAGCGAGAATATGGTCTACTGTCGATTCTTGCATGTAACCAAAACTGTTGAAAATAAACGCAAGCCACATTGCTACAGAAATCAAAATATTACAAGAAACATGTAGCTATATTTGTTTTATTTGTACTAGCAAAAAATATTGAAAATGCGAGCGTAAAATTTTCATTTTGCCACACAGCGAGAATACGGTCTACAGCCTCATCTAGAATATATCCGTAGCTTAACTGATAAAAGTCACACAAGCCACAATGACAAATGGGTCGAAATATTGCAAAAACATCTGACACTCTTTGATTTGAACCGATTTCACAAAAAAAGCTATTAAAAATTACAGAGTAAGACTTTCATTTTGCCACACAGTCGAGAATACGGTCTACAGCCGATTCTTACAGGTAGACGAAACTGTTGAAAATAAAAACAAAGCCGCAATGCTACAGGGGTCAAAATATCACAAGGGACGTGTAGCTATATTTATTTTATTTGTACTAACACAAAAAATATTTAAAATGCGAGCGTAAAACTTTTATTTTGCCATACAAGCGAGAATACGGTCTACAGCTTCATTCTGAATATAGTTATAACTGTTTCTAGTCACACAAACCACAATGACGAATGGGTCAAAATATCGCAATAACCTCTGAGATTCTTTTACTTAAGCCGTATTAACAAAAAAAGTATTAAAAATGCGAGAGTAACACTTTCATTTTGTCACACAAGCGAGAATATGGTCTACTGCCGGTTCTTGCATGTAGCCGAAACTGTTAAAAAAATGACGAATAAATTTAAATATTGCAAAAATCACATGACAGTCTTTGATCGAAACCGTGTTAAAAGAAAAAAATGTTGAAAATGCGACAGTAATACACTTATTTTGCCACACTAGCGTGAATACGGCATACTGCCTCATTTTGAATATAGCCGTAACTGTTGGAAGTCAACAAGCCACAATGACGTCACACAAGCGAGAATAAGGTCTACTGCCGGTTCTTGCATGTAGCCGAAACTCTTGAGAAAAAACGCAAAGTATTACTGTCGCATTTTGAATACTTTTTTTTGTTAATACGGCTAAAACAAAAAAGACTCTTAGAGGTTCTTTGCGATTTTTTGACCCATTCGTCATTATGGTTTGTTGACTTATATAGCTGCACGTCCCTTGTGATATTTTGAATTCTGTAGCATTGTGGCTTGCGTTTATTTTCAACAGTTTCGTCTATTTGTAAGAATCGGCTGTAGACCGTATTCTCGACTGTGTGGCAAAATGAAAGTCTTACTCTGGAATTTTTAATAGCATTTTTTGTTAACTCGGCTCAAATCAAAGTGTATCAGATGTTTTTGCAATATTTCGACCCATTCGTTATTGTGGCTTGTGTGACTTCCATCAGTTAGGCTACGGCTATATTCAAAATGGGGCTGTAGACCGTATTTTCGCTGTGCTGCAAAATGAAAGTTTTACGCTCGCATTTTAAATACTTTTTTGCTAGTACGAATGAAATAAATATTGCTACATGTTTCTTGTGATATTTTGACTCTTACAGCATTATGGCTTGCGTTTTTTCTTAACAGTTTCGGCTATATGCACCAACCGACAGTAGACCGTATTCTCGCCTGTGTGGCAAAATGAAAATCTTACTCTTGAATTTTCAATATTTGTTTCAGTTAACATGGTTTAAAGCAAACACTGTCAAATGTTTTTGCGATATTTTGACCCATTCGTTATTGTGGCTTGTGTGACTTTCAACAGTTAGGCCTACGGCAATATTCAAGATGAGGCTGTAGACCGTATCTTCGATTGTGTGGCAAAATAAAAGTTTTTCGCTCGCATTTTAAATACTTTTTTTTGTTATTACAAATGGAATAAATAAAGCTGCATGTGCTTGTGATATGTTGATTCCTGCAGCATTCTGTCTCGCGTGTTTTCTCAACAGTTTCGGCTGCATGCAAGAACCGGCACTAGACCGTTTTCTCGCTTGTGTGCAAAATGAAAGTTTTACTCTTGCATTTTCAATATTTGTTTCTGTTAACACGGTTGAATGCAAAGACTGTCAGATGTTCTTTGCGATATTTTGACCAATTCGTCATTGTGGCTTGAGCGACTTTTAAACAGTTAATCCTACGGCTATATTCAAAATGAGGCTGTAGACCGTATTGTCGCTTGTGTGGCAAAATAAAAGTGTTACGCTCGCATTTTCAATAATTTTATTTTTTAGAACAAATAAAACAAATAGAGCTACAGGTTTTTTGTAATATTTTGACTCCTGCAATATTGTGGCTTGCGTTTTTTTCTCAACAGTTTTGGCTACATGCAAGAACCGGCATTAGACCGTATTCTCGCTTGCGTGACAAAATAAAAGTATTACTCTCGCATTTTCATTACTTTTTTTTTGTTAATACGGCTCAGAAATTCTTTGCGATATTTTGATTCATTCATTATTGTATCTTGTTGACTTCCAATAGTTACGGCTATATTCAAGATGAGGCAGTATACCGTATTCTCGCTTGTGTGCCAAAATAAAAGTATTACTGTCGCATTTTCAACATTTTTTGACTTCTAACAGTTAAGCCTTCGGCTATGTTCAAGATGAGGCTGTAGACCGTATTCTCGCATGTGTGGCAAAATGAAAATTTTACGCTCGCATTTTTAATTCTTTTTTTCTGTTAGCACGGTTCAAATTAAAGACTGTCAAATGTTTTTGCAATATTTATTCGTCATCGTGGCTTGTGTAACATCCAACAATTAGGCCTGCGGCTATATTCAAGATTAGGCTGTAGACCGTATTTTCGCTTGTTTGGCAAAATGAAAGTCTTACGCTTACATTTTAAATACTTTTTTCTGTCACTACAAATAAAATAAATATAGCAACATGTTCCTTGTAATATTTTGAGTTTTACAGCATTGTGGCTTGCGTTTTTTCTCAACAGTTTCGGCTACATGCATGAACTGGCAGTAGATCGTATACTCGCTTGTGTGGCAAAATTAAAGTATTACTGTCGCATTTTCAATATTTGTTTCTGTTAACACGGCTTAAACAAAAAACTGTCAGATGTTTTTTTTCGATGTTTTGACTTATTTGTCCTTGTGGCTTGTACGTGAGTTGCAACAGTTACGGCTATATTCAAGCTGAGATTGTTGACCGTATTATCGCTTGTATGGCAAAACGAGAATCTTACGCTCGCATTTTCAATACTTTTTTTTGTTACTACAAATAGACTAAATACAGCTGCATGTTCTAAGTGATATTCTGATTGCTAGAGCATTGTGGATTGCGTTTTTTTTCAACAGTTTCGGCTACATGCACAAACCGGCGGTTGACCGTGTTTTCGCTTTCAATGCTTTTTTCTGTTAACACGGTTAAAATCAAAGACTGTCAAGTGCTTTTTGCAATATTTAAACCCATTCGTCATTGTGACTTGTGTGACTTACAACAGTTTCGGCTATATTCAAGATGAGGCTGTAGACCGTATTTTCGCTTGTGTGGCAAAATGAAAGTCTTACGCTCGCATTTAAAATACTTTTGACTTATTCGTCATTGTGGCTTGTGTGACTTCCAACAGTTACGGCTATATTCAAGATGAAGCTCTAAACCGTATAATCGCTAGTGTGGCAAAATGAAAGTTTTGCGCTCGCATTTTGAATACTTTTTTCTGTCAGTACGAATGAAATAAATACTGCTACATGTTTTTTGTAACATTTTGATTCCTACAGCAATCTGGCTTGCGTTTTTTTCGAGAGTTTCGGCTTCATGCAAGAACCGGCAGTAGATTTTATTCTCGCTTGTGTGACAAAATGAAAGTATTACTGTCGCATTTTTAATACTTTTTTTGTTAATACGGTTGAAATAAAAAACTCTCAAAAGTTCTTTGCGATATTTTGACCCATTCGTCATTGTGGCTTGTTGATTTCCAACAGTTATGGCTATGTTCAAGATGAGGCAGTAGACCGTATTTACGCTTGTGTAACAACATGAGTGTATTACTGTCGCATTTTCAACATTTTTTTTTGTTAGCATTGCTCAAATCAAAGATTATGAGATATTCTTTTGCGATATTTTGACCCATTTGTCATTGTGGCTTGTCTGACTTGAAACAGTTATAGCTATATTTAAAATGAAGCTGTAGACCTTATTCTCGCTTGTATAACAAAATAAAAGTTTTACGCTCGAATTTTTAATATTTTAGTGTTAGTACAAATAAAATAAATATAGCTACACGTCCCTTGTGATATTTTGACCCCTGTAGCATTGTGGCTTGCGTTTTTTTAACAGTTTCGGCTACATGTAAGAATCAGCTGTAGACCGTATTCTCGCGTGTATGGCAAAATAAAAGTCTTACTCTAAAATTTTCAATAGCTTTTTTTTGTTAACACGGCTCAAATCAAAAAGTGTCAGATGTTTTTGCAATATTTCGACCCATTCGTTATTGTGGCTTGTGTGACTTCCATCAGTTAAGCTACGGCTATATTCAAGAATAGGCTGTAGACCGTATTCTCGGAGTGTGTCAAAATGAAAGTTTTACGCTCGCAGTTTAAATACTTTTTTGCTAATACAAATTTAATAAATACAGCTAAATGTTTCTGGTAAGATATTGACCTTTGCAGCATTGTCTCTTGCGTTTATATTTAACAGTTTTGGTTACATGCAAGAATCGGCAGTAAATCATATTCTCGCTTGTGTGGCAAAATAAAAGTTTTACTCACGCATTTTCAATACTTTTTTGTTAATACGGCTGAAATAAAAGACTCTTAGAGGTTTTTTGCGATATTTTGACCCATTCGTCATTGTGGCGCATTTTAAACACTTTTTTGCTAGTACAAATAAAATAAATGTAGCTACATGATTTTTGTGATATTTTGACGTTTGCAACATTGTGGCTTGCGGTTATTTTCAACAGTTTTGGCATTATGTAAGAAACGGTTGTAGACCGTAATCTCGCCGGTGTGGCAAAATGAAAATCTTACTCCTGCATTTTGCCACTGAAGTCTTTTTAGCACATACTGGCGTTTTACAAGTCAGATTATTAAAATAAAAGTATTACTCTCGCATTTTCAATAGTTTTTTTCTGCTAATACAAATAAAATAAATATTGCTACATGTTTTTTTGGTAATTTGACTTTTACAGCATTATAGTTTGCGTTTTTTCTTAACAGTTTCGGCTATATGTACGAACCGACTGTAGACTGTATTCTCACTTGTGTAACAATATGAAAGTATTACTCTCGCATTTTCAATATTTGTTTCAGTTAACACGGTTCAAAGCAAAGATTGTCAGATGTTTTTTACAATATTTTGACTTATTCGTCATTGTGGCTTGTGTGACTTCCAAAAGTTAGGCCTACGGCTATATTCAAGATGAGGCTGTAGACCGTATTTTCGCTTGTGTGGCAAAATGAAAGTATTACTGTCGCATTTTCAATATTTGCTACTGTTAGCACGGCTTAATAAAAGACTGTCAGATGTTTTTTGCGATGTTTTGATTTATTTGTCATTGTGGCTTGTACGTGAGTTGCAACAGTTACGGCTATATTCAAGCTGAGGCTGTTGACCGTATTATCGCTTGTGTGGCAAAACGAAAGTCTTACGCTCGCATTTTCAATACTTTTTTCTATTAATACAAATGGACTAAATACAGCTGCATGTTCTAAGTGATATTCTGACCGCTAGAGCATTGTGGCTTGCGTTTTTTCTTAATAGTTTCGGCTACATGCAAAAACCGGCAGTAGACCGTATTCTCGCTTGTGTGGCAAAATAAACGTATTACTGTCGCATTTTCAATAAGTTTTTTTGTTAACTCGGTTCAAATCATTCGTCACTGTGGCTTGTGTGACTTCCAACAGTTAAGCCTACAGCTAGTTTCAAGATGAAACTGTAGACCGTATTCTCGCTTGTATGGCAAAATGAAAGTCTTACGCTCGCATTTTCAATCCTTTTTTTTGTTAACACGGTTTAGATCAAAGACTGTCAGATGTTCTTTGCAATATTTTAACCCATTCGTCATTGTGGCTTGTGTGACTTTCAACAGTTAGGCTACAGCTATATTCAAGATGAGGCTGCAGAACGTATTCTCGCTTGTGTGGCAAAATGAAAGTTATACGCTGGCATTTTAAATACTTTTTTTTGTTAGTACTAATGGAATAAATATAGCTGCACGTGCTTGTAATATTTTGACCTTTGCAGCATTCTGGCTAACGTGTATTCTCAACAGTTTCGGCAAAATGAAAGTCTTACATTCGCATTTTAAATATTTTTGTTGTTAGTACAAATAAAACAAATATAGCTGCTGGTTTTTTGTAAAATTTTGATTTCTACGGCATTGTAACTTGCGTTTTTTTTCTTAACAGTTTCGGCTACATGAAAGAACATGCACTAGACCGTATTCTCGCTTGTGTGGCAAAATAAAAGTTTTACTCACGCATTTTCAATACTTTTTTGTTAATACGGCTGAAATAAAAAACTCTTAGAGGTTTTTTGCGATATTTTGACCCATTCGTCATTGTGGCTTGTTGATTTCCAACAATTACGACTATATTCATGATGAGGCGGTAGAGCGTATTCTCGCTTATGTGGCAAAATAAAAGTATTACTGTTGCATTTTTAATATTTTTTTCTGTTAGCACGGCTCAAGTCAAAGACTGTCAAATGTTTTTTGCGATATTTTGACCCATTCGTCATTGTGGCTTGTGTTACTTCCAACAGTTAGGCTACAGCTATATTCGAGATAAGGCTGTAGACCGTATTATCGCTGTGTGGCAAAATGAAAGTTTTACGCTCGCATTTTAAACACTTTTTTGCTAGTACAAATGAAATAAATGTAGCTACATGATTTTTGTGATATTTTGACGTTTACAGCATTGTGGCTTGCGGTTATTTTCAACAGTTTTGGCATTATGTAAGAA
>Ga0056128_1012750_pt1 | contig 10239 bp, 5 predicted proteins | sample WorMetLIZISLAND2_FD_71113 | JGI IMG/M metagenome (GOLD analysis project Ga0056128, IMG submission 71113) | Marine gutless worms symbiont microbial communities from Max Planck institute for Marine Microbiology, Germany - Olavius geniculatus... ... | reverse complement strand
AGCTCCGGCTGCATCATTCAGTGTACTCGCATTACCTGCTGTCACCGTCCCTGACAACACGCACATAGGCGGCCTACATACACTAGACTGGCAGTCCAATCACAACTAACTTCAAAAAGATTCTCTAGGGCGAAGGCTGTGTATAGCAAAGCCCATCGCAGACCTACGGAGCGTCACATGCCATATGGGTCCGGATCACACAGTGCTACCTGCCAGACTGCCATTCGACGTAGGTAAACACGCTCCACCCTAACCCCAGCCAGAAAGGCTGGTACTTAATTTACCTGCCGGAAAGGATGAAAGGCTGAGTTGAACATGGTGATGGTTATATAAGCAAATCACCCATCCAAGAGGTAACCACTTGATAGCATATTACTTATTAGTATCCACTATATCAGCAAATCTAATTAGTATGATAAAAAGAAAAAAAAAACTAACATCACGTAACTATTTGACAGCAGACTAAATTATCGTTACCATCTTTCTGGAATGCCGGCTTCAGCGTTTTAATCTTGTCGAAGTCAACTCGTTTGTATTCCTCGTCTTCGCTCACTGTCACCTCTTTACCTGAATGCAGTTCACAGAAATTTGCTACACCAACAATTGCATGTTTTTCTCTTAAAATAATAAAAAATATACAATTATTTTTGCAATCTGGATTGCATCAACAAATTTTGTTCTTAAGATGATAATTGCTACAAATTGCCTGAGATTTGTTTTATATTCGTGAGGTTTTTGACGTCCGGTAAACTTGACCTTTGATCTTTCCGGCTGAAAAAAACACACCGGTTACTCATGCCCCAAACCACGTTCACACCAATTTCGGTTTTATTGTGCTTTTTTGTTTTTGGCTCAGGACGCTGCAAGCTATAAGCGACCCTTATTGTCAGACACCGTATCAGTAGCTGCCTGCTGTGTGTCTGTCCGCAGCATGGTTTGTGCCATAGACAACGTCGGGGTAGCGAGCCACGTCACCTACCGGCTTGTCAAATTAGGAGCCCGTACGGACAGAAGAACGGACAAGCAAGCACGTGGGCAAGTTCCGTAATGTGGCCTATTAAAACTGTGGCATAGATAGCACACAAAGAGCAATTAGCCAACATGACGCAAGTCTGTGCCGTACCCTTCTTCTGTGGCACGGTGACTGGAACAATCTCTTGAGTGAAGATGCCGCGTTCAGCAGCGTCCTGACTTCGCTGATAGCTCAGAGCTGCATACTCGTCCTGTTCCTCGCGACTGATTGACTGCGACTTCGCACACATCTCAGCGCACACGCCCTACAACGACGTCTAAAGACATTAGTGCTGACAGCCTATAATTTTTTTTCAATTGTTAGATTTACAGAAATTATAGACTAAGCGATAAGCCTATTCAATTAATTTCGGTTGAAAACGGACAGCCGAAATTACATGAAAACATTAACCACTTTATAATTATAAGCTACTCAGGCTGCTCAGGCATCTGACAACTGTCACTTTTCTCAGCGTCAAGCATAGTCCAAAAGTTTTGGATACTGTCAACGTAAGTACACTGTAAGTAATTAATATTTACAGCAGCTTAGCTGAAAATAATATCAAACACACTTAAGTGTACTGGTACAATGAGAAGTTATAGAAATGTCTGCGCTGGCGTCTAAAAGCAGACCATCATTTGAAACTGACTGACCATGTGAATGTCGTTGAAAGCGTCCGTCAGGCCGTCATGCAGCAGACAATCCTGCAAGTAGTAAAAAGAAGATCGTCAATCATCGAGTCTTGCTCAAAGCTAAGCACTGCCCGCGGGTACCGTCAACCAGTTTGACAAACCAATTAGGCCTACGTCAATATAAAGTTATAAACAGTGGCGTAACTTCGTCGTCGGCGGCCGGAAGCAAGATAGGCTAACGCACGATGGAATGGGGAGTTGTATAACTGCAAAAATATACGGTATACGAGCGTGCAGGAAAAATAGCTGTGAACTCCGTTATGCTACGTACGCAATGATAAACAAAAAAAAACATCAAAATTATTAACTTGCCAATATTGACCGATTTTTAAAAATCTCTCACAGTCGTATCCTACTGAGAATGCAGTATGGGCTACAGTTTGCAAGTTCATGTAGCTTACCATGATCTTGGCGCCGCCGTACGCAAGTCCACCACGAACTATGTAGAACGGTGCATTCGACATGCTCTCCATGCCACCCGCAACCATCACTTCCTGAACACACGTCACGCCAGCCACAATCACTCATGTAGCTAGAAGAAGCCATTAGAGATCTCAAACTTTGTCTACAAAGGTGCTGCTACCTACCTGACCAAAAAAAAACGCTTCGTCTACCCAAATTTCATCCGGAAAATCGTCGAAAAATTCCCAGATCCCGATCTGGATCCAGAAACTCTAGATTCAAATCCTGAATAAGATCGATGCCAAAATATGAACCACTGGTATCAGGACCACTCTCCACCCCTCAGTAAAATTTCATCAGAGTCCATTTGTGATATGTTGAAACACGTGCTGCACGCCACAAAGTGTCAGCTCATGCCTACGTCCTAACGGTAGCGATTCCTGAAGTGAGTAGTGGGCGACTGGATACTAGGCCTAATCCAGACTCAACAAGAGAATCCCCATCACCAAGAGAATCTAGTAATATCGTCCTTAATTCGTCAACCCTATACTATAATTTCATCAAATTTCGTTCGCAACTCTTTGAGTAATTCAAATGACAAAGGGACAAACAGGCAAACACACAAAAACATAACCATCTTCTTAGCCGATGTAGCAACACGTTCTTTGACTGGAAAAAAAAGTCATGACTGTATATTGCATCGATGAAATTAACAGCGTAAACATTACCAAATACACCGGCACAGCAAAACTAATGAGAGGCCAATGGCTAACCTGATGACCGCACATGAGATTTTGAGCTGCAAGCGAGATGGCTTTCATCCCTGAAGCACATGCTTTGTTCATCGTTGTAGCTTCCGTTGTGTCCAACAAACCTGCGCACGTAGCCACGTTATGTACAGCCATGTGCACGAACAACTACTTCAGACTGCAAACAATTATTACACCAGTGTTATTATGAGCGCTAGCAAAAGAACGTAAAAGACAACAAGAAGCCCAGCTGTCGCTAGGATAACCAACCGTACTTAATGTCAGTGACCTTCAAGGAATCAAGGTCATCCAAAGTCAATGATCTATCTCGTTTGACAGGGCGTACGGCACATACTATTGATTATTAATAGTAACCTCTGCCGTATGTCTCACAGTTTCTGAGATATGGCCAATTTTCCGTTGAAAAACGCACGCTTTTCCTACCCCCCCTACCATTCAATCCCAAATTAGAAAATGTTCCCCTTGCACTAGATCGCTGAAATTTCGCACGCGTAGGTTCATGACATAGGGTTAATTAGTCGTGTAAAAAGTTTTTCCGTATGACCTACCGTTTACCGACAAAACATGACGACATACGACGATAACGACGACGGACAGACGGACGACAAAAGTCTCAAAAGCTCGACCGTTAATTACGTACGGCGGCGTAAAAAAGCTTAGTTAAAATTCATCATCATCATCGTCACTATTGTAGTGTTATCAAAATAAAGGGATTTTCTGTGACGAGTAAGCTAAGTGCAACTGCAGTGCACTTCAAAATGGTACAAGTGCAAGTGCTAGAAAAATTCGTTAAAATGATCCAATAACAACTAAAGATTAACATAAGAAGCAAGCCGATAAAACAATAGTAGTCCAATGGTAGCCTATACAACTTGTTTTAATTTCGAGTTAGTGAATCGGCACAGCACTTAGTTACAACTAAGCTTGTAGCTTAGTTGTAACTAAGTGCTGGCAGGCCCGTCGAGAGCCACAGCAGGGTCAGGGGAAACATTCTCGCGGGGCACGCCAAACATTTTCGCGGGGCCCCTCTAAGAAAAAAGTTTTAAATTTTTCTTTTCCAAATGGTGCATTCTGATGTACTTTATTTCTGAGCGACGGCGGTGTCCCCCAAACGTCGCGGGGCCCGGGGTAGGTTACCTACCTACCCCAGCCGCTCGACGGGCCTGACTCCAGGCTACAAGGACAAACAACCATGCAGATCTTCTTTGAAATATTTAACGAAATTCATTCTAGCTTGTTTCGAAACTACGCAAGAAAGCAGAACTGTTTATTGTCTCTGCGTGCACGAGTGTCGACAGCAGATAGCTGAAGACAGACCGGCAAAAATGGCCGCTTGTCGTGCAGGATTCTGACCCAATGACGTTTGAACCACATTTCCCATATACACTTCCGTCACTTCTTCTTTCTCAATACCTTCAAAATCAAAACAATCAAGACACTTTGAACCAGTCATCGATTTAGCACTTAAATGCCTCGTTTGCATACTAGTAATTGACTATAATATGGGTGAATAAGCAGCTCAAATATCACTTCATATCACTTGCAAATGTTTCACAAAATGCCACAAAAGTGAACAGATAGCTGGATTAGAAATAAACAAACGTTGTCTACATATTACGTAGGCTACAGAAATTTCTCCCGATTATATGTAGCACCTTTGTAGAACCTTAAACAAACATTCAAGATTACAAAAACAGTTTCCGTTTTGAACATTTCGGAAACTGTTTTTTGTCGACCAGATTTTGACTGCCACGTAGATTTAGCCAGTTTTCCAATGATAAATTGATTCAGATAATTATGCGACCGTCCCAATAAGTCCGCATTACAGGCCGTGCCCGTCCGTCCGTCTTTCTGTCTGTCTGTTTCAGCTCCAAAACAAAAATGCACCGAAAAAGCAAAACAGATGTAAACGTTCGCCGGGGCTGATAGTTGATGTGCCAATTTTCAGTTTTAAAGTCAAAGATCACGCTTACTGGACGTCAGAGCCCCCGAAAATAACGCATATCTTACGTATATACGGCTGGCGGATATCGCGCGTTGGACGGCGCCGCCCACCGCACACCGCGCGGTTAAGTGCATGACGCGCACGCATAACTAAACAGACGGCCGCATACATGTCGGCAGAAAACGTGTCGACATATTACGTGCTTGTTCTATACAGACCTGCTTGTGCGACGGCCGCCTGCACTGCTACAGCTCCAAGCCGAGTTGCAGGCACCGGCGACAGTGAACCAAGAAACGAACCTATTGGAGTCCTTACAGCACTTGCGATAACCACATCCTGCACCATATTCACACACATTAACTACACGGTGTCTTAGAAACGTCCCTATATCTTCGCCAAATACTGACCGACTTTCAAAATTCTTTTGCTGGCGCATTCTGCAGACAATTTGCAACAAGGTGATAAATACGCCACTGATCCGAGTCTGATCCTGAAGTAAAACCTAGCAAAAATCAGCCTGAGCCAGATAGGCCTACCTTATAACAATTTAACAGAGATTATCGGCAAAACGAAGAACAGCCTAAATGTTTAAGATGATATGTGACCACTTCAAGATCAACATAAGTTGGCATTTTCAAGTTTTAGTCAATATTTCAAGAGCCTCCCAAAATAGCGCATTAGTTTTGTTTCAACCTTGTCGTTCCTCTTCATTACTCTAGTGACCTTCAAAATGTCATGTGCTGTGTCTATGAACGAAATAAATGATGATGATGATGATGAAATATCACGTACATTTAATCCTTGGCTCAGCGAGTAATGCCGAGTACACACTTGAGCGCATGAGAAATTCTTCACGACCTAAAAATCATTTTATTTACAATATACCAGGGTAATAAATATAAACGAACAATTTGGTTAATATAGGCCTAACATAAGATAGACCCATCACAACAAGCAGCCTAGACTATGTGAAACAAGAAAACCCAGCCTGTCGCTAGGAAAGACGCACTACAGCCTGTACAGTTTCTGTTGCAGTCCTGACCTTGTAGCAAGCAATAATGGCGCAATATTGGTCCAATATCACCATCTGGACGCTTTTCCTCTATTCCGCCAATATTGGCCGGAAATACTGGCCCAATATTGGCGCGATATTGACAAACCGTCCAGTCTGCAATATCGTGCCAATCTGGATTCGTCAATAATGGGGCAACTTTGCAATTGCAAAACGTCATAGGTTCATTATTGGCAAACAACGACATCGCTGCTAGTAAGGATTGCCTCCGCGATGTCGTACCAGTGGCGTAGCCAAGGGGAGCTCAGGGGTCACAGCCCCTCCCTCAATAATCCAGACAAGACAAGCACACATTTAAACTAAACTATATTTGGTCAGTTGATTCTCAAGAAAGCAATTAAAAATGTTGCCACCAGATCACACATTTTCAAGATATAATGCACCAAAATTCAATTTCGGCTGAAGCCCCCAATTTACACCCAAGGTCAATGATTTCCATCTTAACTAACAGGGCGTATGCCACTTTATATTACGGTGATGATTAACAGTAACCCTGGTTGTATCTCTCACCGTTACCGAGATACGTATGGCTAGTTTTCAACGTTTTCCTACCCCCTCCATTGAACCCTTAATTTGAAAATGTTCCCCTTGCACTACATCGCTAAAATTTTGCATGCCTGAGTTTAACACACACGGCTAATTATTCGTGTAAAAAGTTTTCCCCTACGACCTAACGCTTAACCAAAATACACCGGTTACAGACAGACAGACAACACCGATGCCAAAGACGCCTACAGCATAGCTGTACAGCGCGTCAAAAACGTGAACGACATGTTGGCAGTAAGCGGAAACGACAGCTTAGGCCTACACCGCACGTCAAGGAATCCGCCTGTGTCTGCAATTAGAATGCTGCCACAGCGTCAAAGGCGTCATACACCCCGACGAAAAGTAACGATTTCGGCCCAGCTTTGGCTTATAGCAGTGGCGATCGACCGTGCATGTGGCAATCAATTTGTGAAACAGACTGGACAGACAAACATTATCACGATAGCTTTAAGCGGTACAGTATATTTTAGTTAGGTCACGACGTCCAATAAATTTGACCCCCGCGCGTTACCGATAGGCCTACCAGAAAAATAATGTCACTCTGAGCCGCCTGGTTAGCGCATTAAGTTAACGCAGTAAAAAACATGTGCGAGACATCACCTGGGCAAGAAACGAACGCGTATAGGACCTTCCTAACGACTTTGCAATCAGCGCCATGCTTGAAAACTCATAAAACGTTCTTTGACAACTCTCTATTCACAGAGAAGTCTCGTAAATACTGAATATTCATACACGCTGCACGTATGCGAAGGTCGCGTTTAGCAACCAATGACGCGAAAGCGAATTGTACTAGACTAGAAAGTTAGCCTTTAGACTCGTATTCACACTTCAGGCACAAGCAGTTCTACTCAATGTACACTAAACTGTTGTATAGTAATTTATGTTACGACTCGGCCTATACAATGTAGGCCTCAAGAGGCTAGCTATTCAAGGGGAGCAAAGGCCTCTAGTTGTCAACCCAAAAGGGAGGGGATAATTTATACGCTGTGCATACACACGCGCGTGCACCTACACCGTAGGCCTAATAAACAAGAAATATGCCGCATGTCGTTACAACGCTTCGCTCGCGTTCAGTCGCAGGCTTACTAGTTAACGCATTTTCTTCACGACTTATATCAGCAAATTAACCGAATAAATAATTCCAAAGTGAAAGAGATGCTAGTGAAACAAAACTGTCAAGCCTTGTTCAGAGCTAAGTACAGTCCGGGTAGCCGCTGCACCACGCACACCAAAAAACACAAAAATGCACGTGACCGTGACGTTTGACCTATGACCTTGATATTCGGTACGCTTTTAGACATTGCTTTTTAGACGTTTTTGATTTCTCAACGTCTCTTAATTTTAAAAAAAACCGTTCATTAAAATTACAGCAATAACATTGAGAAGCACTTCTAAACAAAAAAAAACGAAAAGTGGTCGCAGTTTACTTAGTTAATCCGGTGATAGTTTGGTCTTATCACCAGAGGGTTAAAGTGAAATTGAAGTAAGTTCTCTTTTTTTCAGTTCCAGCTATACTGCACCTACGTACAGTATTAAGCATTAACCACGGTTAGGAAATGGCATTAAGCAAAAGATTGAACAAAACTATTTAAGACTAACGTTTTTTATTCAACGTTTTAAAACGTTTTTTAATTTTTTTCTCTGGAACGTTTTTTACATCTGTGCAATCAATCAATCCATCTATACTAGCTAATCAAAATCAATTCACCAGTTTAAACAAGTCTAACGGAATACTCTCACAAAAACCAAAGCTAGCAAAAGATCGCAAGCCTAACAACAGCTAACAGCTAACCCTATTAAAACAAAATTAATTATATTCTATAAAAATACAGATATTTACATAAATGATAACAGTACCACGTACTTCTCTAAAATGCGAAGAAATTTACTGATATATGCAAATAAAACAACTAAAAACAGGGTTCCCACTCTTTTAACGACAAAAAATTCAGGACTTCCCAAGTCCACCCCCAAAAAAAAATTTCCCAAGGCCTTTTCCTAGCCCACGAATGTTTAAATATTACATACTGGCACCACAAACATAAAAGTAGGGGACTACAAGTATTTTCATTTAAGACTCTGAAAAATGCACGATTTCCAAGGATATTTTTCCAGGACTTTCAAGGTCCTGGATTTTCAAGAAAAAAATCCAGGAATTTCCAGGTGTAGAAACCCCGTTGAAAGCTGAGACAAAAAATTACAACCAACACAGAAATACTGACACTGTGATAACTAACAATTAATTACACCATGATTAATAAAGTCTATAAGAACAAAAGAAGGTTTTGTTTATGTGGCTAAGCTTATTCGAAAGGTGTATATAGTAAACAACGTATAAGAACAAGTTTACAATATTTTACAACAAAGTGTAAGTGTGGCAGTTTAACACAAAAACAAACCAAGATAGCACAAGCAGAGGCCATATGACTTCAATTTCAGCGCAACTCATCAATGTACAATAACTACATTTCACCATTATATATGTCATAAACCATGCAACATATATAACCTTCAGAATTCATAAAAAAGTTGCAAAAAATGACGAGAACATCACAAGTTTCACAGAGACTGGTCCCTAAACATGGAAGCAACGTAAATACAAACAAAAATAATCAAAGCATTTGACCACAGAGTTAAAAAGGGTGTCTACAGTAGTAACTCCACACTGTAATTTGGTTAGTCACGTATCACTGAACTCGAAAAGTTATCAACCCATTATGCCACTCCAGATAAAACAGTACAGACAAGCAGAGTGATACTTACTGCCAACACATATTTTTTTTACTTTTTAGTTAATCAACAGGGCCATTATACAAAAGCATCACACCGATAAGCTGTGGTGCATCAGAAACTTGCCCGGGGTTGTGAAATGGCTGGGAGTCGAACCCTCAACCTCGCAATTGCGAAGTCCGATACCCTAACAGCTGGACTAACAAAGTCTCAGATACAAGTTTAATTCAAATTAAGCTTTCAGTGTTTTAGAAGAGAAAAGACCAGATTGCATTAGAGTTCAGTTCACAAATTATATAAACTGATGAAAAAACATGCTGTCTGCATGACAGTTTAACATGCAAAAAAAACGTCAAATGATTAAAAAAAATCAAAGTGCTCATGCTCAAAAAAATTACACGCATATGTGTTTCGGTATCAGCTGAAAAAAACTTCATCGTAAATTGCATCAGAACTCTTACATTAACGTCATGCACAATTGCAAAAACAACAAAAATATAATCATGACTGAATAACTTACTACAGACCGGAATCAACAGAGCAAAATCACATTACACATTGATACACTGACTACATTTAACATTCAAAAAAGACACAAAAATTGTGGCAAGTATTTTAATACCGGACAAAATCTGTTTAATAAAAAGAAAAGAAAAAGGTTGAAAACACCAGGATACAAGCCCCCTTACAGAATCTATGGGTAAGAAAGATTCTCTGGATAAAGTAGGGGTCTCAAACTCATTTGTGGGTGCGGTCCACACTGCAAGATATCATTCAGTCAGTGGGCCGCATTGTTTTAGAAATAAAACATGCAGTAAATGCAGTAATTAATACAAATGACAAAAATATAATATAGTTACTTTTACAGTATAGTTCAGAAATAAAGTAATCACAAATGAAAAAAATAGTAGTTTTGCTGGGTTACTAAAAAAACAAGATACCCAGCTGTCACTAGAATAGCCAACCGACTGTTACTTAAGTACCATTGGCTAAAAATGCTGTAAGTGTAAAAATGAATAAAACGACTACTATTTATCCCAATTTTTCTGAATTTCAGATAATGTGTCGTG
>Ga0056128_1012749_pt1 | contig 10240 bp, 5 predicted proteins | sample WorMetLIZISLAND2_FD_71113 | JGI IMG/M metagenome (GOLD analysis project Ga0056128, IMG submission 71113) | Marine gutless worms symbiont microbial communities from Max Planck institute for Marine Microbiology, Germany - Olavius geniculatus... ... | reverse complement strand
CCCAATCGGACTTAGGGCGCCGGGCGGACTCACGTTCGGCTTTGCCCCAAATTTCTAGTTTAAATTTTGGATTGAGCACATTATCGCGTAGTTTGTAGTCAATCCAAAATTTAGAAAAAGTTGTACACAGCGGAAAAAATCTAGATTTATTTGGAAATATCAAATAGTGGAGTGTTGCAAAAAGTATTGCAATAGTATTGCAATATCAACTTTAAAAAAGATATTGCGATCAGTATTGCAATACTTTTGCCAGTATTGCTAACAACCCTGGTATAAAGTTTGCACTCTCCGTCACGACAAACTTTGATGGCAGCGCGAACGCAGAGAAAAGAAAGATGAAAGCGAATCAATTTGATGCATGTTGAATTCTGTCATCATGACGAGACATGACGTGCATGCTGCATGTTTGCCGTCTGACAAACAGAGAGCATGTCAGCGGCATTGCGCTGTCTTCAACACCGACGACGATGACACGTACATAGACCTCTGCGCAGCATGCAGACACATGCCTGCCTTTAAAGCGTTCTTTCCATCCAATGCAACTCATGCAGCGCACGCAACGCGACGAACGCAACAGAAGTACGCACGAAACGCGATGAACGTAGTAAACGTAAGAAAAGCACACAAGAAACGCAGCTGATGCTATTGTGTTATTCTCTGTTTTTCTACCGTAATCGGTGAATTAAAGATTTTAAATTGCCAAAATGCAAGAATAAAAGGGATCGTTGTGTCAAATGCAACGACCGCAAAGAGCGCAAAGTTATGAAGGAAGCAAACGCAGCTGACGCAACGGCCGCAATCACCGCTTTTTCTTGCGTTTTGACCGTTGCGTCACCTGCATTTGTTTTCTTTGTTACGTTGCGTCTGTTGCGTTTGTTGCGTTGCGTGCGTGGAAACCACGCTTGACTGTTACGTCACCTGCTCAACCTGTGCAAAAGTTAAGCTGCTGTATGGGCAATCACGTCAATTTCACGCATCATTGACTTGTGATGAGAGTCTGCAGTAAATGCCTATGCATGACCTCCTGCAAGGTGTTTTCAGCGAGAGATGTAATAGGGTGACTTGGTATAGTTTACAGTTTGAAGTTGGTGAAAATTATCGGAGTTATTTCGTTTTATATTGCCTATATGGGCTGACATTAGCCATAAACCGATAAGCTTATGACACAATGTAAACTTCCGTATAAACACCGCAGGCCTACACTTATCGCAGAGTATTTTCGTTTCACTAAAATGACATTTTTGTACGGCACGTGTTTGCACGAGATTCTGAAATCCAAAATAATAGTCAATAATCTATGCGCTTGGTGCTGTTTTGATTGTTGTATTTTTATGAGTGATTTCTGCCATTAATCACACATCTTACTGAAATAGTCCGGTTGTAAGTAGGCTTGTAATATACTACCAGTGTGTGCCGACGAGGGTTTCAGTAGGACTAGGAGATGAGATGACAATTGGCACGGACTGACCGTGCACCGGGTAGGACCCAATGTAGACACGCATCAACACGTCTGTCTCTCTTTGCCCAGTCAAGCGTGCAAGTCCAGGCAGGTAGCAACTATAGGCCGCATTAACTTCTCTCAGAGTCGAATACTTGCAAATCACTACTTGAAATATGTCGTTCCTTCAGCATCGATAGCTACCACGAACGAGGAGTCGCACTCGCCGTTTGGCCTATACACACGCTGCTCGCTTCTTTAATTCGTGAACAATTAAAACCTAATGTCAGCATCGTTTTTAGATCGTGGAAAGACGAAGTCAAACAATACACTACCGATTGTCCGCATCGTGTCACTTCAGCAAAAAATGACAGCAACAGTCCAGTGATTCGACAACAGCAGTATAATTAGACAACTTTATCGCGATAAGGAGTTGTCAATAGGCACTAGGCAGTGACTTCCAAATGAGCATGATTTTCGACGTAAAATGAAACAGCACGACATCTAAAAGCATTAATTTTTTGTAGAAAAGAACTAGGTCTGAAAATATGTTTTTAAAAAATTATTCTCTTCGTTATTTCCTGTGGATAATTGGCAATTAAATTTTACATAAATATTCAATCGTCCGTACGCGTTGGTGCTGTGATATTAGGCCAGTGCTAAGCTGCATTGCATGAAGCGTCGCGTCTGGTCGATGACGTCACGTCAGCGATGACGTGAATAGTGGGCAGCAGACAGGTGCTCGGCTGCGATGTCGCCCGGTGATTGGTCAGTTGCCGGCCTGGCCACGCCTACCGTGGCAGCGACCAGTGTCGCAGAGAGTCGGGCAGAAGCTGCGAGTGTCGGAGAGTGGCGTTGTCATAGCAACTTGCGTCGCTGCTGCTGCTGCTGCTCAGCTGCTGCAACTATAGAAGACATTACGCTGCTCAAGTAAATCGGCATCAAAAGCGTCTCACTCTGCGATCGTGCGTTGAGACGAGAGAGATTGATTGCTGAACAATAATGCCAACGTTTGGCTATCCCGGCGACAACGTCGCTTACCCACCACTCGCAGACGGTAAGTTGGCAAAATTATTGTGATTGTATACTATTATTACTAAAATACACGACAAAAGGCTAAGCAAGTTAAAATCATTCAACTATTACGTAGGTCTACTAATTAATATTGTTATTTGTTGATTAGGAAAAGAGCGGTTTGATAGTTAATTGGTAGCGTCGTTGGCCGCATCAACGAAGTTAATCAACGCCGGACCAGGTTAGTACTTGGATGGGTGACCGTCGGCCAGCGGGTATTATACCATCTCGGTATGTTACCAGCTACCCTGGTCAACTCGGCCTGGTCATCCCTTTGTGGGTAGGCGCAATAAGTGCCGGCGAAAGCTGGGACGTAAACAGGCACACCGCGCGATGCACTGGCCCCGTATCCGTGGTCTCGCAATGTAAACTGCAGGTGTCTGGCCGAGAGCTGAGGAAACGGAGAGATCAGCGTTTTATGGCTCGGAAAAAACTTTACGTTTTTATATTTGTTAAATTATAATCGCTGTTATTTGCTGATGCAGATGAGCTGGCGATGTCGACGACGACGCAACTGACGTCATCAGTGACGTGTCCGTTAGTCCCGGTGTCGGTAGAGATGTGTGCCGGGTGTCGTCTGCCCATTGAGGACAGGTTTCTGCTGCGCGTCATGGACAACTCGTGGCATGAAAGCTGTCTGCAGTGCTCCGCCTGCTGCGAGCCGCTGCGTCAGTCCTGCTTCGTCAAGGACAGAAGACTGCTCTGCCGCCGAGACTATGACAAGTATATATCAAATTAGATGAAGTCAAATTTTATTTCCTGGCCTATACTTTTGTCGCCTCTCTCTCACTCACCGCATCTGTTGGTGCAATTTTTTGAAAATAATATTTCACAAGGTAATAGTGTAGCGGTGACACCTTTTAATGAAAGAATTTAAAAAATTGGTCACATTTTTGCAAAGATATGATTAATAATGCAAGATGCTGTGATTTTATGGGACGCGGTGTAGATTTTTCCCATCCCGCTGAAGTTGGAAGACTGAGTTAACCTAAGCATAAAAGATTAGCAACTTGCTTGATGTTACTTACAAGTGAGCCGTATAGTAAAACTTACGAGTCTGACGCCAGCCACTAGATCACTTGATTACTTGCATCTACAGAAGCACGTATTTGCCCAGAGTTGTTACGCGGTAGCGGACCGATAGGGAGTTGAACTCGCGACTTCTTGATCGCGAATGCAACACCCTCCATGCGCCGCAGCCACTATAAGCAACGTCTCGCTACAGTCAAATGACATGGATGAGTTGCTAGGTATCAAAGGGAAGGATTGTTCTGTACAGAATGAACGGAGAACGTAGGCCTATCTATACGCAAGACTTTGAATTGTATACATTGTTAAATACGAGCCTTATAGGCCATAGATCGACTGAACGGACTAATGCGATCAAATAGTCTTATTATAGCGGGTAAGCACAGGAGTCTGCACAGCATTGTGATAGCTAACAATGCACTCACAACATGGATCGACAAAGTCTGTACACTGGTGTAATTGGATTACGTTACAGACCAACATTCCATGCAACCATTCTATCGTTATCCCCTACGGGTTTAGGCCGAGCGCAGTTGTCAAAAAAGCAAGCCGTTACGCTAGTGTGTCACTCATAGCCTAACTTCTAAAATATTGAACGCTTTTCAGAAAAAATTCCGCTGGTGTAATTTATACTTAACAGTCTATTTGCAATAAGGTATTAATTGAAAGATCCACCACCAATTAAACGCTATCTTGTAAAAACAAATGCTGGTAGGCCTATTTGAATAAAATGTCACAACAGGTGTGGTAACGGCCGGATGAAAATATAGGCGCCTTGACATAACTGTTGTTGTTTAATAAACAAATAAGTAAGTAATGTCGTAAAGTTTAGATTTTGCAATATCGTAGGCCTATATAGAGCCCCCAAGGCCATAGAATGTCGTGCTGCTGTCCGATATTCTCTGCCCTGTTCTATGATGGGTCCGCTTTTTGTGGGGCGGGCACCTGTGTTCGGCCGAACATGCTAAACAAGCATGCATCCATCTCTGTCTGTAGCGAAACATTTGATGTACGCATTGAGATCTCTTTGTGACAAATTCACTGTGCAATGTGCGAGTAATTATTTTTTCGTTGAAAATCTACCAATATAAATTTCGATTAAGGCGCATAGTTTGATGGCTTATCTTACACAATACGCAGTTTGATGCAATTTGAGCCCGAAAGTCAATAGGAAACCGCATGGGCGTGGGAGCCAGGGGACAAGGGGACGACCACCTCCCCCAGATTCGGGCAAAACGCGGTGAAAAATTCGAGCAAAAAAGGACAAAAGTAAAAAAAATAAAAATGCGGAACAGAGAAACCAAAAAAATTCTCCAACGTGTATACCCGGTAATGCAGCCGCGTGCGCAGGTTTTCTTGAAGAGGGTTTAAGACTTGGACTGCTGAAATCTACGTTTAATACTGAAAATTTCGTATGCAGGTTGTTTTGGTTCAACTCTAGTGATATTGGCGCAATTCACTCTTGAAGTGGGAGTCACAGCTTGAAATCGCAAAAACGAAAGTCATTTAATCTTGGCCTTATCTCACACCGTTTTAGAGACTTAGGGCCTATTGGTTAAAAATCGCGAATTATTCTACCCCTCCCCTTTATTTAGCTCTTTTGGTTGAAATGATCTAGTTTGAATTTTCAGAAAAGCTTTATGGATCCCTAAACTAGAGTTTTTTTACGAAGCTTAGAGGTAAAGGTTTCGTGATCTAGCCTGCACTGTTTTGGATTGCAGAGTGTGACGGAAGGACAGACAAGTGGAGGAATAGACAGATGCCTCGACAATAGCTAAGAAAAGCGGGATTACAGTGCTGCCACGCGTAAAAGCATTGCCAGTAAGCCTATTGTATCCACTGCTAGCAGGGGCACTCAAGGCGTACACTTATTCCCAGAAATTTTTTGATTTTTGGCATTAACTTGCAGTGTTTGGGTGCATTTTGACACTATTTCAAGAAAAAAAATTAGCTTACAGTTCCACACTAGATGATCGCCATTTCTGGTCTCCTGAGAGGCCATTTCCCCCATTGCTCCCTAGAGCCACGCCGTGACTAGAAAATATTTGCAGGGGCGGACCATCCATGTGGCTGGTGAAGCTGAAGTCTCAAGGCCCTGGCCCCGATAAAGGCTCGGACAGTGGACCCCAAAATTTTTAGACAGTTGCGGCCTGCTAGTACTAGACTAAAACTTTTGCCAATTCTGCTTACAACAGTTCAATTTTTTTCCGCTCGTTTCGCTCGCAGGATATTTGTACCCCCGCTTTTTAATTTGTTTTTCCGCCTTTGTTTGCCTTTATTGTTTAAGCAAAAAAATAGCAGACTTGCAAAAATAACTAAAATAAAGTCAATATTGTAAATATGTACGAGGAGCCCTCAGTCGCTTTCAAGCCTCAGGACCCGAAGGGAGTATGATCCGCCTATCTGCCCCCTAAGCGAAATAGTCCCCCTACGCCTATGGGAAACTGTATACGACGTATGCGACTCTGTAATTTGTTCATATTTTGAGGTCTAGGCCTACGTCACCTCTGTCAGTCGGCGGACTTAGCAATAGCAGACTAATCACTTCTGATGCAGCTAACCTCATAGAATCAACGGCGCAGGCGCATGACTGACTTAGCCACGTGACCTGTGACGTCACGGATGACGTCATCAGATCGAGCCCGAGGTGAGCGGGTCGTGTGTCCAATACTGTTGTTAGCGATCAAGTTACGTTAGGTCAAACAAGCGATACGCAGGCTGTCGTCGGAAAAGTTAAAACCGTCTTAAAGCGACGCGGCTTCCGTATTGCGTCACGTAATTCGACGAAAACGTCTCCGGTTCGACAGATTGTGTCTGCTTTTGCTTCGCATCTTATAGGCTGGTTTATAGGCTTATTGTAATAGTCGTTTTCTATAGGAAGACACGACTTAAAGTTAAGACCGTCTTATCATCAGTGTTGCGTCATCGTCATTTCTGATTCTTGCATCTGCCGTTGCCGAATAACTCACTGCCAATGCATTATTTGTGCACTTTTTAAATTCCGGTGTTTAATCGCTGTTCAATTTTAAAATAAAATTTTGTGTTAGTGTTTGTTTAATGGCAAAAATTAAGCTTGACTATTTACTCGCTGCTTTAAGCCAACCCAAACATATACTGTGTCTGGAAAAAGTAACCCCACAGACATCGTACAATAAAAATGTCAAATCTAAATAAATTTGAATAAACTTAAGTACACTTAATTAACAATGAATTGCTAAATGGACTGCCAAATTTCGTTCAAAAATATTATTTCTTAACGGAGTTATTAATTGTTGAATATCGTAGTTAATAAATCTTATCTTATGCAGACGTCGTGCATGCGGAAGCTGGAGACGGTTGATTTTCTGATCATTTTTTTGTGCAGTGTGTCCTATAGTCTACTATCATCGACAATTATTTGTTTTGAAAACCCGAAACAGACAATTTTACATCATATAATTTTATCATCATCATCAATGAATAGCCGGAAGCAGGCCAAAGGCCTCTATTTCCGTTCGAAGTAAATAACTTTAACACAAATATCAACAAAAAAACTAAACTAATACTGTTTATACACTGATTTCCTGCAGTACTAGATGACGGATTTATATTCAAAATACAAACTAAAACCACACCAGAGCAAATCTAAACGTCTCTTAAAACTACTAACACTACATGCCGATACAACATCGTTAGGTAGTGAGTTCCATAGCTGTGACATAATTATTAAGCTAGTTTCAACTGTTTACAGTTCAAAGATTTGCTCATAACTTACTAAATTCGCTTGATAATAACGAAAACAAAAATTTGCATTATTTACATAGCTGTTCATAGTATTGCACAAATCTTGTTCTGTCTGTAGAATTTTTTTGCTCCCTATGCTGAAAACCTGTCGCGCTGTTTTGAAAATATTAAATTTTTTGCAGAGGGCTCTTTTTATTGCCGCACATTGTATACCGGTACTTACAATATCTTGTATGTGTGCATTATTACTAATATATTTGTCTTGCACGTTGTTTATCAAGTCGCTGGTATCTTCAGTCTGGGGATAGTGCTAAGGTTATTAACGGGGAAAGGAATTGCTAAAGCAACCAAGCAAGTTGCGAACTCGTTGCGACGACTTCTTCGTGATATCCCCGCGATAAGACACGAGAAAGTCGGCGACTTAGTTAAAGCACATGAGTCTGAGTGCTATGACGTACTTGAGCTATACGTCGTGTGAGGTCTCGCTGCAGTGGGGACCACCCACATCGCATTCGTGCTGCAGACCTCGCGCCAGTTCTCGCAGCGCGCGAGACGTGAGCAGAGCGCCTGCTGAATGACGTCACTCACTGTCGAGGGTCGATGTCTTCCGCTTGGCGCTTCGCGGGTGGCCGCGTGCTACGGCCCATCCACCTATCAACTAACTCACTCACTCACTCTCTCCTCTATTGTCTTCTGTCCCCCGCTCTGTCCACGCCGGCGCAGAAATTCTCAGTCGTATAGGGCGGAGGCATAATTCGTCCCCCATGCCGGTCTCTAGATGAAGATTCATGAGCTGGCGACGACGTCGCGCGCGCCGCTTTTCAATTTGTTGCCGGCAGCCGGCACGTCGGAAGTCGACGAATTAAGCGACGCTTGGCTTTCCGTATTTATTAAAGCACCAGCTTGTGAGCAGCCGTCGCTAGTCACAGACGTGGCATGCCAGGAACCGTAGGACATAGACATCGCATGCTAGAGCGATGTCGTCATGCCCAGCATTGCGAGGAAACACCATTACGAGCTGTTTACACGCCACTTTTTATGCGCAAACAACACAGATTGGCTCCACTTACTATATATAGACCGTAAGGGGGATTTAGTCCACGGAGATATTGTCGGTTTCTAATTACGACTGTCCAGTCTTCTATGAAGTAGGCCCTCCGGTTTTTTTACTTCTGAGTGTTTTCTAATGTTCTATCATTAATGCAGGTAATCGTCGGTGCAACAGTATTTAGGAGACATTCAACAAGTAATAGAACGAATAACGAAGGATTCCATTAAAAACTTCATCCGCTGGAATGCAAGATAAGAAATTATTAATATTAATAAGCCTGATCAGCAGCGCTGTGAATTAAGAAAGTAGAACAGGCAAAAAGTTGCAATCTTCCGTCAGATAGCTGAAGTGAAAATTTTCGACAGAGTAGATTATCATTTTTTATGGGTGCTCAAAAGTTAAATTCGCTCTAAATCATCCTGGAGTCAAGCATTTTCAGCGCCAAATTTTGTATTTTTTTCAATATAATTTTTTGACAACCTAAAATTTAGGGGGACGGGGCAACAATCCCTCTCTACCCTATGCCACGACGTTACTGATTCTAGTGTAAAATCACTTGAACGTCGCTGGTTAAGGTAATCTAAGCTATACGCGTGTGTTTGATAATATTGCGGCATTGAAAGGCATTGAAGGCTTTGATGTTGGATACTTGCTGGAACGTTGTATCAGACGTAAGCCTATAGGCCCTACAGGTTCTTCTGTCGCGGTATTCCAGTCTCACAATATTACATTCTGACTCTGGGACACTAGGCGACTGCGGCGCTTTGAAGCATGACATTCCGTTCTTATTAAATGTTGCCGCGAACAACAGTACTGGCTTAGAAAGATACTCAATGCGCGTTGACGACAGAGTGTTAAAGCGACTCTGCATTACTGCAGTCCACTGCCTGCATCACTGTTGACTGATACATGCATGCATTTTTATTCACTATAAATGATATCACAATTAAAATATATGAAACTTAAGTGAACTGAACTAATAATACTAATGATCAAAAAAGTTTTTTGGATAAAAGACAATGTGTTGCGGCAATGTTGCGTTGATAATTATTATTTGTGGTAGGGCCTATGCATTTTAACGACAGCCAGAAACTTTCGTCATTGTGTCATGTATTTCTGAGTTGAAAATGACTTTCCGTTATTATTTTGCTGATCTTGATTGCGTTGCGTTAAATAGAAACCACGCTTAACAGTAATGTTGTCTGTTGTTGTGCGGATTAAACGTTCTAGCGGTGATCGCTATGTTGGCTGCAAAGTGCAATAGAAACTGCAGAATTGCTATAAGTTATAAATAACGTACAGACTCACGTAGAATTTCGAAATTCGCAAATATTCAAGCAAAATGTGCATGATTGTTTCTAGATTTGAATCATGTCAAGTGAATAAACGAATGATGATAACACATTTTCAAGTTATTTTACTTCACACACATTGCAAAAATGCTGAGACAAAAATGTCAAAATTCTTTGGCTTTGTTTATCTGACACGCCGTGTATGCCGAGTACACGATTGTGCTTATCGTTTAATGAGTTTTCTGCGAAAAATTATTAGTATTTGTGTAAAATGAGGTTATCTAAGTTAAATTATTTAAGTAACTTCTTTGGCTCAAAACTGACATTTCTGACACAAACTTGGCTCTAGACATTAAAACTCCACTGTAGACACACCTTTAACGGGCATATAAAATTTATCATAGTTTTTCTGATTTTTTAAAAGCAAGAATCAGGTGGAACTGAAAACGCTGTCAAACTGTCACGTGGTCCGTGACGTCACAGATAGCTAGGTGCGAGAGAGCGAGTGACGTCACAGTGACGTGTACGTGACGTCGTAATGGAATTAGAATGAAGTCATCAGATCACGTGATCGCTGCAGATATGACGCCCCACGCCTCAGTGATTTAGACCCCCCCACACGCCCTCCCCAGC
>Ga0056128_1012745_pt1 | contig 10242 bp, 6 predicted proteins | sample WorMetLIZISLAND2_FD_71113 | JGI IMG/M metagenome (GOLD analysis project Ga0056128, IMG submission 71113) | Marine gutless worms symbiont microbial communities from Max Planck institute for Marine Microbiology, Germany - Olavius geniculatus... ... | reverse complement strand
GGTTAGCGACGTGTGGGGGTCATCGGGGTCAAGACGAGCGAACGTCAGAGACACGGAATTATCAAACGAAATCTTACTGACCGATGTCTGGCCGCTACTGTAAACTAATGGGGCTTCATTCAACCCTGATACTATGACGGTATCGGGACACAGCCGTCTACTTAGCTGACGCATCGCAGTGTCATTTGAACCGACCGTCAATAGCCATAAACAGAGGCAGATCCCGAAATTCAGCAAAGGGGCAGGGCGGATGGCGAGCGCCTGGAGCGCAAGTCTATAACGAGAGTCTGGGACAGAGGCCCCAGCGGCGTATAAGGGCAGGAGTCAGGAGAAAAATAAAGCCTCCCATTGAAGCAACGAGATCACCCGAGGCTGAGTCTAAAATGTGAGACTAAAACGCATTCCATCCTCCTTCGTTTATATCAGTGGAGACGACAACTATCCGTTTTGGAAGAAACGAATTTTGTACATACGATAAATTTCGTCTATAGACCGACAGTATTGCATCTCATGATTCCTGTATCATCATCGTGCGACAGTTAAGCCGAGACCCCATCGCCGAAGACAGAGAGAGCGTTTGCGGTAAGGCTACGGACAATTGATCCTGGCCGCCGCGGCCGATGAACAAAAGCCACGCGTGACCAATGTCGACAACGTATGTTCCGCTTGGTCGCATGTCCCGCACGCGTTTTCTCACCGCTACCGCCGCAGACAATTACTCCCCTTCGACCTGCCCCTCCTCCCCGCTCGCACCCGCACCTCTACGCTCTCCACACAACCCCCGCGCCGGTGCAGTCAGTTCCCGCTAAACCGCCGTCGTAGACCGTACCGGGGTGCGAAAGTTATGACCCGTGTTCCGTGGACTGTCGCCAATGTACCGCGGTTCTCGTTCTCTAAAGAAGCCACGCCTTAACTTTCAGCTGCGCACATTCCAACGTACCGCGCTCAACACGAGTTTTTTTGCCAACCGTACGTAAGTAACGGCCTAGTTTTTGGTACGGTTGTCGTCCGTCTGTCCGTCGTCGTTTATCACGGATATATTGTGGCTAAACGGTGCGAGATAGTACCGAGGTTGCTATATGTCACTAATAGGAAGTTGCATATTGACTTTCAAATGACAAGTAAATTATTCACCTTGGATGACCTTCAAGGGTCATATCGCACTATGTTATGTTAATCGTGTTTTATTTTGGCTAAACGACAATTCGTATAGGGGGCTCGGCGCTTTCCATCAGATAGAGAGAGCGCTGGCGACTTTTTAAGTTCCTATAGGCTGTCGATAGTAACCATGTCTCCATCTGCAGCGGTTTGGCTGCAATTTTCAGTAGAAAGTTTCAAGCTATAAGTGGCCATATCTCGGAAACGGTGAAAGATAGGGCCAAGGTTACTATTAATCACTAATAGGAAGTGGCATACAACCTTTCAGTTAAGGTAAAAATCATCGACCTACGATGACCTTCAAGGTCACTGACAACCAGCACGGTCGGCCATCCTAGCGACAGCTGGGCTTCTTCGCATATGTTGCGATGAGGTGAGATAAAATAAAGTAAAACAACACGCGACAGTCGCCGTCTACGCCATGTACTGTTTGTTGTCAAAAAGGAAATCGTAAACTTCTAGAAAAGTTTTTTTATCCCAGGGCTTTGCACGCATGGCGACAAAATAAACTACAACATTGTACGATGTCGTGCACATTTTTTTCAGTCGTTATAACATGACTTTTTGTAGGTTGTTTTATTTCGTTTTATTTTATCGTATCTTACATCATCGCACTAAGTGCGAAGTCCCTAACAACAATAAGAAGAAAAACAGACAGATTTTCAGTCTTCAACATCTATATGAGTACATGCAAGCCAGAAATGTGCGGACCCGAACGCGTCCGCCGACGGGACGCGCGTCTACAAGCATGAGAAAAACAAATTTCTTTGCTGCAACGTTCCTACTTTTTATGGACAACATTTCAAAAAATGTTAAGTGTTAAAAAATCCAGTTGCATTTGCAGTTTTTTTGCACATGCATTATTGTTAAAGGCTGGCCCTGGGTTGCAGTATATTTTAAACATTATCACTGTTGCTGGCAGTACGGACGCGATGGCGGACGCGGACCCAAAATTTTAGGATCCGCACATCTGGGATTCAAAGTCAAAAGTCCTGCGCGTTCTGTAGGCCTGTTGTTATGCTTTCACCTTTAATGCGAACACTTTTTCCTGTTTTTTTTCTGCCATACTACGACGCATGAAAGATGTCCCGTCGATGCGTAAATTAGAAAGAAGGGTTAATCTGTCAACAAATGGTCACGTTATAGCGAAATCGGCGCGACGTACCTAGCCATCCGCTAATATTTCAGACCGCCATTCGCTTGAATTCTTGTTTTACGACCGCGGCTTGCAGACGACGGCGTAGTTACCGTAATGTCTGCTCGTCGGCGCCACTGCCGGAGTCCAATTAAAACTCGGTTCGGACCAATTTCAATCGAATCGCGGCTATGGTTGGACGCGGTTTTATGACACGCCGTGGCGACGTCAGCTACAGGGGTTAATGTGTTGAGCGCACGTGTTGCTCTTCACGCTAAGTCCAGCGGATTGTCCACCCGACTTCAAAACGATTCATATCGCCAGCTCGTCTCATTTATGTTTCCCGTGATCCACACTTCGCCATTTCTCATCCAGTCCCCTTTCAATCACTGAGTTCGACAGCTTTCGACTATTTCATAACCTCTGTGTGCAAACTAAGGGTTGTAAACATCGTCAAATGTATTAGTCTACTCACACAAAGAATATGCCTAATCTGGAACTATTTCGGTGGCTCTTCTTTCCGGACTTTCCCTGGCAGTTTTTTTTCTTGAAAAAGTAAAATTGAAAACGTATTTTTCCTTTTCAGCATAAACGTGCTGCGTGCGTAGCGCATTAAAAGTTTGGAGCTGATGAGATGCATAAATTTACTTTTTACTTACTTACTTACTTAGTTACGCGTTTGCGACAGCAATCGTAATATTCGTCTTTGTGCCAGAAAACAAGAAAAGTGAAAAAATGATCAAAACTACTGCTGTTGTTATTCAATTATTCTATTTTCTTACCTCAAGTTTATAGTTATTCCATGGGCGCATACAAGGTATTAGGGTTTAATTACGGAAACCGTAGGCGCGCATTTTTGACGGTTGTTCTCGCCCCATTACCACTCTTTAACAAACTAAACGGTTGGTTGATTGATTTACAGCGTCGCCGAGCGAAAAGACGCGACGCTGCTGCGAGGAAACCTCCGCTGACGACCACCACGATCTGGAACGACGACGACGTCGACTGTCGGGCGGTAAGGTTGCATGGAGGTCAACTGCGGAGCTGGAGAAGCGTTCAGCGGCAGCGTCGCCAGGGTCGATCGTCTGGAACTCTGACGCCAGCAGTGGTGAAATTAGATCAAAGGTGGCTCAAAGCAATGCGCTGCAGGGGTTCCCACATTTCCTCGAGGCGTTGCGTCGCCGCTACCTGGACGCTGTTGACTCAAGCCTTCAGACCTCGGCGCGGAACGTCCATCATCCGATCCAGCAGCCATTCGCGCCGAGCCACTTTCCCGTATCGCCAGACAAGCTTCCGGGGCACCGAAATTATGACCCAGTTCTACTAAGTGGGTCAGACATCTTCCATCGATCTCAGCCTGCAGGTTCGAGCGGTGACGTCATCCGTTCTCCGACCCAGCAGCTATATCCCGACATTCATCGGCGCCCTATAGCGCCCGTCAGCCCCCGAGACATATTATCTACTTCCGGTGGTTTAGCGTTCCCGTTGACGGCAGCCAGTGCGTGGGAAACTCTTCGCAATGTCGGCGCCTACTCGCCGTACGGGTTCCAAAGCGGATTTTCACTGCCGCCGTCCATCTTGTCAACGATTTCCGGCAGTGTCGGTCAGACGAAAGCTAAAGCGGAAATGGAAATACCACCAGTCGCTGGTCTTCCGATGCCAGTCCATTCATCCTGGTCGCATTTGTTACATCAGCCGCCGCCTCTGTCACTGCTCGGTGCTCTGTACGGCTGTCCGGTGTTTCCGCCCGCCGCCGCCGCGGTAAAACTGTTTCCGGTTCCGGTGGTCCACAACGATGACGTCATCGACCGGTCGTCGAGTGACCCGGATGTCGTCACGCCGCGTGATTCGTCGGCATCCTCGTCTCCCGACCTAGCCGTGGACCGGAAACTGACACCGCCGCCCGGGCGTGACGTCACCGTGATGTCACAGAAAGTGAGTGTGGCCACTGAGCCGTTGGCAGCGCTGGACCTATGTAAGCGCAAGTCAGTTGGTCGTGGCTACAGGTCATTACCGTACCCACTGCGTCGCAAGGATGGCCGCATACAGTACGAGTGCATTTCATGCGGAAAAGCGTTCGGCCAGCTATCCAACCTCAAGGTACAACAAGTTTGTCTACAAAACTGTGCAAACATGCACACATACTTTTTTTACTATTTAAAACGATATATCAGTAATATCGATCATCTAATTAGATCATTAGTTACAATCGTAAAAAGCGAAAAAAGAAAAAAGACAACGGCAAGAAAAATGCTGCGTACATTAGTTACTTTTCTACAATGTTCTGTGTTTTATAAAAAAACGAAGCCTCTGACTTACATAAATTCAAATCCTCATTAAATATTAACCGATTTTCGAAATTCGTTCACTAGCCAAATCACTAGAAAAGTTAGAAAAATAACGGCTAAATACCCTATCACATTCTAAACGCGTTATCAAATGTGCAGTAGTTAACTTTAAAATACTGAAACTAGGCCATATGATGGTAACTCATTCATTCTGGAGCCGACTGTATCTTACAACGTAGTGTAGCGACACATTTGTCGAAGTTTTGTGGGTTTTTGGGTTTACTGATCATTTAATTGCACATTTACAGCAAGGTACAGAACAGGCTTATACCTGTGAAAAAAACTGAACATATCTGAAACAGTTATGAGAAAAATTTCGGGGCTACTTTATTGGACCAGTTTGTACATTTGCTGTGAGGAAAAAGTCAATATCTGACGCGGCTACGTTAAAAACGTTAGAGCTTACTTTATGTTGGGTCATTCTGTAGCCCCCCTACTTTTAATAGCTCATATCATAAACTCATGCCTAACCAACTGCCACTTCTAAAGTTCCAAGATCGTAAAGCGTTTCAGGTCAAGAGTTTGACTGATGTAGGCATAGGAAGTACGGCAAAATAAAGATATAGGCAAAGCATGACAAATACCTACCTTTAATATGTTTGGCTGGCTGTCCAGGTTCACCTGAGAACTCATACAGGCGAACGCCCGTTCGTGTGCGAGGTTTGTCCCAAGTCGTTCACTCAGCTGGCGCACCTGCAGAAGCACCGGCTTGTTCACACGGGAGACCGCCCACATCGCTGCGAGGTCTGTGGGCGCCGCTTCACCAGCAAGAGTAACATGCGCTCACATCTGCGCCTTCATCATAGTCAGCAGCAGCAGCAGCAGCAGACGGGACACCTGGCGAATGATGCGGCAACCAGTCAACAACCGTACTCGCTAGCACCCGTTTAGCATTATGACTGAAGGATTATTTGAGTTGTGTTTTATTTTCATTCAATTTCGCTCACTCAGTTTAATACAGTAACAAACCACCGATGGTTTAACAATAGCGAATGAAATGAGTCAAGGTAAATAATACTGTCACTAGGTTTACTCAATAGGACAAATTTATTATTGTAACATCTTCATGCAGTCATTGAAGAGTTGGACCAATCAGTCAATTCATATATTACATCTTTAAGTCTTAGTTAAGTTTTAGTTAAGCTTTATTATTTCTTTGCTGTTCATTTCTTGTCTACCGTATTACGGTGAATAAAGATATGTATTAATAACGTTGGCGGTTGACCTTATGTCAACTGGTTTCGGACTCGGAGATCGAAAGAAATCACTGAAAGTCGATGTCCCGACTATCGTTTGACGGGTGTGGCGTCAAAATAATATCAAGAAAAATTTGCAAGAACGTGCGCGTACTCTTTTAAGCCACCGCTAGCCTATTTACGTGTAAATATATTGTTAGCTGTTGTCTCTGTTAAATGTTTGCTTTATTCAACGATATTTACGGATTGCGTGGCTGAATATTAAATATAAGTAACTGAGCGTATAGCTTAAATCAGAAGCATCCACGAACTGTTTATGACAAAACAAAGCGTAGTCGGCATATAATTTCGTACTTGGGTCTGTAAGCCTAATCGTAAGCCGCCTTGCTGTTGTGATGGCTGTAAAATGTAAATATAATGTCAAAATGTTGTACAATATCTAAAATATGTTTGCAGTGTGAATAATAATATTGTCGACAGGTTGCGTAAATACGCTACGTTCGTTTCATGTAATTGACCAGTTTAATCATAAGCTTCGTACCGTGGCAAAGTATCATTATGACTGACGTACAGCCATAAGCCTATACTCACATTACACAGATTTATGTTACCAATATCATACATGCGTAAATAATGAAAACAACAAACTAAAACTTTGCATTTATGCTGTGTTAAAGCTGTATAATATACTACACGAAAATCATTTTATTCAGAGTAACATAAACGTAGTTATTTATCGAACATTCGATAGAAAACATATGCATGCAATAACGATAACAAAACTTAATATTTGAACTAATTTTAGTTAATATCGAGAGTTATCACAACTGGATAAAGTCATCCCTCTCCGTCTTTCAATCCTGACGGCAGATGAAAGTCAAAATATTCCTGACAGCGTTTATGTTAAAAAACATAATACACTATATAGACCCCGATGAAACGTATACTTAAACTAGGGCAAATATTGGACAAAGTCGCAAAAATAAATTAGATTGCGTTGAATAAAAATTCGAAACAAACATCGACAATTGAACATGACGCGCATGGATAGGTTTACCGAAAGTCATCCGAACACCCTGAAAAAAGGAAAATAACGTTTTCCAGATTCATAAAGTTCATAGAACGGCGCTGATCTGTGTTTTTGAGCCTTTAGCTAAGGGCTCAGAAAATGTGTAAACTACACAGATACTGGACTATGTAGTGCATCGCCCGGCGTGCCTGTTTGAGTCCCAGCTTTGAATACTCATTGCACCTATAAAAATTATACCCACAGAGGGATGGCCAGGCTGAGTCGACCTGGGTGGTTGGTTACATGTATGCCAAGATTGTTTACCCGTCTACCCACGGTCACCCATCCAAGTAATAACCAGTTAATTAGTTGGTTTTAAATTGAATATAACTCGGGTTTTAAACCTGTTTATTTATTATAGCAAAAATACAAAGAAACAAAATAAAACAAATTTATGAACAATGTCATTTACAATACTTAACTAATTCTCTACTAACTTACACGATAGTATAACCGATCATTACTGCGCTACCAGTTTATGGTAAATACCTTAAAAATGTCTCAAAAAACATCCCAAACATTTTCGATCACAACTTGAACAAAAAATTATCAGATTTTAATAATTTTTGGTAAAAATATCTTTGAGACAACTAAACATTAAATCATTATGTAGTTTCTTAAATTGGTATTATTACTTGATCTAAATAACGCACAAAACACATTTTGTTTACATTTTTGACACATTGGCTGACACTTCATCCAATTGTTTCATTTTCAGCTGCCTGCAATAAAATTGATCAAAATGTTGGCCCATTGTGCAAACACAGTCACGGAGACGATTTTTCCATTCATTGACAGCAGTATCGATAATGTTATGCTCCATACTAATCCAGACTTCATCAGTTGCTTGTTGAATTTGTAAACATTCCTGAACGTCATTCGGTAGACACACTGCTGTACGACAGTCAAATCTTGTAATCGACTGGCTCTTGAGGGCCGCAGATCTAGATAAACGAAATTAATTGACGTTTTTCATTCATTTTAACGCGTATTTTGCTTGGTCTGTTTCCCCAGGTAATGCAAAAACAGACATCGGGTGAAGTAGAAACTTAAACAGTTGTTTAATAGCCATTTGTGTCGGAAATATTTATGCCAAAAATAGTGTAATCTGTTAATCATACTTCAAGTTACGGTTAATAATGTTGGGGATGTTTTGTTTTTTGACGGTTTTTGTATATTTTAACGCACATTTTGCTTGGTTTTTTCCGAGGTAGTGCAGAAGCAAACATTGTGCGAGGTGAAAAACTGAGCGGTCATTTGATGGCAAGTTATGTCGGAAATATTCACACCAAAAATTATTAGAATCTGATAATTTTTGTTCAAGCTAGAATCGAAAATGTTCGGGATGTTTTTTGAGACACAGTGTATATACAACTTTATTCTTCAATTTGACTTTGACAGCGTGATAAATAAAACAAAATGGTTTTCATTACAAATGTTTGTAATTGCAATACAAAGCGTTAAAAGATGATAGTACACCAATTTATTGCAATAAATTTTTGGTGTCAGTTAAGTTATAATTAATAAAAAATATATTTCAGTCAGATTATGTCATGTTAATTCAAGCGTGTTATCTCAAATTATTACATTGATATGCTAACACTGCGTGTGGAGATCTGAAAGAAGAAGAAATGCACTGTGCTAGAAATTTAGTGAATGAGTGGAATTTTGAGCGATCAAGTTGCTGTGAACACTTCGTACATGCGGGAATACGCTTTTAAAGCTAATATATCACCAAATCGGACACTGGCATTAGACGCAGTCGCGGTTGACCGACCACTCAAACACCTTTATCCCACCTAGACGCTATAATGCAGGTAGCTAATAAAGGTAGGACGGACATCAAAGCGACCGGCGGTGCCATACCTGGGCAATATGTCCCCAGGGCACACGGACCAATGTGTTTCGCCCGGGCCAACGAAATGATGTCTTTATTGGAGCACTTGCTCTTTACCCGGGTGTTTGAGAAGGGGGTAAACGTCCCCCTATCACCAACGTGGCCCCACAATAGCTGAATAGATGGCGATGGTGAGAAATAATAGATGGTGAGAAACGTATGGAAGCACTCACTGCGGCGCCTTTCTTTATCTTTCTTTGTACGCGTGCAATAACGTTGTAATTGCAAGACAATTGGTGCGCGCGGTACCGTTACAATAACGACACAGGCGCCGCCAAACGATCGTTGTTCGCAGATCTCATCTCGACATCTTAACTACCTAAGAAAATGAGAGGAGCAGGTGATTAAAGGAAAGAAATAAAGATCGCCAAAAGAACTCGCCAGCAATTCAACAGAAAACGGACAGACGGCCTAAATAAGTAGATCATTAATGCGTCATTTTTTCACGTGTTCATGCAATTTAGATGGCAACGTTTGAAATCTTGATCAAATGCTTTCATTAAGCAACGCTGCAACCGTTACGCGATTGTTACCTCGAGATCTACACCTTCTTTGAAGTTGTGTTACGGAAATGTACGTAAATATTCCAATAATATCACTGACAAACGCAGAAACTGATGAAACAAAACTAACCTTTGTTGCTAAGATATAACGACTTAATGGCTAAAAATCGCAAATTTTCTTTATTACCCACTCCTCTTTTATTTAGGCCTAGCGCTCTCGCTCGGCCTGGTTTTATAGAAAAGCTTTACAGATTCTGAAACTACACGGTGTTTCATAAAATGGACCACTTTTTTCACAATTCACTCAAATGATGATCAATTTACATGAATTTTTTTTTGATCAATTGTAGCTGAAAAAATACTAATTTAAAATATTTTAACAAAATATGGCAGTTTATTAAATATTTTGACAGACAGACTGACTGAATTACGATGGCTAAGACGCTCTACAGCAGTACCTGCTGTCGCGCGTAAAAATTAGTAAATGTCTGGTGAATATATGAACAACAGTTTGCAGCACACTTTTTGGCCAACCCTGCTTTATAACAAATAATTTTTATAGCAACTTTTTACGCAGTGAGTTTAATTGTTCTATAGTTATTGTCATTTATTATTATTATGAACGAAAAGATTAGCGTCGCATTTAGTCTAAAATAAACTCCAAGAACACGTAACAAAATTACAATAGTCAGCATGTTCGGCAAACAGAAGACTGGTAGACAGCTGAAATCAGCGTCAATATGATGTTGCGAAAAAATACGTAAGTAAGTAAGTAAATGATTTATAAAGCGCCAAAGTCTCAGAAAGAATCAGGGCGCATAGGATGATGGACGCTAGGTGGCAGAAAAGGCTGACTGAAAGTAGTGGGTCTTTGAGTGACATCTGAATGTAGCCAAGGTTTGACATTGACGAATTTGAGGAGTTAAGGAGTTCCAA
>Ga0056128_1012744_pt1 | contig 10242 bp, 4 predicted proteins | sample WorMetLIZISLAND2_FD_71113 | JGI IMG/M metagenome (GOLD analysis project Ga0056128, IMG submission 71113) | Marine gutless worms symbiont microbial communities from Max Planck institute for Marine Microbiology, Germany - Olavius geniculatus... ... | reverse complement strand
GGTAAGGGGGTAAGCAAAATCACTTTTTGAACGTGCAATGAGAGCCTCAAATTTGTTTGTTTTTTTTTAAATAAGTAACGTAAAAATCACAAATATCTGTTGTCTTGCAAAAATTCAGTTTAGTAAGTCACACCTTGGCATGTTTAGGGCCTATGGTTTACCAGAGGACACTTTATCACTTTTTTTTCTGGGGGCAGCTAGGGGCAAAAGCACGGGCGAGGGTAGCTGTCTCTATGCTCCCTTTGGCGCCGTCCATGAAAAAAAATCACATATGTAATATGGACATTCTGAATGAGTTGTCAATCAAAGAGGACATTGTTTAGACTTGAGATTTTCAGAATCAGACGTCTGTCATATCTAAGCTGAACCAACTTTAGTCACATCGTTCGAATGAATTACAGCCGACACATAGGCCTACTGCTCCATGCACGGTCACACTGGAGGCATGCGACCAGGAGAAAGACCACGATACGTAGAGATGGTTGGACAATTTATCAGAAGACTGTGAGACTTTTTCGTCTAAACGCGTCTTCACAACACTGCACTGCGGTTGCGGTCTGGCTAATAGATGCACATAAATATTCATTGGTTTTATTACGCGAGCGCGTGGTGATTCTGTCTTGGTGCCTTGGTGTCTTGGTGTCTGTCACGTCCCGGTATCGTTCTAAGACCACACAAATGAGATAGAGACTTCGAATTTTCACCGTATGATAGAACATGGTCTCTAGCATTTTGTGACAAAATTTCACGCCTCTGGGTTTAGGGGGTCCTCACGAACGAAGAGAAGAAAAAGGGCACCCATTTTAAAAAGATGTTATTTTGCCGTTATTGACTCGTCTGCCGTGAAAATGGTTGCAGATAAACACAAACATGCTGCTTATCATAACAAGCACTGGTAATGAGCTTCTTAGAAATGCCAAGATCGATGACTTTGAATGACCTTAAACCTCCAAAATAAGGAGTTTTAGTGAATTGTTCGCGATTTCGGACTGCAACGCACATTTCAAGAGTGAGTTGCGCCAAAATGGAGGGAGAGAGACCAAGACAACCTGCATATATATATGCAGATAAGCACAGACGTGCTACTCATCATAACAAGCAAATTGTGATGTGCTTTTAGTGCTATTAACATCAATAACCTTGAATGACCTTCAACCCCAAAATAGGGGGTTTTGGTGATTTTTTTTGCAATTTTCGGTTGCAGAATAGTGAACTGAGACAAAATGGATGGACATAGACCAAAATTGCCTGTGAACAGGAACTGCTATGGGCTCTCGCGCGTTTCATAAGCATTAGCTCAGATTTCTTGGCTGTACATGCATGCATATTATAATTAAACAATTAACATCATCAATCACGAAACAATCAGGCTAACAGTAAGTAATTTCTTAGATGGTCGTCTCTCGTATCTAATTCCTAACTTATAAACAGTTGTAGAATAGTAAAAAAAACTAAAGATATTCGGGTTGTGACTTGGACTTTTGGGAGTCACGCAACTTTACCTATGCGTAAATTTTGCACTGCTAATCTATGGAAGTAAAAAACTTTGAAGATTTACAAATTATGACCTTGAGCTTTTGCGATCACGTGACGTCATCGGTCACGTGACCGTTCGAGTCGCGGTGCGCTATTTTCTGTGGATCGTCTCTAGCATCGTTATGGAAATGTGGAGCCTCAAAGATAATAGAGCCACGATCGTGACCTTTGGGGGTCACGTAACGTCATAGGTAACGTGATCGTTTGACTCGGGGTGGCTATTTCTTATGAGTGGTCTCATTATGTTGGACGGACGCACGCACGGACGCTCAGGTAATTTTATACTCTGTCCAATGTTATGCATTGCATTAGTCTAGACAGACAATGAATGAAAAATAAATAAATAAATGAACGAATAAATAAATAAAATCATAGCACCCAGGCTACCGATAATAAATACATTACTCAATATGGGATGGGTTCTTCGCAGTGGCGGTTTTAAACCTGGGCCAAGGGGGGCACAGCCCCCCAGTTTTGCTCCAGCCCCCTCCAGTTTTGTGGCATATTTTTTTGCAAAAATAACACAAATATCTGTTTTACTTGCTTTTTCCAACTTTTTGAAAAGTGGCCAAATTTGCGGCTTCTATTGAACGTCCAAAAATCAAAAGTGCGTCAGCTTCAGGGAGCTTCGCCTCCCCCCTGACCTCCTGACCAAGAGCTTTGTCCTTGGACCCCACTGGGGCACAGCCCCCACACCCTCATTATAGGCTCGAGCTACCGCGTTCGCCACGGGGCCGTGCCCCCACTTATTGCGGGCTAGAACCGCCACTGGGTCTTCAACGACTGTTTTCGATTTCGATGATGGTCGATAAAATCAATCAGTCATAGTGCCAAAGCTACTTCAAGGTTAAACAGTTCGGCATGTAGATTTAGATGATGATGCTTTTCTGAAGTATGACTTTCTGAAGAGCCATGTTTTGCCAGGTTTATGAAGTTGTTCAACATATCGTCTACTGGCATTGTAAACGAATGTCGTGTCATGTTTAATATCCAATCTGTATCTAGCTTAATTGTGTGTCGTAGACAGAAATTTGTGACAAAATTCATGGACATTGATAACTCTCTATGTAGTTCAGTTTTAGGCTGCGCGAGACGTGATCTGAATAATTTGATATGATTGATATGGCTGTTTATGTTTATAGCCTATATAGTTTCCGTTTCTTGCTTGTTGTCTGTTTTTGTTTGTTTTTTTTCTTTGCTGTCATTGAATGACGAATAAAGATGTATATAAAATTCTAAGAGTGACTGAGATGTTGATATGTCTTCCGGCGAAGTGTTCCAGACACGAGGTCCAGCAACCGTGAAAGCCCGGTTAGTTACCGACTGCTGAAAGTCTGACAGGTGGCACTAGCAAACGATTGGTGCCAAGAAAGCGCAATGTCCATGGCCAGGCATGCAGATCGGCAACAGAAACGAGAGGACCTACGTATAACGGCGCACTTCCGTGAAGAACCTTGTACGTCAGTGCGGCGACTTTGTACTCGATCCACATTGGGACGCGCAGCCAGTGAAAACTGGCAAGAGCGTCAGTGATGTGGTCTGCGGATCTCAAGTGGTAGATGAGTTGTGCCGCCGCATTCAATACTGACTGAAGACGACGTACCAGATAGGCCGGGAGGCCGATCAGTAAACCTACGGCGTTTACAGTCTGCAGGACAGCACCAAGGTGACCACCAAAGACTGGAACGTCTGGCGGTACTGAGCGGTGGATCTATGCGGCCCCGTCGATTAGCATGCATATACGTATGCAGTGCTTGCGGTAACGACGGCTGCAGGTTGCACACCACAAAAGCTCTGCAATGTCGGAGTTCGTCTGTATATAGTCTGTTTGCAGTCGTCTCGTCCACGCGGCCACGGGTGCATGCTTTTCGTTGAAATCGGAGCTATACACTAATAGCAGGCCGACAGGATCTGTAAATTTGCGTGTTGTCAGCGTGAACAGGTGAGCCAACAAGCAATGGCTTCCTGTCAATGTTATCAAATCGACTGTGTGTATGAAACAAACATTATCGGCGCAGAACTGAGTCTTGCGGGTTTGTAGCACGCTGCATATGAGACGGGTTATATGGTCGACTTCTTGAGTCTTCGACGTAGGCCTATACATGCTGCGTCCGGTCAGACAGATACGACTAAATTGACCAATGGGCGACGTCGTCGATGCCGAACGTCACCTGCAGACGCTGTAGCAGGATATGTCGTGGTCAATTGCGTGTCGAACACGGCTGACAAGTCCGGAAAAACATGCGGAGCAGCCACGTCTCCACGGTCGACGGCTTGAATTGATGTCGGACAGCACCCGCAAGACGGCGGTCTCGGTCGAGTGTCCGGCTCCGAAACCGGACTAGAGTATCAGAAGTGAAGTCGTCAAAGGTCAAGTAGTTCACTAGCTAGCGAACGACGAGGCGCTCAATTTGCTCAAGAATCTTCGACAGAACGGACAGGTTCGATATCGGACGGTATATATGAGCTGGCGTCGTTGACGACGAGGTTGGCTTTTCAGCAGACCGTACTTATATACGTGACGGTCGAGCTTATGGTACGGTTGTCGTCTGTTTGTCCGTCCGTCTTCTGTTCGTCGTCTGTCTGTCACGACGGATGTATTGTGGCTAAACGGTTCGAGATAGGGCCTTAGTTGCTGTTGATCACTAATAAGAAGTCGCATTTTGGCTTTCAAATAACACAAAAATCATTGACATTAAATGACCTTGAAAGGTCATAACGCACTACAGTATTCTAATCGTGCGGTATTGTAGCTAAACGGTAAGTCGCAGGGGTCGGCAATAGTACAATCGGATAAGGCGCTGGCGACTTTCTATAGGCAGTGTCAATAGTATGTCTCCATCTGCAGCAGTTTGGCCGCAATTTTTAATAAAAAAATTTTAAGCTATAAGTAGCCGTATTTTGAAAACGGTGAGAAATGGTTTAGGTTGCAATCGATCAGTGATCACTAATAGAAAATCGCATATACGCCCTTTCAGATGAGATGAAAGTCATCGACCTTATAAATATATAGACCTATCGTGGATACGCGTAGGGCCTATAAGTATGAGGTAAGCTAGAGTCTGCATTTGTAGCGCGCCATAAAGCGAAAAGTTCGAATCGTAGGCGCAAATAAACACATCCGTCATAAAAGTAATGTGCGAACGCTTTTGTTGTTTTTTTCTGGATATATAAACAAGTTCAAAACGTTTTAAAGTCTTTCGCAAGCACTAGAACATTATAGCAAAAAGTTTACGTGCTTAAAACATTTTAGCACGATTACGCAAGGCTTGCTTGGAGATACAAAATAAAGCACAAATGAAAAAGCGAAAATGTTCACACAATCAAACGTTTTAAAATATATTTCACATGCATATTCATTTCCGGTCTTCAAGCCGTGTACATTCCTACTAAAATGCTAGCTCAAACATTTTGCACTGTTTAATAAAACATTTTCAAAATATTCTAAACGAAAAACACTTTGCCAGACAAACCGCCGTACTTCTACAGTGTATATAAATGACGACGATTATGGCCGAGATGATGTCCATAAATAAGTCCTACTGAGTAAAATATAAGTTACCTTAAACTCCTGGATTCTCCGTATGTGTTCCATGCCTTTACTGTGTAATGAATGCGCAAGACACTGGCAGCGTTGGTTATTATTTTCTTGCCGCAGACAGGCACACTCGAACATAGTGCTCACACTTTTGCGCATTAACTCGTTATGTCTCGCACGCTTTCATCACAGTCAGTTTACACAGACTTCAATGTTCGAACGGACTGATGTTACACCGAATCGTTTACTTCAGAATCTCAACGCTATGGTAACTAGTATAAGCAGAGACTCATCCGAACTCAAAACCAAGCATGCAGAATTATACCTCTTCGGAGTCTGCAGATGAAAAACGACCATGGGCAAATAATCGATCCGGCCGATATACTGTTATTAAACTCAGCTGTTAGCCTATACCGCGGACTACACAAAAGTTTTGCTGCATTAAATCTGTGTAAATGGTTCAGTCGACTGATTTACAAGTCATGCTGATGTGCTGATGTGCATTACAGTCTGTACTTATCGTCAGAAATATACGGAATTTCAGGTTGATTAATAGAGCTCCATGAGCCCATGCATGCACAGTTGTCACAAATGCGTATACGGCCTTTGACATGCAATCGCAGAAATATTTATAAGCTATTCATATAGTCGAACTGAAATTAACCGTTTCTGAAACTGCATGCCCAATTGCTTAATCCACACGGTGTTTCATAAAAGACAACTTTTTTATAACTCACTCGAACTGTGGTCAATTTATACGAGCTTTTTAACAGCTTTAGCTGAAGAAATACTAATTCAAAATATTTTAACAAAATATGACTGTTAGTTAAACATTCTTTGCTAATCGTGACGTAATGCTGAGGTCATAATGTGTCGTGAGTACAAGCTCAATTGTCAAGCTCACTGTCTCAACCGATGCTGTCAGTTGCTACTCTGCTTCGATAGTGAACTTTATCTGTCTGGTTCGCTGATAAAAATGTTTATCGTGTCAGCACTAAGCAACATGAGGGCATGAAATCAGGCGTCTCGCGATCCAAAAATTCAACCATCTAGCAAGCGGTGTGTGCTGGTGCTTTGTCTTGCTGAAAAGTATAAAAGTCAAGCTATCCTCACAAGTGTGTGAAAGTGATTGTTTTGAGCGTTTTTTGTGCCTGCAATGGTAAAACTTCAATAGTTTGTCACCAGTGAATCAGATAAAGTTCACCATCGAAGCAGGGTAGCTATTCAAAAAGTGTCAGTTGCGACAAGCAAGTTTGTACTCATGGCACATTATGACGTCAGCATTGTATCACGACTAGCAAATAATTTTTACCTAACAGCCAAATTTTGTTAAAACAGTTTGAATTAGTTTTTTAGCTACATCTGGTAGAAACTTCGTGTCAATTGATCGTCATTTTAGTGAACTATGAAAGAAAGAAAAAGGCTGCCTTTTACGAAACACTGCTATGTTAAGCATGTAACCTATGCGTTTCACTTTTTTATGCACACTCGACAGAAAAAAGTATTAAACGACATACGTTAGCTTTCTGGCAATTGATTGTTACGTTTTAAATTAGTAAGCCGTATATATCTCAGTCTAAATGATTCTATATTGATACTTTCAAATAATTTTTAATAACCAAAAATATTTGGCCAAGTTTGACAATTTTTGTTAATGCGTTTTACATTTACACGTCAAACGACATGCTAATTTATGAATTTCACGTCAGAAAAGTTGTAGCCGTAAACCCTTATCACGAAATTTTTGTGACAGTTGATGGGCCGCCGGCGAGGGGCGGGACGTGGTCTGCCGTAATTTATCATTTAATAACGACTTTTATATACACTGTGTCCAAAAAAGTAATCCCTTAGTCATTGTTCCATAAAAATGTCAAATCTGAACGAATCTAAATAACACTTTGAACACTTAATTTACAATAATTTTTTAAAACGATGGTCGAATTTCGTTAAAAATTATTATTTCTTAGTGGAGTTACTGATAGTTGAATATCGATAACAAACTATCTTCGTTACCAATATGGCGTTACGTAGCCCACTGCAGTCGCTTAATCGGAAGTGACGTGTGTTGACGCAATCAACGTAAACAATAACAAAATGGTATACGACTTGACATTAACATATTATAAGCCAAAATATCTGTTATAAATTTTCATGTAACGAAACATAAAAACATTCGATATAACCAATACATGTTTTTTGCATGGATGCGACACATTTTATGAAACCAGTGTGTTTAACCTATGTCGAAAACTGCGTTTAATTCTTTGCCGTTTATAGTAACAGTTTGTTCAATTCCTGGATTTGCGGGTCGCGTTTTACTTCTCAGAAAATTTTATTTAAAAATTGTTTAAACGTAGTTATTTTGGATTTTTATTGGCAATTTAAATGCAAAAAGAATGGATGCATTCTTATTCCAGATCGCCACCAAATTTTGTTGTTTTCTGGAAAATGTCAACAAAATTTTTTTTATGCTTGTTGACTCAATTTACAAAAAGATAGGCTGTAAACTGACATAGGTGACAATAATATTAACAAGCAACATAACTCTTTTTGCTTCAGCAAGATTAAGTCATATACGTCAAAATTAATATTGCAGTAATTTTTTACAGTATTTAGTCTGATAATATTACTTTGTTGTTTTTGCTGTTTTGAATAAATTAAAACCAAATGCTTATAAACGGACATTCTTGAACAACGTGACTCATTGCATATATAGTTTGATAAAACTGCGTTTCTTAATAAGGTACGACAATTTTAATTTTATGAACAAATAATTGAAATAATGATAAAACAGTTGCTTTATTATTTTATTATTCCCGGCCGTACAAATAGTTTATGGACTATTTGTACAGATTTGTACGGCTGCCGGATATTCTACAGTAGTCTGTGGGCTATTTATCTGATTAATATATTTTACGAATTCGGCCACCGTGAATTCTGAGACACTATAAAATTTGCAGCTTTTAAAAAATCTTTGTGTCGTTGTATACTCACATCATTGGAGTTAGGGTTTAAATTAGGGTTAAGTTTAGACTAAGGCTTAAACTTAGGCTTAGGACAAGTAATAGGCTAGTGAATAAAAGTTGACGCCATTGTAGCTATTTTATGCCAATGTTTACATTATATTTTATTTCGTTGGATGACAATAGCAATCAGACATGCTCGCACTGAATAGGGTTGGTTGAGTTGATTTACAGTTTGGGGTTAGAATTAGTTATAAGGTAGTGTTAGTTACCAAAATGTAAAATGTTAAAATCTCAACAAAATGCTACTACATGTTAGTCTGTATTATGCAAATTTAAGACTATCTTTACGAATTATGTGGCGATACATCGATGCCGAAATAAAATTGTATTTTTATGACTTATGGTTGAGTGCTCATGCGTATTGGCTAAAGCCGCCGAAGACGGCTGCCGCATAAATAATTTGACGGTTAAATACGGCTATTTATCCGGCAGCCGGTTAAATATCCTATGCTTGTTCATTTTCTTTATGCATGGCAAAATTTGCTATTTATTTTTATAATGTTGGTAATAATCATAAGCTCTGACAAAAAAGTCTCTGTTATTAAAAATAAAATAATTTATGAATCAAAACTGATTGAACAATAAATGTACTACAACCTATGCATACTAGCCTATGCAACGCATGTTGTTAAAATCTGTTATTTCAAATTTTCAACTACAAAATGCATTAAAATGCTTATACGCAGTTGTGGCTTTATTTAAGACTGCAAAATAAAAGGACTGAACGTTTAATGCCCATTGCGAAATTCTGCATTGCGTATTGGAGAAAATAGACGCGTTCCTAGTGTGTTTCTAATGATGTTAGAAAACTGGCTTAGTAAATGTTATAATGTGTGAGATGGTGCTCTGCATCGTCCATTTTTTCAGATCAGAGCGTGGCGTTAGACAGGGCGGAGTAGTTGCAACTAAAGACACATTTGTTTGACTGATTGAAGCTGCGGCGCCTAGTGACTTCTGCTTTTAAACACCGTGTATAAATCCGCTTTATTATTATTATTATTATTAAATAAATGCCCTAAGGTGTAAAGAACCAAAGGGCTAAAAACTAAGCTAAAACTAAAAAAAAATGGAAAAGCTAGAGGTCTGGTGCATCGTCGGATAAAAAGGTTTCGCTGATCAAGATAGCGTTAGAACGCTGTACAACAATAGAAAGTCGCTGCCATAAAAATGACGTTTCTCTGTGATCTCCAGACAGAGACGCAATACGACCACCCAAAGTGTTAAGAAAATCTGAGGCTGAAGAGTGAGTGGTGCCATGCAATTATTATTATTATTATTATTATTATTATTATTATATTGACTACGTAATTAAAGTAGTTGAATCGCATGGGAGCGATTGCTATGCGCACCATGCTTGCACCAACATTATTCTGTACGCTGATGATATCCTGCAGTTGCTGTCGCCGTCTGTCGTAGGTTTGCAGCAGTTGTTAAATGTTTGTGAAATTGCGATCAATTCACTGGGCTTAAACCTGAACTATCGCAAGTCAGTATGCATGCGTGTATAGGTTTTCGTTATTTGATGAGCTCGCATTGTACCAATATCCAATCAATTAATGGTAGCGTGTTGGACTGGGTCGATGAAATGCGCTATTTAGACATATACTTAGTAAGTAGTAGTAAGTTCAATTTTGCTCAGGCTTTATTCCAAAAACAGGTGTTTGTTTGCGTTTTTATGATGCTATGGGTTTTTTTGATGAATAAAGTTAATTATAACTAGGCTATACAACTGTGGGGGTCCGGTTAACTTGAAAAGTTGACGTTTGTGTTAAACCTATAGAAATCACAGGCGTGCGGTAGCACAGCCCTGTGTTAATAGCGACCGGCTAAATCAAGGGAAAATGGCAAAATTCGACCCCGCGCAGATCCGAAATCCCTCAACCGATCGACACAAAATTTGAAACAGGTGATTATGTCGGCGAGACGACCCCCTGTACAAAATTTCGTGCAAATCCGTCCATTGGGGGCTTCTCGGCAAATGGGTGAAATATAACGAAAATTTTTCTAGTATATATATATACCTTTTTTGTTGACCGACCTACAGGTCAGACCGCCCGGCGGATTTTCACGCGCGATGGCTCGGACAACGCGGTCTCACGCAAGGGTCAAACCTTTTTGGGAACCGAAATTCGAAGTTAATAT
>Ga0056128_1012742_pt1 | contig 10245 bp, 7 predicted proteins | sample WorMetLIZISLAND2_FD_71113 | JGI IMG/M metagenome (GOLD analysis project Ga0056128, IMG submission 71113) | Marine gutless worms symbiont microbial communities from Max Planck institute for Marine Microbiology, Germany - Olavius geniculatus... ... | reverse complement strand
GGTTAAGCTCCGCGGATGAGCTCGGAGTAGAAGGCCTAGTCAATCGTGTTTTTCCTGGTCAACCCGCTGGACACGTGACCACGTGACTGTCCTGAGGCCTGGCAATTTTGAGGGGTACGACCAGGAATCGAACCCAGGACCTCTCGCTCTGGTGAAGTTGACCTGAGTCCAACACTCTAACCACTCGGCCACCGAGCTCCACCGCACCTTTATTGTGTGACCACATTACCTAGCATAACAAACACTACTATCGGTGTTCAGTGTTTTGTTTTATTGACTAAACTTATCCGTCGATAGTATTAAAATGATGTGCGGCTGCTCAAGCTAAGTTGCAGTGCTCGACGTGTCCGCCGCCATTCTTGATAACAGCTTCAAAACGTCGACGCCATTCATTGATACTGTTACCAATGAAACGCTGAGAGAGTTTTTGCCACTCGGTGGCTATCGCTCGCTTCAGTTCTTCCACTGTCTTGAACTGTCGTTCATGGTAAACTCGTTGCTGAAGAGCACCCCAAATAGCGTAATCCACTGGATTAAGATCAGGGCTATTTGAAGGCCACATGTGAGGTGAAGCTGATGTGCTCTTTTTTCAGATAGTCCATCGTGGTCCGGGCGGTGTGCACTGGTGCTCCATCCTGCTGCAGTGTCCACCTGTACAGTGTTTGTTTTGCTAGGTAATGTGGTCACACAATAAAGGTGCGGTGAGCGAAAGAACTTCACGTTTACGCGCCATAAATTTCCGCTTGTAACAGTGAAAGAATGGTTAAAATTGGTGCTGAATTACCGAAGTTATCCCAAAAATAAAACTAGGTATCCGTTTTTTTGGACCACCCTGTATATTATCATATATGCTGCATATGCTGCAACTCAACAAGCACAAGATACAATAACCGACAGTTGATTAATTAGTCTAACAAACAGACACCAACGAATACAAAAGAAATAAATCTAGATCTCTAGTTTCTATCAATCAAAAGATTCAAAAAAGCTACATCGTGAACAAACTTAATTGTCTTAAACATTCAGACAATGCATATAACATAACTACAAAGGTCATCCCATAAAAAAATTTGTGAAAAAACATCACCATTCTGTTAATTTTTTAAATAAAAAAAAATTCAAAACATATGTTGACAAAGCTAGAAAATACACATGCATCACAGAGTGAAACAGTGAAACCAACAGAGAGACGTACGGGTAGATTGGTGAAGGAAGAGAATATTCCTTGTAGAAATGCAACAAGGTCCGTAATGTATCCACTCGGCTTGTTGTCAAAGTCAGTCTGCAGCCAGTCATAGCTTGCTACAAACGAGACACCACAAATAATACAAAAAAATTCATAATAATTCATTTCAAATGCAGCAACTTCTTTACAAACTGTATCCTCTAAATTTATGGCCAAAACGACTGAACTACAGAAGACAACCAGTAATAACAGCAGACTATAGCACAAAGGTTTAAGCTTACAAGATTATGGTCACTATGCAGCACGTTGGAAGTGGCAAATCTAACAAACTCACCAATATTCATGTGAAGTTTTCAGTAAATGAATAAAAAATAAATAAATAACTTTATTTCTTTATTTGCTATTACTTGTTACCAAGATCACAGAACTCATCAATAGTCATGTCAAGATGCTGGCAATTAAATAACCAAATAAATAAATAAATAAATATGGTTATTTAATCATTAATATTTGCTGTGAATTCAGACCGAGGTCGAAGAATTCATCAATCTTCATGTCCAGTTGTCGGTAAATCTCACTCTCAGCATCACTCTTTGCCGTCTGTCAGCAAAACAACACAGAAGCCAACATTCGCTACAAGTTAAGGCACGTACGAAGTGACAGACATGAACTGAACTCGTTTGCGAATTAAACTAAAATAAACTGGGGCCAAATTTTCGAAACTTCTTAAGATCTTTGGAAGACTTCTTTTCTAAAAAAAGCTTGTGGATTTTCGAAACTTCTTTGGAAAATGTCTTTGGAAAAATTTCAGAAGATCCTCCAAAGAAGATTTTGAGAAAGGGTGCGCAATTTTCGAAACTTCTTTGGAAACTTCTTAGGAAGAATTTAGGCAAATATATAGGAAAGCACTAACCCTTGTCCTACACGGAGAAAGCTGTGTAATAAAACAAAATTTGCAAAAAAGTACACAATGATGACACTTAGTTTAGACGTCATATGTGACGTCATAGGTTATTTGCATAACACTGCGGTAAAATCAACAATGAGTAAGTAAAGGAAATTGACGTTTGATCAACTTAAAAAACGAAGCAGTGTGCAAAATGCGTTTCCCGTGGACGTGCTAAGATAAGAAGTTTTCCAAAGAAGTTTTCCTAAGAAGTCACATGGTCGGTACAAGCGCATCTGATTGGTTGAACTAGTTTAAGAAGATAAGAAAGGAAGAAGTTCTTTGGAAACGCAAAGAAAGCCGTCGAAAATTCGGATAAGAAAACTTCTTTGGAATTCCTAAATCATCTGACATATCTAACGATATTAATCTTTAGAAAATGTCTTAGGGAAGTTTCGAAAATTTGGCCCCTGAACGTAGTATGGTCTGTGGAACCAGAGTGCAATGTGACATTCTGTGTAATTGTGCACTGTAGTCCGTAAAAAACGTGGCACTACACTTCTGCCCATATCTTTCTTTCACCTGCACACTATGTGAACAATTTGCAATAATGTGGTATATTCCACCAAGCCATAATTACGTACCTTGTAAAACATAAATTTAAGAAAAACTAACGATATTAACGCTTTTGGTACGAGCCACAACTGCACCACCAGCCTCATGCAAAACAAGCACATTTATATAGTTTAGACAGGCTCAGATTTATGATTGCAAATTCTACATAAAGTTAGTATTTACAACTATATGAGTGAAACAGAGAGGTACTTTACAACATATTCATTCACAAAGCCATGATCGGACTATTTCAGCAGCAGCAGCAGTAGTAGCCAGTAGTAATGGCAGACAGGTAGGCCTATATAGGCCTATGCGCAACACTTCTGCAGCCTCTGTCTTGGCCGAGGAGCCAAGTGCCTATACACCTGAACAGTGTGAAGTCAAGTCAAACTCAACAGTCACTATTCCTAATCATTTCCTTTACATATTCTATGCTAAATAGTCATTTTAGTAGAAAATCTGCTACTATTTGTAATTGTTTAACTATTTTGTCTCTATTTTTTTGCTATTTTGTTAGTAGTAGCCCGAGTGCATGCATGCTAGAAACTCCGCTGCTGCCTGCCCAGCCTCCACTAAAATAAACACAAAAATGGTGGCAACACCTGGTGACTACATATGAAGTAACTTCCTAACCCAGAGGCCTGCCAACGCACTTATCCCCCGGCCTGATAGTGCCATGTATTGACTATTGTAACACTACGTGGGAGGGACCCACGTAGCACGGCCGCGAGAGCAGTTTATACCGAAAGGGTTAACGAACATTTACGAAAATGGAAAAAACACGCCAGACAACATTGTGGTGAATGCTACATGTACAGTCGCGTTAGAGTGCATGTTCATGACCTATTGAGTAGTGACGGCTTGGTCATTTGTCTCCAATCTGGTGCGACATCACAAAAATAATCCAAATCAATCAGTTGACATTAGAACAAAGCCATTAGAACGAAGGAAACTAGAAACATCGTTCAGAAGAGAAGAAACTGACCTTGAACATGGATTGTCCTTGGAGCTTGGACGCATGGAAACTGTCTTGCCTTGTACTACAACAAAGAAAGATATGACTGCATTCCTATAAAAACTAAAAAAAATCAAAAAGTCGATTAATTGACCGATCGATCGATCGATCAAATGCTTCTTTTCACACAGGAGATGGTTCCTATTGTTGAAAAAATTGTCAGTAACCAAAAACTGAATAAAACACAATATAAAGAAAAACTTGCAATAGTCTAGTCACAAAGCAACAGCAATGTTTTTTCTTGCACATATACCACAAATCTTAAACAAATTATTCAGCCGTACAAATTTCATGTATATTTTATACACTGTATATTGCAGAAATAACAAAAAATACTGCGTAATAGTAGCAATGAAAAATAAATTAAAATAACTGCTCGAAGAAAGAAGCACATGTGTGAACAACTTGCCCAGTTTGTCACCTGGCAGTGGTGGAGCTGAAACAATGACCTCACAATCACGAGTCCAACACACCACTATTAGACTACCGAGCAACACGATGTACAACTAACACAACGGTAAAGAGCGTGATATAAACTGTAATCAGTAATCACCCAGTGAGAGATGATATGAAATCCTCCAGGTATAAGCAGCTTTGATCCAAGTACTCCATGTTAATAGATATCTGAATCAGCTGCAGAAAAACATTCCATTAATAGCATTATGATAAATGGCAGTTACTTACTGGTAATCAGAAGGCTACTAATACTAAAAATACTCAATGATTCATGATGCAACAAGTGGCTTATCCATTACTACATTTGACGTTGTAACAATGCAAGTTTTCCAAAATCACTCAAGATTAGGCCAAGTGACCACTTTTGAGAACTAAAGAAGCAAGTTTATTGGCGTTCATCATAAGTGCAATCTGTTAAATGTAACACGAATAAGCCATTTGGTTGCTCAGTCAACGGCATCAAAGGCTGTAGCTGCAAAAATGTGAAAAAATTATTACGAGGTCTGTTGCATTCACCAGTCTAGAAAGCAGCACTATCTTGCACGAGATTTGATATCCCTGATATGTCAAACGCCAATGGAACAATTCAATTCACCGATGGTATAATTCGTAGCTTTACTTGCTTACTTACAAATCAGCATCCATTAAACGACTGCAACCAATCAGTTCACTGCAATGAGTGGATTTCATTAGTAAATGAACTCCACTCAACCCAAAATATCTCACAATACTGCTATGGTATCGAAAGCCAGAAGAAAAAATAACAAAAAGAATAAAATGATTTGAATACAACTTCATATCACAATCAACAAATTACAGTAATAAGAGCCAGTAACAATTAAAATTTTTAATTATTAACTTTGTGAAACTTATTGATTAATTAACTAAATCAAGTTATCTACCTGCACAATCTGTATTAATTTACATACTCTGAGACGTTTACTGCTCAAAACATGAGACCAAAGTTAGACTGGTTCAAAAAGAAAACCAAAACAGTCCAGCCGATGGTAAAATCTGCCTAAAGTACATACCAAGTGAAAAAGAACTAATCAATATAATATGATGCAGCAAAGCAGCTTCTAATGTATTGAACTGATTGTTTTTTTAAACTTAAAAATTACAAATTAGTCTAACAATTAAGTGTATTGATCAGAATCAAATTAATTTCACACAGCAAATAAAACTGCAACGTAACTGGCTGTCTATAACACTACATAAGAAACTGTTGTTATTCAAGTAATATCCAAACTAATTTTAATACCTAAATTTATCATCAGTTAACAGTGAGACTAAATGTTAATATCAGCACCAACTAATAATAATAAATACAAGTTATAAAGCATAAAAGCAAGCCAATTATGCCAGCCTTACAGTGAAGCAGAAATGTAACACTTATCTATGGAAGACAAAGCTGTGACAAAACTTTATAAACTAGCAAAAATAATATGGCTCAGTACTGACATATTATGCAGCCGTCAGTGTGGAGCTGTGCAACCCTAACCCTAACCCAAAGTCTAACTACAGTAGTCTAAACTTTTCAAGTCAAAACTGGCACAAAGGTTACTGCTGCCAACTCAGCCTGGCCATGCCTTTGTGGGTAGGCAAAATAAGAACTGGTGATGGTTATAGCCACCACTAGAATAGAAACAGCGACTTTTGCATAACAGAAGGTCCCATTATCAGGACTGCTGGTATACTGTCGAAGTCGATTAAAGACACTGGCTGCTAATAAAGACGGTCGATTTCAATTATATGCTAGCTTAACTGGGTCTCAAAATGCTGAAACAGGGCTTCCATGAACTTCCTTCCAGTCTTACCTGTCTCCCTGTAAAATCTTATTCTTTGACAATAGGCTGGCTTGTTGGTGTAATGGAAGGGTGTCAGACATATGATCTAAAGATTGTGGGTTTGACTGCCAGTTACCAACTGGTTACCACTTGGATGGGTAACTGTCTGCAAACAGGTAAACCATCTGCATATATAACCTACACCTAGGTCAACTCAGCCTTCAATCCTTCTGCGGTAAGTAAATCGAGTACCAGCCTGTTTGGCTAGGGTTAAAGCAGAATATGCATCAGGCGCCGGGTAACACCATCTGATCCCATATGGCAGGTGACGCTACATAGCTCAGAGATGGGTTTCCCGCAGAGAGCTACACATGATCTATGTTTGAGCTGCAGAATGGAAGTCATACCTGAAGCAGCGTGAGAGAAGGCCGCCTGATAAGGCTGGCCATGCAGCCGCCAAGCGTGCGAGTTAGCAGCACATTTGTAAATTTGCGAACCATATCATCCACCTCGGTCCGACTGTAACCATTCGTGAGATTTGTAGTGAGGCACAGCGGCAAAAACAACCAGCGAAAGACCATCACCAGACAGAAAGACAGAAAAAGTAACATCACTAAGTTCTATATCTAGCAATCAGATGATTAACTACTACACTGGCCATTTCACCACGAGAAAGTTTTGTTATTTCACTAAGCACAAATAAGAATATGCCATAAAACGACTGGAATCTTATTTAAATATTTGTTATAGAAATATAATTGCACTTCTGTATCAAGCACATTAAATGAAGAAATTTGAACCAAAAAGTAGAAATGGCAAACAAAAAGAGTCTCAGCATATTCACCAACACTTCAATAATTTTATGCTTAAAGGCCAAGTCGCATGAGAAAAAACGATATTTGCTAAATATGTGTAGGATGTAACACTAATTAATAATACGCTGATCAACTGAAATGAAAACATCGCTTTGAAGTAATTTTATCACAAATATCTTGTGCCAGCCGAACGCACCCGAACGGGCCACAAATACTGATGACGTCACTCACAGGACGCTTGGTTGACAAACTGACATTCGCATTGAAAACACAGTAAATCCGTCGGTTATACTCAAAATAACGTCCGATTTACAGTACAAGTAATAACGCATAAATGACATCAGAAATTACGTCATTGCTTATCTGTTCACGAACAGAGGTGTGCGGTTTGTAAAATTAATGATGTGCTGGAATATTGCAGTTTTTTAGTGCATAAAATATTGATGGAAAATTTGGCCTTTTTTGAGGCTATTTGGCCGTTAATTAAGCTGCATTTGACCTCAAGGCAATAAAGTTAGTTAGCAACCCTCCTGCAGATGACGTCAGTTCCAATAATGTACTAGGGTGAAAATGGTGAAAAGAAAAAAGCGAGTACTTTAAACCTGATTTTTTACTCCTCGCGCGTTATGTTCCTAACGTAGTGAAGAGGAGTATATCGACGACCGACAACTGACGACCGACGACCAATCAGAAGATTAATGAATATTGACAAATTAGCATTTGATTAAGCCAATTAGTGCTTTATAAGAGTTACGTAAAATGATGCGACTTGGACTTTAATTAATACAACAAAGTGAAGAGAAAACCATAACTGAAGATTTCCCACTTAATTTTAAAAATAATGCACTGCTACAGAAAAACAAGAAATTTAGCATTGAGACAGATTACAACAATATAGCATTGAGACAGATTACAAAAATATGAAGATATCTGATTTGTAACAGAAATGCTAAATGAAGTTCAAAACTCTCAACACCACACATTTTGGCATGAACAACAAATAAATATGTAGTCAGAATTTGAACTTCAGCACTGATCTGAAATGTCATCAATTTTGAATTTTGAAAGATTTACAAGTTCAGCTATGGTTAGCAGAAAATGAGGGATTCTACCACATGAAAACCCAACGACTGGCCAACAAAAACCACAGCTTATAACAAAGCACAACAGCAAAGCAACAGAACAGAAGTAAAATCAAAGCCTGCAGTATATAAGCCAAAAAAAATTAGCATGAAATGTCACTTAAATAAGAACAGTAAAACCAAGAAAACTAGAAATTTGGGACAGAGCCCAACGTGAGGCCAACCCGATGCTGTAAATCCGATTGTGGAAAAAGTTTAGGGGTTGAAATTTCCCCTAGAGCAGTCACATGGCCCGAACTCAAATGCATCACAGATGCAGAACACGCATTGTCGACTTAGGGTGGCCCCTATAACTTTTTTTTGTTGTGAACTAAAATTCACTCAATTCGTTTTATTTAACTAGAGATGGATGGTGCTAAATGACGCCGTTTACTGCTTTTTGAAATTCCTCTGGTAGCAAAGTCACGTGACTCAAACTCAAATGCCTTAGCATACACAGAACGTGCATTTTTGACTTAGGGTGAGTATACACAGTGTTTCATAAAAAGGCACCCTTTTAGCTTCAAAGTTATAGAGGCTAGAACGCTACATTTTAGGTTAACTTTTGACCCCCATTTGTAAAAAATTGTTGTGGGAACTCCCATCAATGTCGTTGTGTGCTCTAGCAAGACTTGGCCATTTTGTAGCCCGCGTAAAACTTTGGGCACGCAGCACCCGCTAGAGGCCAAAATATGGTTTTCCAAAAAAGTCCATTCTGATGGTATAATTGCACCTCTAAATCTCCACAATTAGTTTGCTCACCACGGGAGGAAATGCTGTCAGTGACCTAGTTTTCCAATTTTGGATATCTCAATAAGTTCCAGAGATATTCGCGCTCAAACTGGAAAGAGGTCAAAAATCGGGCCAAATTTAGCATGTTTTTGGTCCCAAAATTTTTTTGGGGCAGGCCTAGAAATTTTTAGACTGGGATCACAAAACTGAACATGCTTCCGAGCACAGTGCAAAATTTTGTGACGATAGGTTGAGGGACCTTGGAGATCTCGCACTGAAAAAAATAAAGAACTGTTGCTAAACACAAGGCCTTCCCGAACTACCGTTCCGGGCGGCCTAAAAAACAATTCCCAATCTAACATGCAAAGTGTAACCAGTGATGCACAACCTCTAGCCTAGAGGCACACCCAACCGAAAGAGAAATGCCAAAAATGTGATAAATCTTTGGGTAAAAGTTGGGTCCCACATAAACGCCAGATCCCAAACACAGGCCAAGGGTCAAGGTAAAATATACTGACGGAAGCTGGAGACTTTTATCCAAATTTTTAAGGTATACAAAATTATATGCCTTGTGAATCATTTATTTGCTGTTTTATGTACGTGCTCTTTATACATGTTTCAACTGCCATAGTACATTTTGATCTCACTTTCTCTCGTCCGATTTCCGATTAAAACATTTTCAGTTCATTTTAGTTTAAGTGCTAGATTAAACTGGCAGCTTGCCTCTCAGTTTGTCAGCGCAAATCTCTTTCATATCATATTTTATCGTACATACCGCATAATGCAAATTTCAGCAAGAAACGCACCACCACCAACCTCCATAAAAGATATATTATCTATGACATCTTTGTCATTAAATGATAATGGTATTTTGCACTGATTAGGCCCAATGGCCCATCGTGACTTCAAGACCACATTTTTAAGCCAATGGCTATAAAGACCGTGCATCATTGGTGTATAATACAGTGCCTTAAAGCCATAAATATGCCGCTGCCAGGTATGCTGTTACGTTACACTATGTTACCTGGATTAGCGACAGGTTCGGTCGCCTGATAAGACTGGCCAGAGAGTCTCTTAACGTTATCAGCATTATGTTACTGGCAGCCATGAATATCATCTCCATTTTTTCAGCGGAGCTAGTCAATAATTCAGCAGCATTTCCTGTTATTAATTACTGCAAAAACGTGCATAAAAATGTAAAGTCCTTCCAAAGCCAGAAAGCTCATATGGGAGCATCAATCTCGATTTGCTAAATCCTCAGCCAGACACCAGTTTACACTGCAAGACTTTCAATATGGTGCTCTAGCATCACACAGTGTGCACTGTGCACGTTTATGCCTGAGCATCCGCAGGTACACACTGTACCTACTACTTTACCTAGCTCTACATTAATACAAACGGATGGCCAGGCTGAGTTGACCTGGTGAGATGGTTCACCCATTTGCAGATGTTCACCAATCCTCAGGCCCAGCGCTGATTAACTTCGTTGACGCAAACCATTAGACCAACATGTGAAGCACCAAACTAAACTACTACTAAAGCATAAAAAATTACAAACTAGAAATCTGGGGCAAAGCCCAACGTGAGTCCGCCCGGCGCCCTAAGTCCGACTGGGGGAAATTAGGGGGGGGG
>Ga0056128_1012741_pt1 | contig 10246 bp, 12 predicted proteins | sample WorMetLIZISLAND2_FD_71113 | JGI IMG/M metagenome (GOLD analysis project Ga0056128, IMG submission 71113) | Marine gutless worms symbiont microbial communities from Max Planck institute for Marine Microbiology, Germany - Olavius geniculatus... ... | reverse complement strand
AATTAAGCGACTGAAGGCTTGTGTTGGAGCTTGGAGCTGTCGGTGGACACTTCGAACATTCACAGTGACAATGGAATTTTGGCATCTGATCATTAGTTAACTGTGTTGTTTGACTTGTTTAAATAAAGATTATCATTGAACTGGTGTTGTAGCTTGAACATTTTTTCACGCTGAAAAATCGGTAAATGGTCATGTTAAAAAATCTATAACTTTGTCATTTTTCGATGGAATCAAATTTTATTCGGCACTTAGCCGTAGAACAATTTTGTAAATAAATCTGTAAATTTTCAGATTAAAATGCCAAACGGTTGCTGAGAAAACAGCAAAAAACTTTAGGGGCTACTTTTTTCTGCCGCACCCTGTATGTCTTGTCTGTCTGTCTGCCTGTTACGCATGCATTGTGGCTAAGTCGGACGTTGGCCTTCCTAGCGACAGCTGGGCTTTTTGTTTTTTTTGTTAACACGATAACTCATAAATTTTTGCACTTAGCCTTCATAAAATTTTGCAAGAACATGTAACTTGACAACCAAAGACTAGAACCTTATTGAATAACAAGGTCAAAGTCAAGGTAACATGGGTTTTTGTGCTTTTTGTGTGCAAGGTCCTGCTTCAGCTAGTTGGCTTGTATTTACGAGATGTCATCGCTACTTTATTACTGCCCGTGTCATCTCACTCTTTAGGATTCAACCAATTTAGATGTTTTTGTTATCACGGATAAAACCAGGATTTTGTAGGCTAAGTTTTATATTAGCTTTTCTGCGTTTAGGTGCGCACCTAAATCCGGCGGTGACGTTGGCTATGGCAGTGGTCGGCCGTGTGAAATTTTTCAAAGTACCTGTCTACTGGCTCGCACAATATCTTGGCGCCTTCGTCGGTGCTGTCTGCGTCTACGTTGTCTATCGTGGTCTGATATGTTTTCTGATATTGTTAATTCCGACGAAAAGATTGTGTGTTTGTCTTTTCAAAACGTTGTAGATGAATTTCTGAATACTTTTAAGCGGGGAAAGCCTTGAAACAAATGCAATCGATTATACCGGGTGGCGCGTAAAACTGATAAACGTTAATAACGTTGATTGTTCGATTTACTTTTTATGCGCTAAACATTAATAAAAGTGGTGCTTAAAATCGTTGGCATTTGGCATTATACTGCTGACAGTGAGCATAGATGGCGTTATTTTACATATTACAAACAATTAAACAAATGAGAAAACTACCAGTTCGTAAAGGTGTTGCATAAGAAATGGAATATCCGTCATCCATGCTTTACGTACTTGTTTCATTTGCTGATTTTGATAATTTTTGGCGGGCAATGTAAAGAAAAAACTCGACTCAAATGACTGTAGTCTTGCCTAACTCGTCTTAATATTGTTGCTGCACTACTTTGTGAAATGCAAAAGTTGTAGTTTAATCGTTTAAAACAATGAATTCATACTGGGTAGTAAGACTACAAAATCATTGAAAATCTGTTATTTATTTAACGTTAATCGTGTCCAATATCTCGGACGTCGACGCACTGAATTAAACGACGCATCAACAGCGAGTGGGCCGCTGAGACACGCGGTTATTGAAAGTGCCGGAGAATCAGCGTCTACACAGGTGGACATTTTCAGCACATGCAGTAATGAAGATGATGTGATGGACACGTGCGACTTTTTGAGAGACAATAACTGCCAGTCGTGTTTGTCGCTATTCAGTTAATCTGCTAATCTTTTCTGAGTCAACGCATGCGCTAATGTATAAATAATATTCATTGCTGTAAACCGCTAAACTACGACTTGTTCGGTCATTTGTGCTAACATGTCAGGCATAGCCTATTTAATGTTAATGACTTGCACTGCAGGACCGATGCGATTACGCGTGACTAACTTGTTCCCGATAATACTCCGTTTACACGAAGAAGCTGGCTCGACGAGCGCACAACAGGCGACGTCGTGCACTCTCGTCGTGCGCTCATTCAGCCAGTCATGTAAACGGGGTATAATTGACATTATTTAGTTCAGTTACTTTCTTTTGTCTGATTGGTGATTGGTACGATAGTTATATTCGTTGGTGTAGATGCGCTGAATAACTTTGACGGAGGATACCGGACGGTGGTTGGTGCTAACGCTACAGCCGGTATCTTTGTCACCTTCCCTCAGCCGTATCTCACTACAATCGGTGGCTTCGCAGACCAAGTACGTGCAACTTTTTCCATAATAGTGTTCTCCGGCCACTAGTGTCCAGGAATTCATCGGCATTTGCTTGTCTTAGTAGTTTTTAATGTTATTTTTCTTTTTTGTTTGGCGTAGTGGACTAACCCGCCATTTTTGGAGTCACGACGTGTTTATGTCCTCCTCTGTCGCTTTTCAGTCAGAGTGTTTGCCTGTTGCTGTGTGCGCAGGTTTACGCCACGATGATGCTGCTGCTGTTCTGTATGGCACTGACAGATAGTAACAATTCAGCGCCGACGTCAAACTTCATGCCGATCTTCGTCGGTCTTACCGTCGCCGCCATAGGCATGACGTTCAGTATGAACGCCGGTTGTGCGATGAACCCGGCGCGTGACCTCTCGCCAAGAATCTTTACTGCCATAGCCGGCTGGGGCACTGAAGTTTTCACGTAGGTGGCCTCTGTATACTTGTAGCTGTATGTAATGTACGTTGTAGTATTTCTGTTGATTTGTACAGCAGCAGATGCGCCCCAACGGCGCCTTGGTGTATAAAAGACGCAGTAAAACAGCAACGTTAAGCAAGGGTGTCAATCCATTCCTGGGGACTGGGGGAGGGGGTCCCCAATATTCGGGCATGTCTTGTTGTGTAGCTAAGTGCCAAGGTAGCTATATGAATGTTCCATTCCTTTCACTGAAAGTCATATCAGGCGGAAAACAGAAAAAATGCCAAAAAATATCGCTTGTTTGCGACACTATCGGAGGCTAAGTTAAGACTTGGAACGATATGTCGGACGACGTGATATTCTGTCAGGCCGAAACTAACATACTGTGAACGCTGTTCCATGGGCATGTAAAAGGGGACGCGTTCAATTGAAATTCAAAAGTGTTGTATTTTCATAGCTATGCGGACGGCCGCATCTTATGTCGATAGTCTATAGCGACATCTTTGTTTGTCGTTCCAGTTAATTGTTGGTCGTGATGTGTATGGTTGGCAGGGCGTACAACTGCTGGAGCTGGGTGCCTGTGGTGGGTCCACTCATAGGAGGCGTGCTCGGTGCGCTCATCTACATGGCAGGAGTAGGTGCACATGTACCGCAGCATCGTCTTGCACAGCCGGACAGCAAGTGATCGGCGTCCGCCCAGCGCACGTCACCATAACAATAGCAGTGACGCTGGATCAAACCCATGGCCGCATTAGGGGGTCTGTTTCGAAAACAAAACGACGCAGAAAAGTGCAAAATTGGTGAGAACGTTCCCCGAGGCAGAACGTAACCGGTGTGCCGATTTTTCGTTCAAAAGGTCAAAGGTCAGGATTAGGATTTAGGGTTGGGGTTGTGCAGTTGTGCAGCTCTATGTATGCTGACGGCCACGCAGTATGTTGGCACTCGGCCGACGTATAGGTCTAATGCATAAAATATGCATGCTTAATTATTTTCTAGTAACTTTTAGAACTGCACATTGCACAACTAGCTCGGTCGTCGCAGTCAGCTTGATTCTAGAGCAAAAGACAAGAATCACCACCGCATAATCATAAATTATAGTTCTATTCTACAGTTAAATTTCACTCGGCTACTATAATTATGTTTGCCGTCAGTGGCGGCGCAAAGTCATTTCGAGGTCAGAAAATCGAAAATCCTCAAACCAGGTTAGGTCACCCGGAGTCCCGGATGCCGCAAAAGGTTCGCCTGACCTCAATCATTTAAGCAAGTTCTTACTTCTAGATTGCATCTGGTGGGGTGTTGATTTTTCCTGCCTTTCCCTCTGCTCCCTTTTTCCTTCCCTTCTTTCGTTTTCTTTTTCTTTCCGTTTTCTTTTCCTTCCCCCTCTGTTTTCCAGTCTTCTTTCTATCTTTTCCTTCTCTTTCTTTTTTTAAAAATCAAGCTAAGAGGTTTTTACGAAGCTCCGCCACTGTGTGCCATTTGCCCATTTGTTGAAATTGTCAAATTGCAACCACCACGAATTACACCGAAATTGTCATGCTTGGTAAATGAAATACTATTGCAATCTGTCGCAAAAGTTGTGAAATGTTTTCAATTCTTGTTAGGCGTAATTAAGTCGTGTTCGTCAATCAGTTTCAAACAATGTTCATTTCCACGAGAAAGTTAGTTTCACAAAGTTCGACAATCAGTTTCACCATCGCGTGTCAAGTCTTGTATCAAGATGGATAGGAGACAAACAGACAATTATTAAAAAAGAAGACAGACAGTCGGTCGTTCACTATCTCACTAAAGAAAGTCAGACAGACAATCTCTACCTCTGTGATGTTAACGAAATCTCTACCTCTATGATGTTAACGAAAGCAAAGTTTCTTATCGACGTTTCTTATCGCACGACGTACATGTACGGACAGACGGTCACTACAGACAGATACAATGCTCAAAACGGTCTAACGTTTAACGTTTAACGTTCGAAGCGGTCAAACGATCAAAACTTAAATTCGAAACTAAAACCAAAGTTCTTTACAATTAGTTTTACCAACCGTAAGTTTCACAAAAATTCTACGATTAGGTTTCACAAAAGTTAGTTTCCTCAAAGTCACTTTCCCTAGAAGTCAGTTTTCACACAGTCAGTTTCCACAATTGGTCAGTTTCCCCGAAAGTCAGTTTCCCTAGAGAATCAGCTTCCACAAAATGTCAGTTTCCCTAAAAGGTCAGTTTCTCTAAATAGTTATAGCTTCCCCGAAACTAGAAACTAGCAGTCAGTTTCTCGATACAGTCAGTTTCTCTAGAAAGTTAATTTCCCCAAAAAATTGATAAGAAACCCGACAAAAATTATAACCATACCCCAATGTTGCAGAGAGACTTGGAGTTTTATCTATCGAAAAAGAATTAAGCGTTTTGACGATTAAAAGGAGAAATTAATTAAGAAAGAAGACCATGTCGCCGTTCGCGCATGTCGAATGAATAGACCTACCGTTAACGGCAAACGAACGCTTTATAAAAACTAGAGAAGAACGTGTTAAAAATTAGTTATTTATGACAAAAATAAAAATAAAATAGAATAATGAATTAACTAAAAGAAAGAGTAAAAACCAGAGTACAAATTGGTCGTGACAGAATTCGACGATTTGAAGAAGTAAAGAAGAAATAAAAGAAAAAGGAAGAAAAAGACATACAGTGTACTCGCCGCAACGATAGCGATTAACGTACGGGCAGTTACGTGACGGGAATTTTCATTTACGTCACAAACCATATAGGCCTAGCTGCACGAATTGGAGAACTTGTCAACTTAGAGCTACGACGTTATTGATTGTCTGCAATACGGGCCTACGTACAGCTGCAGTTGAGTTACATGTAGTTACAGCGAAAATCAACAACTTTGCACTAAGGCGTCGTTTTTGACCCAATTTTACACCACGAGTAGCCTATTACGGACAGAGAGATTAATGATCACAATGATTTGAATTGCAAGCTATGATGCATTATGCTGATTAACTCACCGCACAAATTTGACAAAATGTGCAAATTTACATTATTAATTTAATTGAATGATAAATAACAAAAAAACCAGCTGTCGCTAGGGAAGGCCGACCTATGTCCGATGGCCAACATATCCGACTTCTGGTTGCTGAAATCAAGCGATTCTTGAGAGGTGACTCCAGTTTTTGCTGTCGAACGCTACAATCAACGCTAGTATAACAGACGTCATTTCGCCAGGCGTTATATCGTAGGCCTATTAATTAAAATTGCGGCCAAACCAAATGCTGCAAATTTGGTTACTGTATGATTTCTGCTTTTTGATGTGTGCATATATTGTGGCTAAACCGTACGTACCGACATACGGTTTAGCCACAATATATGCACACACGAAAAAAAGTAGAAATCGTTAACCAACCACTCAGTATACATAATTTGAAAGTGTGTTCGGGGAGAGAGATTTCAAATTATCAGGTAAATAATTCCATACTTCTTTTATATGTAATTAATCTTTTTCCAAACTAAAACTAAATTGACCTAACATGTAAATTGTTCTGTACCTTCGTATTATAATTATAAACGAGACTATTTTCAGTGAAGTAAGTTGCAAAAATGTCAGGTAGATTTTGTTTGTGGTGAATAAATTTATGTACAAAGAGCAGAATTTTATATGCATGCATGTCTGTTACTGGTAATGTATTATAATACTTGTATAATTTTATGCTATGCGGTTGAGAAAACAGTTGGGCCTTTGGGGGTTTAACCCCCCAATTGCCTCCCTCCTCCGGCAACTCGAACACTGTCTATGCTACGTAGTGTACGTACTTCGTATTTAATTAAAAACAAATACTCAAAACAGGCTTAACTAGACATACGATATATTTAACCACAAAATATAATTTGCTTAGCTGATACTGATAAAATAGTTTTTGATTTTAATTAACAGTTGTCTGCAGGAGGTATGGAAACTAAAAGTTGGAACTTGGAATTTGGAGACAGGCTTCAGAGTTTCGGTCCTTACCGAGTTTTAGACAAGAGCCACAAGTCGGCCATTTTTACCGGCGTTGTTGGCTGTAGGTTGTTATTTTGTTATTGTACACGCATTTCAGTGGATACATTACTGTATTTCAGTTTATTACTGCTGCATATAAGCAGTGATCGTTGTCGTGTTAATTGGATCCTATAGCGTGAATGATTACACGTATATAGCGCTAGAGCACAGTGCGCTCGGCGTGTTCATGCCGCACGCCTGATATTGGCAGTTTCTTTGCCGGTGTCATGGGCTCATCTTACCGCCGAGCTGAGTTTACCACATAGTACTACTGCACATGCGCGACCTACTTATTTATCACGGTGTGCTGAGTTTACCGGGTTGAGTGTGAAACGGGTGAAACCTGAGTGGGTGAAACCTGAGTATATGGTAATTTGGGTGCGAGGGTGCGACGAAACACCGCACCGGTATCACCGACCGCACCGGCAGGAAATTACGGCACCGGCGCCCAAAACGACCACTAACCCTAGCCCTAACCCTAAGACAGCGTCCAATCGTCTGCAGCTGCCACCATGCTCGAAGTGGTTGTTTCAGGCGCCGGTGCGGTGATCTGATGCTGGTGCGGTAGGAATTGCTGCCGGTGCGGTCGGTGAGGCCGGTGCGGTGTTTTGTCACACCGGTACGCACGATGCTACAGTGGTGGAAAATCCGCCATGATAAGTGCCGTCCATTTGCTTGAGTGGCGGAATTTCCAGCCTGCAAAAAATGCTGCGGCTGCGGAAATACTGACCAAATACCAGACACGATGGCACCAGACGAACTGCTCGACCTTGGCCGTAGCCTCACCGGTCGGCAGTCCAGCCAAGCAGCTCAAGCTAGGAACTGTCATTGGATAGTTGCTTAGCAAGTTTTGTCATCTGCCTGCATCAACCTCAATATCTAAACCATACTGAACAGTAATATATGGTGTCCACTATTGCTGTGTGTAATTTATGTGGTGCTGAAGTTTTGTAACTGCATGCAGCCTAAATGACCGTAAGAAAGAATAGCGTCTGGTGTCTGCATGCTGTTTTGCTGCATAGTGTATGTTTGCACAGTGTTGCTGTTGCTAACTAAGATTATGTTGCTGTGGCCTTTTAGGAAGGAACCATGGCCGATGCTGGGGAATTTGAAAGCACAGCATCCGGTGCATCAGATAGGTACCCAATGCAGTGCTCAGCTCTTCGTAAGAATGGCTTTGTCATTCTGAAGGGCAAAGCATGCAAGATTGTCGACATGTCTACATCTAAGACTGGCAAGCATGGACATGCCAAGGTTTTATCTTCAACTATATTTACTAGCTGATTGTTTTTGTTTTCATGTTCTAAATATGACAGCATTGATTACAGTAAATGATAGTGTACATTGAGGCTGTGCAAATTTATGGTTTCGCGTATGATTTGGGCGATTTGTTATTTTTGGATCTATCTATAATTTTTCTTAATTTGAACTGAAATACACATATTCTTAGTCAATAGTTAAGATCATCTTTTTAAGTACAGTGAGCGAACCTTGTTTGATAATCAAATGTAAAATGTAGTTAACACAGAAGGTGAAATGATGGACTGATTATGTTTTGAAAGTTGTGGAGTTATGGTCAAGATTGTTAATTACCGGGTAGTCAGATGCGCAGAACTTACTATTATGTCTCCTGAACTTTTTGGTAGATTTTGCGAAAGTAATATTGCATATTTTTCATACCAAGGTAAGACGAGCTGGTGAGGCTTTCAAGATCATGGGCTCTTAGTTAAGGTTACTGCAGGGTCAGATATCTGAGTGAGTTATTGTAATGTGCAGAGGCATCTACACAAACATTAGGGTTAGAACGATACCAGAGAAGCTACCCAATACCCAATACCCGATAGTATTGGGTCATACTGATACCAATACCCAATACCAATACCGATACCCGTCAGATCATCAGCCTCCCGCCACGTGTTGCCGCACTGTCGGGGCTAGACACTGTGTTAATCTAATGAGTAATGTAATCTGTTTGCGTTGTTTTGCTCTCTCTGTCCATTGCCTCTCAGCCTATGCGTGCTGTGGTGTATGCTGTGCCAGGAGTAAGACAGCCACATTTGATCCTCACTGCCATATACAGTACTAGACTACATTATATTCTGCCTTTTAAAATTTCCATGCAGTTCCCCCTCAAGTGTGAACAAACAGTAATACCCTGGGAAAGTGTTAATACTGGCTGAAGGCTCCACCTGACCACCCACATGCTGTGGCAGCATGTCTTGCCCTCCCTTCCCCACACTCAATGGAGGGTGTGCCTGGACAGACACGGTGACCCATTGTGTGTGGTATTACAATGATTTATATACTTCTTTTATGTCTCTTGTGCTAAATTTTATGTACATAGGCTATTAGGCCTACAATACCGTGGATTGTGCTCAAATCAATGACTGATTGATATAAACGTAAGTAAGTAAATAAAACGTGAATTTATATAGCGCACTATGTTTAAAATTAACCTCTAATGCGCTCTAATACAACTAAAACCAGCAGTTTTTGTACTATAGTTAAATCTACCACGACGCTTATTCGTTACCACACGTCATAGGTCTAATAGCGATTTACTGTAATGTCTTCTCCATGCAGCAGCGGTGATATAATCGCAACAGCCGTCAACCAGGAGCTTTGAACGCCGTATAATGAGGTACATAAACCGTCACACAATCGCGTGTGCTTTTTGGCGCCAGTAACCTTTACGGCAGTGCACTGGTGACAGGAGAAACCGCCAGGCACGGCTGGCGGCTGGCGACGTCGCCCACTGCGCTAATTGCCACACGTAGACTGGTCGGTTACTGAAATTAGGCCTAGAGAGTGAGACGGCGTGGCGGTGGAGAGGGGATACCCGGTAATCCTTTCTATCTGTTACAAACGTTCTACAGGTGTACTTCCCCCTCGCCCGCCGCGTGTCGCTCTTCCTGCCACTGTTGTTTGCTAGCAAATCGAGACAATTATGTTGCATAGTGGCCGCCGCCTGCTGCCGACTGCTGTTTGATTGCGGCTTAGACAGCAGACAGCGGCGGGCGGCATGAGCGGATATCGGTAATCGGGTTTCACAGTCAAAAAAATATCGCCCAATACCCGATCCACCCCAATACCGGCCAGTATTGGCCAATACCCGGTACCCCAATACCAGTATCGTTCGAACCCTAACAAACATTCAACACCTGGATACAAACAGTGTATAGTTTGTTATTATTTTTGGTTGTCATGCTGTATGTCATTTGTATACTGTAGGTTCATCTAGTTGGTCTGGATATTTTTACTGGCAAAAAGTATGAAGACATCTGTCCATCGACACACAGTATGCAGGTCCCAAATGTTGATCGCACAGAGTACGAGGTATAATGGCATGCAGCTTGATCTTATAGCAAATGCAGTTCATACAGTAGCAATTTTATGGGTGCAGGATCGCAGTCTGTTGTCAGAGACTCCCTGTCCTCCAATAGACAGCATTATCACATTGATGACTGTCTGGAGGATAACGGGGAAGATTATTAGAACTATTGTTATTGTTAATTATATATGCACATGACACACATACAGTGGAGTTTTTGCAATTTTAGGTTTAACTCGTTTTTTTGTGTTTTGTGTTTCTGTAAAGGTTAAACTTTCTGTTTCTTTATTGTAAAGGTT
>Ga0056128_1012740_pt1 | contig 10247 bp, 6 predicted proteins | sample WorMetLIZISLAND2_FD_71113 | JGI IMG/M metagenome (GOLD analysis project Ga0056128, IMG submission 71113) | Marine gutless worms symbiont microbial communities from Max Planck institute for Marine Microbiology, Germany - Olavius geniculatus... ... | reverse complement strand
TCATTCACCATTCCAAATCCAGCTTCAATCACCCGGTGGTGCTTCTGTTTGACAATCATGAAAGTCACATGAGCATTGAAGCACTGAATCTGTGCAAAGACAATGGCATTACGCTGTTGATTTCCCCCGCATTGCAGTCATCATTTGCAGCCGCTGGATGTGGCTGTATACGGTCCACTTAAGCAGTATTACAGCAATGCTTGCACATCGTGGTTGCACAGTCATGCTGGAACTCCAATATCGGTGATGAACATTGCTGAGTGCTTGGGAACAGCATATCCCTTGGCCTTCACGCCTGTCAACATCATATCCGGATTCAAGTCCACCGGAATTTGGCCATTCAACCGGAATGCTTTCTCCGAAGCTGACTTCACTCCCGCCAGTGTGACCGATCGTCCGTATAGTGAACCAGACAAGCTGGCGACATCCACAAGTGACACTGGCGTGACATCGACACCTGCGAATGCTGATCAACCACAGGGCAGGTCATCGCTGACAACTGCCGCTGCCTCGTCGGTGATTGAAGACGTCATTGTTTCCGGGTCGTCAGAGGCGGTAACCGAACAAGCTGCTTCTTCTGCTGGTGAAGGTGGGGCTGAAGCTGATTTTTGTGTGACAGGTGTACTGTTGACTACTGGCACTGAAGCTACAGAGCAGCTGTCTGCAGCAGAACCTGACCAACAGTCATTGCTGTGTGAACCACCGTCAGCTGAACACCAACCGTCTACTTCATCTTCACCTAAGACCATCGTCACCCCTGAATCAGTGCGTCCACATCCAAAAGCTGGCTGTCGGAAACGTGCGTCTACTGGTTTTCGGAGACGTGGTGAGAGCAAAATTCTGACGGATACTCCTGTCAAACGACAACTGGAAATCGAGGCAGAAGAACACGCATCCAAGAGAAAGAAGACGACTAAAGCCAGAAAACAGTTGCAGTTGTCCAAGTGTGAAAGAAAGAAAACTCCGCCAAGAAAGATTCAGCAGTCCAAACCTCGTAAGCTGGCCAAGCGTAAAGATGACAGCCAGTGCAATATTTGTCAAGTTACGTACGGAGATCCACTTGACAACAAATAAGTGAAGACTGGTACAGATGTCGTCAGTGCAGTAACTGGTTTCATGACAGCTGTGCGCAAGCCAACGGCATTCTGGACATTGGTGACAAATTTACATGCAGCATTTGCATACAGCCGCAGAATTCGTTTGGCCTGATCATTTAGGTTGAAGCTCACAGGCCCATGTTTTGATGCAGTTTTATTAATTAAGACTTATAATTTGCCCTTTTATACATATAAAATTCATGGATAAATAAACAACAAAGTAAATACATAAATAACAGAATGTTTATAACAATAAAATATAACACGATATTAAGTATAAATCAATACCAAAACAACTGTTTTTTCAAATAAAGAAGACAACTCACGCAGGGTATACACGTCAGAACAGAAAACATAACGAAATACGTCATCGTTTATCAAGCAATCGAATATCATACTATGTTTTGTCACTCTACTAACCAACTACATGCAATTTTTTACAAGGACTAAAACCGTAAATATGATACGAATATGTTGCATTTTTTAATTTTATGTGATCATCAATAACAGCAAAGTTATGTGTAAGTAGAATAGGCCTACTGCAAAACTTCTAACATAAGTCCGGTCTCTGATATATAGGCCGGTCTAGCCAAGTCCCGATAATAATTACAAGTCGGGGATTTCAGGGGATTTGTCCTAATAGAAGTCAGGAAACTTGTATTAGAATTTGTACGGTATCTTCTGTTTCATCCGTTTTAATGTCAGTGATTGCCAGTCACCGCTCAATGTCCGAATGACAACTGGCAATGTGATGCGAAAAAAACAGCCAAAAGCCGCTGCCAACCAATCTCACGCTTCGCTAGGCAGACACGTCAATAATAATCTCAAGTTTATCCATATGCTGCACGGCTGCAGAGTTTAAAGAACGAGCAAAGAAGTCGGCCCAGTGCCGACACGTAATGCAGCTGTTTGTCTATCCACACTCAAACAGCAGTCACGTATTTTGACTAGTTAGTTCGCTAGCGTCGTAATCGTTTGCAATTCAAGAGGCGTTTGCACAGGCCGTGTTTTTGCGAAATATGCGTCATTTGGCGGAGGGGAAGTTAACGTCCGGTAACCTTGACTTTTCGAACTAGAAATCGGAACACCGGTTACTTACTCCGCTCGAAGAAATGTTTACACCAATATTGACTTTTACGCCTTTTTGTTTGCGAGTTATATACAAGCAGGCAGATGAAAAGACGAACAGATGCACAGACGAACGAACGGACGGGCAAAACCTGCAATGCAGCCTATTAGAACAGATACTTTACCTGTATTGAAGTTAAACAGGGTAGGCCAAAAAATGTGGCACTTTACTTCTCCAATTATTGGCCGATTTTAAAAATTCTTTTACTGGTACACTCTGTGGACAATTTGCAATAACGTGATTATTACATATCCCACCACACCGTAAATGCACCTCTACACTATCTTGTAAAATATTAATGAAATATGCATACATAACGATAATAACAAACAAACATTTTGGTAAAATTGAAAAAAAACACTTCAAACCAACAATGCAGTAAATAGTCTGTATGACATTAAACTGTGTAAATCTAACGCAGTCTAGTGTCATACAGATTATTCGTCACAAAGTTGGTCTGAAGTGTTTTTTTTCAATTTTACCAGAATGTTTGTTTGTTATTATCGTTAATTTTTGCTTATATTTATATTTCACAAAGTAGTGTCGAAACGCATTTACCGTGTGGTGAGATATATAATAATCGCATTATTGCAAGTTATCTGCAGAGTGTGGCAGTGATCAAAAATTTGACAATTGGTCAATAATCGCCGAAAATATTGACAAAACTAAAGTGTCACGTTTTTTATGGCCCACAGTGTACATAAGCATGCGGTTGGTAGAGTAAAGTAAAGTAAATAGCTCATTCGACACAGCTTACCGTAATCGATTAATGTACAAAAACATTCTGACATCCTTTGTTCTGCGGTGAAAAAACTTCCCAATAAACTGAAAAGGCGATTTCGAAGTCTGCTGATCATGTCACGTAATAAGTTGGCCGCGCCTCTCAAGTATGGATCAGTGTGAAGAAACTCGTCATGACAGTTGAATGCATTAAGCCACCACGCAGTTAGTTCCGTCGTGGGTCAAAGGTGGCTTGTTTCTCGCCGCTGAAGCTCGGTCCAATAGAGGCGAGGCGTTAAAAACGACGACGGTGACAATTATTGGACTTCGTCGTCTGTCCGTCGACAGTAACGTCGCAAAGCGCTTAAACGGCGCGCTCCGCTCGATGTTTGACGCATACGATGACGCGCGTCACTGACGTCATATTGATCACGTGACGCGTGACGTCACGGGGACAAACTGTAATGTCGGAATTACTATGCGGCCGTCCTAATAAGCCGCATTACAGGTACTGCCCGTACGTCTGTCTACCTGTCTGTCTGTTTATGTATTCTTCTGACGTCATTCATCTGTCCCGTATGAGCTTCTAGCTCAAAAAAGATGTCAACGTTTTCCAGAATTAACCGTTATGCAAATTCTTACTTTAAAACGTAAAAGTCAAAGTCGGGGTTATGTTTGCGCAGCTCTAGGCAGAAGGCGCATAATATGTCAGCACTTGGCTGATATACACCGTGTCTCAAAAAAACATTCCCAACATTTTTGACTGTAACTCGAAAACCAATTATCAGATTTTGATAATTTTTGGTAAGAATATTTCCGACACAACTTGACATCAAACGACGGTCTAGTTTTCCACTTCACCCAATGTATGTTTCTACACTACCTAGGGAAATCAGATTAAGCGAAATATGTGTTGAAATAAACAGAAAACGTGAAAAAACATCCCAGACATTATCTATCGTAACTTGAATAAAAATTGACAGATTTTAATAATTTTTGGCAATAATATTTCTAATACATTTGGCTATTAAATAAGTGTTTTAGTTTCCACCTCACTCAACGTCTGCTTTTGCATTACTTGGGAAAGCAGACCAAGCATAATACGTGTTAAAATAAATGAAAAAAACGTCAATAAATTCCATCTATTTTAATCTGTAGGCCCCAACAGCCTGTCTAGTACAAGGTTTGACTGTCATGCAGCAGCGTGTCTACCATATAAAGTTTAGGAATGTTTGTGAAGTCACGAAGCGACTGGTAAAGCCTGGATTGGTCTGGAGCAAAACTTTATCGATACTGCTGTCAATGAATGGAAAATGCGTCACCTTGCCTGTGTTCGCATAGTGGGCCACCACTTCAAGCAATTTTACTACAGTCAAATAAAAAATGGACAGCTAGATGAATTGTTAGCCAAAGTGTTAGAAATGTGAACAAAATGTTGTTTTTACGCGTTACGTTAATTAAGCAATCATATCGCATTGGATAAAAAAGTGATATTTCGCTGGTTGTGATTTCCCTAGGTAGTGCAGAAACAAAAGTTGGGTGAGGTGGGAAACTGATGGCAAGGTGTGTCAGGAATATTTGTACCAACAATTATCACAATCTGATGATTGGTTTTTATGTTACAATCGAAAATGTCGGAGATGTTTTTGAGACACAGTGTATTTTTAGTCAATATTAGAGAAACCAGTATAGTGGATGTAAACAGTAGTTAGATAGTTTCTACATACTATACGCTTGCAAAATATCTACCCTATTTTGGTCTTGTGACGGCATGTGCTGCGTTATCTTGTATTGCCTAATGAAATACTCAAGTTAACTTGCTTTACGTTGTAAACTCGTTTTCATGCATTAATCACTGCCTTGACTAACCTGCACGCTGTGTCTTTGTCAATAACGGTAATTAAAAAATGCCATCTTAATCTTGTCGCTCTGACAAATAAGATTCTTAGCCAAGTTTGAGATAAAACTTTGCTCAAAATTTTTGCTTTTTTATGAAAGTGTTGTTGACTCATTTTGTTGGTTTATCTCGTAGTATACGGCGAATAAACACCGCCAAAAATCAGTAACTATTTCGGTGTTGTATTGTTGTTGTTGCCCCACGTCGTCGTACAAACGTCGCGATGTGTGCGGTCTTGACCTGGAAATAACAGTAATAACAATGTAAATGGCTTCCCAACGACGCTGGCGGCATCTGTCGCCGACATCCGTCCGTCCATCGTTCATCGAGACGACGGCTTAGCGAGCAACCTGTCCGGGCGCCGAATTAATTCGTGTCAGTGCGCAGGCGCCGCCGGTCACGTGCTCATCTGTCTAAGACCCACCACGTAGCGTCAGTGACGTCACGACGACGTCGATTGGCGCTCGTCGTCGCGTTTCCTTTACTTATTTGTTACCTTAGACGAAGATTAACTCTCGAATTAAGTACGACTCGTTTCTAACGTTCTTCTAATATTAAAAAATAACAATTCTTGCGGAATATCTGTTTTTTATTACAATCTCTTCATTAGTTTGTATGCGGTAAACACAAGTCCACTGAAATAGATCAGGTCGTGTTTTTGTTTGTAATGCTGGCTATTATATTACGATGAAAAACACAAACGAAAACTGTTTTCACCCATATCATTGTTTTTTGTTATTAACTAGACGGACTAGTTCCCTAAAGCGGACATTTTGACCGTAGAATGATGGGGCGTTACGAACTTGCAGAAAAGCTGTATTTTGTTGTACGGATTTAATAGAAAATAGAATCATTTGTTACATTTTGTTTTAGTTTGATTTCTTTACGCGCGAAAGCAGCTATTGCTTTCAGCGCGTCTTAGCCATCGCAATTCTGTCCGTCTGCCGTCCGTCTGTCCGTCACACTGGTGGATCAGTCAAAAGCGGTGCAAGCTAGAAACACCAAATCTTTACCATCGGCTGCCAGGAAGACTCTAGTTACAGGAACCGTAAAGCTCTTCCATAAATTCAAAAAGTGTCACTCCGAACGAGGGCGCTAAATGAGAGGGAGTGGAAAAAAGTTGCGACTTTTTACCAGTAAGTCGCTGTATCTCAATAACGGTGCGAGATAGAGTCTAGGTTACTATTAATCACTAATGTGCGAGATAAAGTCTAGGTTACTATTAATCACTAATAAGAAGTCGTACACTGGTTCTCGATTGCCACCGAATTTAATGACCCTGGATGACCTTGAACGCTAAAATAGAAGTTTTTATTAATTTTTTTTGCGATTTTAGGCTGCGAGACACATTTCAAGAGCGAATTGCGCCAAACCAATTGAAAGAAGATCGACACAGAAAAGCTGCGTATGAAATTTTCAGCATTGAACGCAAATTTCAACGGTCCAAGTCTCGATTTTCTAGGTTCACGAAAACCTGCGCACGAGGGCATGAAAAAGCGGTACCCCCGTAAAAGTCGTTATTTTACAGTTGTTGGCCAATCTTTCGTGAAAACGGTTGCAGATAGGCATGGGCATGCTACCTATCACAACAAGCACTAGTGACGAGCTTTTCAGTCGTATCAATATCGATAACTGAAAACCCCTGAATATCCAAAATCAGGGGTTTTATTGATTTTAAAGATTTTTGGCTGCAGCGCACATTCCAAGAATGAACTGCGACGAAGTGGCTGGAGATATTCTGACAGTTTGCCAACAGGAACTGTTACAGGCTTTCGCGCGTCTCGTGAGCATTAGCTCAATTTCTTGTTAGTTATCGCACGTGCGCGAGGAGCCTAGAAGCGCCGGTAGCCAGCAGCGTGGACTGTGATATATAGACGCCGACCGGCTGGATGGACGCTGACGTCGAGATTGCGTGTTTCTAGGCGTCACGTTTCGTCGCTTCAGCGTAACGTAGTTCCGCTGTCGCTGACGCCATCGCTTAATATTAACCCTTTTACTGGCACTAACTGGTACGCTATCCATCGTAAATCAGCGACGTACGTTCTAGTTTCTGCAGCATGCGTTAAGGCCAGCGGTGCAGAGTTTGTCTCTAACATTGTGGAATTTGCGTTAAGCTACTAGCATGTTTTGTTATTGCTGTTGACAACCGAAGCGTCTAGAACTAGCAGTCTTATCCCTCTCGTAATTTTCGTTCAATTAACGAGAAGTTAAGCAGTAATAAGCAACGCGTTCTATTTTGTAAGGTTACCTGATAGCATTAAATGGATCCGTAGGTCTGGCGTCGCATGGGCCATGCGTCACGGACTCAGTGGTTTATCCACCTATACGAACTCAACGGTCTCAGAAAGGGAGATGAGCACCCCGTCTACGCTTTACTAAATGGGTAAGCTGGATTTTCAGTGTAATGGTAGTTGCAAACCACTTAATGTTGCTTACTTATAATTACAATAATGTCAATGTGTTTGAATTTGTTTCAGTTATTGCAAAAACAACTACCTGAACTCTTTCACGGACAACAAACACGACATTTCAATGACGTCGCAATTAGGTTATCAGCTGCCATTTGGCAAATATTTCTGCAGCCTACATATCCATGTCATTTTCCGCTAGATAAACCGTTTTTAAAATTCTTAATTATCGTTAATAAAGTAACTAAGTAACGTGGATAATCTTATCCCAGATTTAAACTAAAAGGGCACTATGAAGAGTGTAAACCTCCGCAAACGCTATGTGATTTTCTTCCACTGTGTTCGCAGATGGCAGCACCATATTCCGCGGAGTGTCGGCTTATCCGGCCGTGGTAAAGAATTCTTTAATCTTATCCGGGATTTAAATGCTAATCTGGATCACCACCAAAATCTTACCACCTTTAAGTTGGGCCAAGTCTAACCATTCCTGAAAATTTCGACTCAATCTGCATGTAACTTTTTGTGTAATTCTGCTACTAAGCTAACAGACAGAAAAATAAACGCCGGGTAATCGTAATAGGGCTTTAACAATGCTATGAAACACCGGCATTTTTCGACTACGCCTACGCCAAATGTAACAACGTAGCTGACGAGAAATCGTGCACCGGATGTAGCGTATGAAGAGACAGCGAATATCGTCACGTTGCCTTATGGTGGTCGTTTGCTACTGCGGCCGTCCATTGATGCAGCACTCTTAGGGCGCTCTATGGTGCTGGGTCAATCTGGTACTTTATGATCGACAATCATATCGCATTAGAATCAACGGCGCTAGGGGCGACGATCGAACGGACGGACGAAACTGTTCGAGCGTTCTTCGGCGGCGTGATTTCAATTTGGTTGGCGCGTACGTTGCGCATACCTCAACTACGTCGACGACGACGACGACGGCGAAAACGGCGCGAGATTAATCCGTCAACGGTCAGCGGTAATCTAGTTTGGACGCCGGCCGGCCGGTCAGTCGGCGGGCGGGCGGGTCATCCCTCGCGGTCACTCTCATCACTGACGACCGACCGCATGCTCATCGTCGTGTCGTCGTCGCTGCGCCACGGCGCCACTCACCGAGCTACGCACTGACACGTCTTGGTACGACTTGGTACTTGCCAGAGCTCTCACGACGCGTCAACGCTTATCGACGCAAATTAACTCGACTTCCGGTAGAGTTAAGTTGAACTGAGTCGCTATAAGCGGGGTTTAAAAAGGGGCGTTCAAAGTGCAATAATGATGTAATTGCATGATTTGCACTGAAAAACTGAGAGGCAAGTTACTATAAAACAAAAAAACGGCAACTGTTGATGTTTCTTGTTAGAAGCCTTTCTGACAGGCTCACTGGTTTTGGTATAAAGACCTACTGCATGTCAGCAACTGTTTATTTCTAAGCAAACAAATGATTTGCTTTGCTTTGATTTAAAATAAACAGAGATAGAAAAAAAAACAAGCGCTGTTGCGTGAGAAAGATAAAACCAGATACAGAATGGTTGCGAAAGATATAAAAATAAGATATTAAAAAACTGCAGATCGTCGTGCACACCGTACTAGGTACTAACCGTATAGTACAAGAAAGATAGCGAGACAGTTGCGACGTTGTCAACGGATCGTTGGTAAGTTACTGCAACCACGCATCTATCACGCAGTAACGACCCGTGGCGCTATGACATGAGATATGACGCTTCACTTAACAAGTAATCAGTTCGCCAAATATATCTTCGTTTCACGTGTCAGCTTTCAGCGATAGGCTTATTACCCAACACAGCTTCAGGTTACGGTAACTGCTAAGACAGTAACTATAACACAGAAGTTCAAAACCCCGTCAAAGACTTTCACATCGTTCAGCTGGTAGCAGGGCTGGAAAATCTAAGCACAACAGCGAAAAAGTACACACATGTATCATACATGTAGTCGTTGATTATTACTTTATTTCCGCTTGGCTGTTTTCAGGTTTGTCTTTACATATGCAATTACACATGTTATACGTGACGAAATCAGTCAGTCAGTTTCTCACTGACTGGCACATCCAATATCTGGGAATGGTTCGCCGTGACATAAAACAAGTTTTACAGCGAAACAGTTCGGCAGAGAAAATGACAGCAAAGATTGTGCAACGCCGCCACAACGCCGCTTTCACAGTAGCAGCAGTATGGCCCTTGCACGGCGCGCACACAATGCATAGCGATTGGATGTGTTTCAATAACGTTTTCTACACAACGATGTGCAGTCGGCGAGTGCACTGTGACTCCAGCCCGCAGCAAATCACGGGCTCCGTTCAGCTGCCACCATATCTGCAATAATCTCTACTCGTATCACTGCCGCTCCCTCGCTTTATACAAGATTTCAAACTGCTCACCTATTTGTCCTTCCATCCTGGTGACAGTCAGCCACCATCCGTGGTCGTCGTCGCCGACCCCCTCCCCCCCGCTCCTCCCGTCCGTCTTTCAGAGAGACCGTCTGCTTCGCTGTCCGACCGGCCGGCTGCCAAACGACACTCGACAAAATATCGCTCAGCAGCGCAGGTCGAGCGCGCGCATGCGTCGCCGGAAATGGAGTGCAATATCGGGAGACGGACGGACAGACGAACGAACGGCGACGAGAGTTACATTACCGAAATGAGCGCGCTGCGTCGTCGCGCTGAGAGAGAACTAGAACGGGCGGTGAATAGAATGATTTGAATGCGACCGGGCGACGAGATGACCAGTGAAGAGACGCCGCCAATGGGCCGCAATTTCCTCCTATATATATATAAATGTAAAAAACTTACCAGTTTAAAACTCAGTGTAAGGACGACGTGACGATATATCAGTCCACTAAAACAGTCCACTAAAATTTATGTTTTATTTATGTTTACATGTTTCTTTATTTCTGTTAGTTATTATCAACTAGAGTCAGCTTGTAAGGACGCCGCATGTATAGCACCATGTAGTTAATCAAAAGATTTTTGCTGT
>Ga0056128_1012738_pt1 | contig 10247 bp, 3 predicted proteins | sample WorMetLIZISLAND2_FD_71113 | JGI IMG/M metagenome (GOLD analysis project Ga0056128, IMG submission 71113) | Marine gutless worms symbiont microbial communities from Max Planck institute for Marine Microbiology, Germany - Olavius geniculatus... ... | reverse complement strand
AGCAGGCAAGCAGCTACATGGCAGCAGCACCGAGAAGATGGACGTGCTTCTGTCATGCGTGCAATCATCCTCTTGCCGACATCGTCTGCAGCGTATTCAACGATTTGAGCAGAAGCGTCGACTATAGCTTAAGGAGCGTACGAAGCGACGGAAATGAACTAAACTAAACTGAACTCAAATCTCAGTTCAGTTGCGTCGCATGGACTGTATAGGCCTACAGGCCATTCAAAAAATATGTCACGCCTGAGGGGGGAGTAGCGGGTCAGATGGGGGTGTGACAAAGTGTGACAGGGGGAGGGGGAGTTTAGGAACATGTGACGTTACGCTTTTGTGAAAATTTTTTATAGGCCTAAACAATGTTTAGCCTAGACCTACGTGTTAGTCTCTGATACAATGCGTACAGATTCAGATACAGTAGGATCAACGTTGGCTGTTATGACTCAAACTTGCCAACCACTGTATGTAAACTGTAAAACAATGTTCGAAATGGTTATGATAATAAATGGATGCATTAATACATATATTTTATTTATGAGAAGATGAATAAGTTTTGGCTGGCTTGGTAATTATGGCGCTACATTCCGTAAGATGCATTCTGTTCAGGGGAAGGAAATATTGTGGCCTGTGACATATTTTTATAAAGGGGATTGGCCATGTGGTACAGTTTGTGACAGAGTTGGGGGAGGGTCAAATTTGGTATAAAGTGTGACATATTTTTGAATGGCCCCTTAGCGTGAACGAACAGGCAGTTCAGCTCATTTTAGTTTGCTTCATTTTGTTCGCTTTTTTACGCACTTTTAAAAATAAATATAATGTTTTTTTTCTATTGCCAGACACTGATTCTAATCTAGAAACAAATTCACGTTGTTGTGCTGTAGGCCTAGTCTAAGTGCTGGCGATAACTTTGCTGGCATCATCCGGGGAAAAAGCAAAAGTACTAGCTGTATACAACTTCCGTGTTCTGCCGAATGTCTATACTCTTGCTACACACGTGACGTAACGAATCCTTGTAAAACGCCAAAACGTGCAACTTCTACAATCTACAAAGAGTACCGGTAGTGTCAAAAACGTTAGTCACCCGCACGTTTTTGCGTAACTGCATCCAATAGTATACGGCGGATTCTTTAAACAAAACACGCGGAAATAAAGCCAGAACAAAGTAAATGTCGATGATTTCATTGTTTTTCATGTGTCGCTACATTACCTTGTAAAATAGTGCCTTCAGCTTTCGAATATTAGTTATAGTTTTAATGTGATTTTATTGTAGTCATGCGTATAGAACAAAGCCTAATTATAGTGAACCGGCATATCCTGTCCCTATGGGGAGTTTGCCCCACACATCGTTATAGTAGGCCTACGATGCAATAATCAGTCATCATCATGCTTGATGCATAATACACTTCGACCGTCAGTCATATTATATGCACTTATAATGTAATTCACATAATGACTGCATATGCTGCCTGCAGCAGCAAATGCCCGCATAAAACCAGCAGTATGTCTGCAGTGTCTATACATTTTCGATGGACTAACTGGCCGTGGCTAGACCTATAGCCTACACAATGGGTCCTCTAAATGGTTCAGCTATACTGCACCGTACATAAATAATTCGCCAAATTTTAGTTTTTTTGTACAAATGAAGTTTCTATTTTGTTAGTACAAATGACTAGATGCACGGAGATTGCTTTGGTTTTTCGGCTTTTCGTTATCGTTAATTTTCCTGTTTCTGCTAAGCGTGGAAACTATATGCTGGCTTCAAAACTCTGAAGTTCAGATCAATTTCTTGGCGTAGCTGCTTTGCAACTTAGGCCTATTGCGGACCTAATACATGTGCGTCATGATCTGTTTTCATATAGACTCGTTCTTTACGCGCGAGAGCAAGCACGCTATATTGCGTATTAGCTATGGTAATTCTGTTTTGGTGTCTTGGTGTTTGTCACAACCCGGTACCGATCGGAGCCTAGGTGAGATAGAGACTTCTGGTTTTCACCGTATGATAGCTAAGAGTCTTTAGTATTTTGTGACAAAATTTCATGCCACTGGGTGAAGGGGGTCCCCACGAACGACGGGGAAAAGAGGGGCACTCCTTAAAAAGGCATTATTTGACCGCTATTGGCTCGGCTAGCGTGAAAATGGTTGCAGATAGGCACAGACATGCTGCTTATCATAACAAGCACTGGCGACGAGCTTCTTAGAAATGTCAACATCGATGACCGTGAATGATCTTGAACTCCCAAAATAGGGAGTTTTAGTAGGCCTATATTTTTTTCTCGATTTCGGGCTGCGCAACATGCATTTCAAGAGTGATTGCGCCAAAATGGCTGGAGATAGACCAAGACAACCTGCGTATGAAATTTTCAGCATTGAATGTAGATTTCAGCAATTTAAGTCTGGACCCTCTAGGTTCAAGGAGGCCTGCGCACGTGGGGGTAAAGGGGAGTTCCTATTTTGAAAGTGATTATTTATCTGCTGCTGGCTTGCCTAACGTGAAAATGGTTGCAGATAGGCACAGACATGCTGCTTGACATAACAAGCACTAGCGACGAGCTTCTTAGGATTGTCAATACTGATGACTTTGATTGACCTTGAACCCTACAAAGAGAGGTTTTGGTGATTTTTGGCGATTTTTTGCTGCAAAGGAGTGAATTGCGATAAAATGGATGGAGATTAGTGATTGCAATCCCGGATTTGGATTCTCAATCCCGGAATCCGGGATTGAGAAATTTGTAATCCCGGGATCCCGTTTCGGGATTAGGCTGCAGAATGGTCGTTATTTTGGTATCCACAATTGACATATGTTATGCACAGGGCCCCATGAAAGGTATATTCGAACTGTAGAGAGTGACGGTAACTGTCGAAATACAAATTTCCGGCGACAGCACTGTAAGTAGTTACTCTAGCGTTCATAAAATCTTTTATTCACCAGACGGCAAAAAATTCTTATTTTGTCATTTAATACGCGAAAAAGTACAATTTTAGCTAATGTTTGTAATACCGTAATCCCGGGATTGAGACGCTGCCAATCCCGGGATTCAGGATCCCGGGATTGCAATCTCTAATGGAGATAGACCAAGATTACCTGCGAACATGAACTGCTATAGGCTCTCGCGCGTCTCATGAGCATTAGCTCAGATTTTTTGTCTTAACTTTTCTTCAAGTAAAAACATTGCATCCACTCTTGTAAACTGCAACTTGAACGGCAACTTTATTCATTAGACTCGACAAAGTAAGCAAATAAGTAAGTTTTCTGGCGCGTTACCGTAAAGAAACCTGGAGCGCGCTCGATATGGTAGCAAAAGAAAGTGAGTTTAAGATGGTATCTAAAATTCGAGATAAAATGTATGCTGGTCTTTTCTTGAGACAGTTCTGAAGAGCGTTCTAAGTCCAACTTTCAAGCCAAGCAGATAAACCGGCATTGTCCAAACGTACGTCTTGCGTACTGTAGGCTACGATTTCATTCTGATCCGCGTAACCTGCATGCGTATTCGGTCACGTTCAAATGATCGCAGATATCTGCATGGCTGACAGAACAAAGGCGTCAGATCAATTACTGCGTATTTCAAACACTTCTTTATATAAATTCATATATTTTGTTTTTCGGTCCTCATCCTACCAATATGGTGAAACAAACAAAGCTGCGCATATTGCTGGCGGTTTAGTATGCTGCAATTTCCTAATCCTGTACAACTCAACTCACCTCTTTAGGCCGGAAGAGGTCGGGCACGGGCAGCGGACGATGACGTCACGAACGACCTAGTATTACTCCGCCAGATGTCGCGCCAACTGGCGAGCGTGGCGCCGCCGCGCGTCCGTTATGTAGACAACTGGCGCTCCCTGGTGAATGCTCTCACACCAGCACGCTCCGCGCGCCTTGCTTTGAGTGATTGCACGTTCTAAATGCTAATGCGATACTGACACCAAGTTGCGTCGCAGCCGGAGCAGCAGTAGCAGCGACGGCAGCTTGCTGGACGAGCACTGGCATCAATGTAGCCGTACGTTGAAGCGTTGACAGAGCTGCGTTCGTTTAAACTTTAAACAATGCAATAAAATAACAGAAGGTTCCATCAATTTTGTTGGCGATTAACTTACTAAATCTAAATAGCGACAGTTTGCCCCCTAATTTTTAGCCAGTCGGAATCCATCCAATTCTTGTCGAAAAGTAATTTTTAATAATACAAAATTCCAAACTGGAAGTCCCCAATTTTAGGGACTGTGGGGGAACAGTAACTGTTAAAAACGATGAATTTCGAACACCAATATACGGTACCTATCTTCTCAGTTGCAAATGCGGAGCTGTTTGTCAGAAAATTGCAACTTTTTACCCATCACCCACGCAAATATTTTAAACCCATAACGCCGCTGTCTGCAGTTTTGCTCTATAAATAAGCAGACTTATTAAATATTGCCCAGTAGGGACGAAAGGCTGTATTTGACCCGTCATTATCTCGAAAACTGACGTTTCAGAAAGTCATATGGGGATGGCGCCATCTAAACCGTGCAGTTTATAACATCTCTCAGTTCACTGTTAACCCTGAAGTATCTGCTATTAAGATGACTTTGATTGATCGGATGAGTGAGCTACCCGCTACCGTAGTCTACGTGATTCAGATCTATCATTTAAATCGATTTTTCGTCGTTAGTAACATTGTATCGTGTTAAATTCTGCAGCGTGTGATGCTAAACGTTTATCAAGTTGAGAGTTTGGCAGCGCTCTGGCGCTACTGCGTTGCGCAGGAAGCAATCTCGTGCGTGTAGTTCGGCCGACGGTCGCTAGTCGCCGCACGGTCGGCGCTGCAGTCGCTGATGACTATCGCTGATCGTATCCGATGCAATGCAATGGAACGCAGTGGAATGGACGTCTGCGTTCCAATACAGAGAGCGGCCTTGGCGCCCAGTTGACGGCATCATAGGCGCACGAACTCCAAGAAATCACTGTCGAATGCGATGCGTCTCGCCTTTCTTTTCTACTCCTGTTTTCCCTTTCTTCTTTCTCCCTTTCTTTCATTTTCTCTCTTTCCTTCTTCCAAGTCCCTGAATCCAACTGTCCATGCAGCTGAATACAGCGGCGTCGTGGGCAAAATTACTAAGCGGTGTAGGAAGCGGCAATTTTTTTGAATGAAGACACTGCAGATTTCCAATAGAGTTCCAACAGATAGCTGCAGATCTCCTGCAGCGTGCTAAAATTTAGATTTTGCCACTTAGGCCTACTTTTCCACAAAACAGGGATGTCTTAACTGCAAATTTTGCACTTTGGACCCAAATTTTCGGACACAGAAATTTTCCGACAAATTTCCGACAACTCTAAATTTAGGGGAAACAATTGCTTACTCTTACCCTCCTCCCCGGCCACGACAACACTGGATTCAGCTGCAAATGCATCATTGTGTATATATGGACGTTTCTGTCTGAAATAAACTTGACTGATTGATTGATAATTCAATAGGACGATTAGATCATGACGCCTATAGATGCAAGGAAATATCTCGTTTCGCTGTTACAAAACTTCGCAAAAAATGAAACGTCTGTGCAGGGGGGGGGGCGTCGCCCTCACAAGTTTTTGGTCGTGGGGACGATCGCCCCAGTGGAGTTGGCAAACCGCCAATCCTGGATCAGTGGATCGATCCGCGTTGATCCCTGCAAGTAATTGCCAGCTTTGCCGCCAGTGCTTCGCTCACGTACGTCGCATTTTGGAATTCCAGATGCCAACACTGGAAGTGTCCAGGCGTTCCATCACCGGAAAATTATCTCTCTCGGGCATTTCGCGGAGCACTTGATGGGAGTCCCGTATGTCTTATATTTAGGCCCCTAAAACAAAATAAAATTTTAAAAACCGATTTGAAAAAAAACGTGAAAATAACAAGATATCAGTAAACAAAACAAGCCATATTTCAGTGACCGAGTTCTTTTTATTAGCCACTTAATCGATTTCACAAATTTTCATATATTCTGACTGTGGTTATTGTTTGCATATCTTTCCTTTTATTAGACCTTGTCGGTACGTTATAATCATATCCGTCAGCTTTATTTCACGGGAAAATAAGAAACTTGTGGAATAGACCTTGCTATTATCGCAACCTTTAAAAGCACGATTCTAGTCACGTAACGACATAATCCACTGTAGAACTCTCGAGTCGAACGGAACATCGCCGTCGATAGAACTCGTAATGGACCTGACTGTATTATGGCGAGAATACTTTTATATTGTCGTCGGTTACTATTATTTTCATCAGTGACACAATATACAGGGTGGGCCAAAAAAGTAAGCTATTGCACTTTTTCCATATCTTCGCTATATATTGACCAATTTTCACAATTTTTTCACCAGTAGACTCTGGAAAAAATTTGCTACTCACTGGCGTGCACATCACGCCTATTATGTCGCTAAACTACCTTGTAAAATATAAATATCCAAAACATACAATATCTACCGATGTTAATAAGGTCAAGTGGTAAATTTTTAAAGTAGGGTAAAGTAAAATATGAAACATAAGTTATAATAAGTGTCAAAAAGGTTTAGCTGTAGCTACAAAGTAAGTTTTCATCTTTCAAAAAATAGTGCACAGCTTGTAGGGCCGCACAACTTAAATAAATTGTTCTGCATGCTCATGCAGCTAACTGAGCAAGATTGCAGCCATCAGCGAGCATTAGTGTACATTGAAAATTAGTGCACAGTAAAATCGCTTAAATTATTGAAAAAATGTTTAATATGTTCTCCAATGTGTTGGACATTTATTATAACTTATATTTTAACATTTAAGTTAAATACTTCAAAAATTTACCACTAGAGCTTCTGTCCATCTGTGGATATTGTAGGTTTTTGTATATTTATTTTTACAAGGTAGTGTAGCAACATGATGAATGTGATGTGCACGCCACTGAGTAAATTTCTTACAGAGTCCGCTGGTGAACAGTTGTGAAAATTGGTCAATATTTAGCGAAGATATGGACAAAGTGCAATAGCTTACTTTTTTGGCCCACCTTAAGGGGCTAGAGATGAGCTGAATTATCCACGAGGGATCGAACGAAACAATCCTCAAAAAATTTAAACGATTAAAAATATTGTGTATATGTGAACTTTTAGCCGATCGTACTCAAGTAACGGTCGAGCTATTGGTATGAGTTGTTGTCTGTCCGTCCGTCTGTCTGTCTGTCTGTCACGGATGTATTGTGGCTAAACGGAGAAAGATAAAACTGTTGATTTTCAAATGACATGCGAATTATTGACCTTGGATGACCTTGAAAAATCATAACGCACATGGTATGGCAATTGTGTTGTATTGTGGCTAAACGGTAAGTCGCAGGAAAGTCGTATAGGCTGTCAATAGTCAATGTCTCCATCTGCAGCGGTCTGGCCGCAATTTTTAATGGAATGTTTTAAGATATGTGGCCGTGTCAGTTCTCGGACACGCTTCAAAACAGGGTCAAGGTTACTATTGATTAATCACTGATAGGAAGTAAAATTATCGGATTTGGATGAACATGAAGGTCACTGACAACCAGTACGGTCGGCTATCCTAGCTAGGCTTCTTGTTGTTCTTCGCTAATTTTCACAGTTTAGGCATAATTACCTATTTATTTTTTAAAACACAAAATATCGGTTTATAACCTTAGTTGTCTATTTAAATGTTAAAACAGTGATCGTTTTAGGTTATTTCTGATCACTGACCTGCTGCGACATGCTATTGAAAAATGCTTTCCAGTTAAAAAAACTTTTAGCAAAACCGACTCCACTGAAAGGGATATGTATCCGTCAAATAACTTAACTACATATTGAATGAATTTCAAACAGGCCCCTATCAAAGTTTATAGGCTATTAACGACTTTCGGTATCTCGAGTACATGATAAGATAGCCTAGGCTACTAGGCCCTGCTTCATTCATGCAGAAACCGAGCAGCAAAAAGTTCGACTGGAGCAGCTCTAATCGTATGTTAGGGAACCCGTGGTTTCGTGTATCATGTATGCACGGTATTACGACAATGGTGAAGTAGATCAGTCGTCGCTTTACGTTTAACCCACAGAGAGCAGGTTTTATTGCTAAACCCGACGTGCGTCGCCGTATCGAGTGACCGCTTAAACATCGACAGTCACTTATGGACGTTTCTCCATCGGCGGCATCTTCCTGGAATTGCCTGTCGGGCGCACCTTGCTCTAAAACTCACCGAAACACATCCACGGAGTCCACACTTTACTGCAAAGGACCAAGGCAACGGATGCTCCGAATCCATGACGGTAGTGCCGGTCATAACTCCGAGTTTCGTACCTGGAGTCTAGAGGATTACGTGGATTGAATCCACGGAGTCCATTCCTCGCCGGGGCCGGGGGCGACTCCATGCTGTGACGACAAATACTGGACCTAGATCCCAGGTACGCCCCAGGGTCTCGAGGTCGAGGACTGTTCCTGGATACGACTGAACTTCTGGACCCTGGACGTACGAACGTCGTTAGTAATGGACGTAGTCGTCTGTCGACTGGCCGCGTTTATGTGATGACCCGCAAAGTTGCAGCCTACCTGCTGCTGCTGCTGCCGCTGCACTATAGCGACATCTAGGGAATGAATGAATCAAGTCATCGGACTGCGGCGCTGAGCCACTATACATGTACGCTCTTAGAGCGCAGCAGAGTCGCACTCATATTTTTAAATTTTTTTCCCACTCTAGCTCTGTCCAGTCCACTCGTTGGTAGCATCTACCGCGTCAGTAAATAAAATTAAGTCATCTCTGCCAAATGTCAAAAGTCGAAACAACATTAAAAACTTGCTTGCGAGCTCAGTTTTTAACGCAGTTTCGCCAATTCGCGATTTTATTGCCAGACCTGGAGAGTTCTGGTCAGAACTTAACAAGTATAGGCTACAGCTTGCTATATGTTGATTCCGTTAGGTTTATTAATTACTAGCGCAGGCCTAGCTGATATTTGCGTGTTCGATTGCTGTCGCTGGAATTTTCGTTAGAGATATATAGGCCTGAGTATTTCCGGTTTGATCAATCTGCTACAACCCTATTTCCGGTTCTCGACTCTGTTTTAACAACTTGCCGACACCGTTTTTGAACTCTACAGGCCTATATAGTTTTTAACCCCAGATCCGTTGCTGGAATTTTAATACCCTCTCTGTTGTAAAGCTACACATATAGCCTATAGCTAGCGCAGCATTTCTCGTTTTTTGCCATCAGTTTAATCGCTTCTGTATACATGTATATCACGTCAAGCTTACTGCATAGGCGGATCCAGGAGTTAAAGTTGGGAGGGCAAGGTCGAGCGCCGAAGGCGTGAGCCGAGTCGAGGCGCCGAAGGCGCCAAGGGGAGTGAGGTGTGGGGAAAGGGTGTTCCCCTCCCCACAGAGAGAGGGGTCAGGGGAGGGGCAGTGTCCCCTTTGCAGAATTTTTTGGGGGATTCTAGGGCCAAAATGGCGTATTTTCGTGGACTCTTGGTGCTAAATTTCGTTTTTCTTTCTACGACCAAAACAGTATAGAAATACACCAGGAATACAAGGACTGTCATGGAGATTGACTTGCAGGCGATAAAGAGCGTTACTCACGGGTGTCTATCCCTCTAAGTCCTTGGAGCAAGTTCCCTCCTAACCCAAAATGGGGCGCCGCAGGCGTCGACGAGGTGGGGAATGGGGAGAGGGTATCCCCCTCCTTAGCTGACTAGAGGTCTGGGGGAGCGTCGTGAGCTCCCCCATTGGGGTCCGGGCAGAGCCCCGGCGAAAAAACGAATCTGGTGCATTCTGAGCATCACAGAACACTTCTGCTTGCAAGATATCGTAAATATATCAGAAATGCAGAACAATAATAATATTCGATTTCTCCTTTAATTTCCCCAAAAAATTCCCCTCTATTTTTTCTTGGAATATTTGCATGGTGTAGACGCCTCTGGCGTTATTTATTGTTTATTGTTGCTTAGTCTTACGTAGGCGTAGCCAGAAATTGGGGTCACAAAAAGCGAACTAGCCCCCCAAGGGCCAAATCTTGAGGCCGAAAGCCAAGAACAAAGGTAAACTTCTTGAGTAGGGGCCAGTCGCCGGAGCGCAGCCCAGAAAGCAAACGCTTTTTGGGACTTAAAAACCCCCTAAATGCATATATTGGGTACAAATTTTATTAGTTTTACTGCAGAAATTTTATAACGCATTGCATTTGCAAGGAAAAAAGGGCGACTTTGGCATAATGGGGGGGCATGGCCCCAGTGGCGTATTTAGGATTTGGCAAAGGGGGGGGGGCCATGGCGAGCGCGTGAAGCGCGAGCCTATAAC